>Ga0265797_10002299_pt1 | contig 32334 bp, 24 predicted proteins | sample P2T30metagenome_FD_192433 | JGI IMG/M metagenome (GOLD analysis project Ga0265797, IMG submission 192433) | Plant litter microbial communities from East Loma Ridge, Irvine, California - P2 T30 | ecosystem: Environmental > Terrestrial > Plant litter > Unclassified | place: USA: California... | reverse complement strand
CCGGTGGCGGCTCGGATCATGACGTAGGCGACACGGTCTCCCAAAGCAGGCGCTGAACCGGCATCGCGCTTCTTCATGCGTTCGGCAAGCTCGACGTGTGCTTGTTTGTTGGCGTAACCACCTGTTCCGTCCTTGTTCTCTTGCTTGGTCAGGGCTTTGGTGATGACAAGGTTAGACATGTCCACCTTATTCTGCAGCAGATCCGCAATGGTCTCCTTGACGAATCTATCCGATGTTAGTAGACGAAAGTGCGAAGATGGCGGAATGACTTACTCCTGGGCACCTTCTGGGTCCTGGTCGATCAAGAGCATGCGCAACGAAGTTTCGATGACAGTCTGGACCAGGCGGCAATTATCACGGCGGACCGTCTCAATACCCTTCGTGTCCATCTTGTCCCACTTGTGCGGGTTCGTCCAGTAGAGACCAGCGTAACGCTTCTTGTTGATGAGCAGGTAGGGGAAGTAGACCTTCTCGAACTCCAGCTTGATTGGCTTGACGAACTTCGAAGAGACGTAGTCCGCAGCTTCCTCACCCAGCTTCATCGCCTCCGCTAGTTCGGACGTACCAAACTTCACCATGACGGAATCTGTGTCACCGTAGATGACCTCTGCGTCGTGTGTGTATCCGTTCGCGATGTTGTACTTTGCCTCGACTTCCGCCTTGGTCCTTTCAATCATTTGACGACCGAAACTTGTGGTACTACTGGCGATGGCAAGACACGGTAGCTTTCCGTTGGTAGCACCTGTCAGACCGTAAACCGAGTTGGCGCTGACCTTCAAGGCTAATTGACGACCGTTGAGCACAGCCTTCTTGAAAGGATCGGTCTCGATCGCCAACTCCTTCTTCGCCCTCTTACGCGCACCAAGCAATTCCTCCAGAATTTGAGTCAAGAGCCCCTTCCGGGTTTTCGCTGTGCAGAACATGTCACCGTTTGGTGTGACAATGTAGTCTTCGTCTTTCTTCATCTTGAGTTTCTCTACCGTCTGCTTGTCGAGCCAGGTCGTATAGCACAGGTTGTGGGCCTGCATGATACTGGGGTATAGCGATGCGAAATCGAGGGTCGCGACAGGTTCCTTGTAGTAGCCGCGCTTGGGTTCAATAACGGTCGCACCTTCGTACTGGTCACTGCTGTCGCCTTGGTTCGGGAGGTCCGGAACGATGAGTTGATGGTCGAGTGCTTTACGGAAGAGCTGGCTAATGAAGCGAACTTGTTGTCCACGGGCCAGAAGGTAATTGAAAGGCACACCTGTAACCCTAGCCATTTCCGTGTAGTTGACCAGACACATGAGCTTGTCGAGCAATCGCTGCGGTAGATAGGCATCCTTCAAACAGTATACAGCCAATCGTCGCCGGGAGTTGGAGTCGCCGTTGAACAGCTCTGTGATCATGCTGTGGTGTACATCCTCCTTCTGCTCTTTCAAGAAGTGAGCGCACACCGAGTTGAGCGTGTAACTACGCAGTTGGTGGTCTCGCTGAATGAGCTGTAACAGGTCAAGCTGGAGACGACCGTTGGTGTTGGTAGTCTTCGTGTCTCGGTTTCCTAATTGTTTACTTGAGAAATTCGAGCTCTCTACCTTGGACTGTACTGTCTTTAGACGGGACCAATACGGGAACTTCTGTAGCTTGAGATGTTTTGCGCGGTCGAGCAGATACGGAAAGTCGAAGTTGTTGATGTTGTAGCCGATGATGACGTCTGGGTCGACCTCTTCTACGAAATCTCGCCACTTCATCAGCATCTCGCCCTCATCTTGGAACGACAAGACCTGTGTCGCAACGATGGGGCTGACTGTATCTAGACAGAATACGTTTCTGACAAAGGGTTTTGGCTCTCCGTATCTTGTAACGACGTTTGCGATCTGGATGACGGGGTCGACGTTGGCCTCCGGGAAGACACCTTTGCGGCCAGCGCACTCGATATCGAAGGAGAGGATGCGTAGGGGGGCGAGTTTGGCCCATTCGCCTTCAGATTGGTGTGCGATCAAATCGCTGTAGTGTAGCTGTGCCTCAATCTGGCAGTTGGAGTGTCGGTCGCGGGGGCTGATCATTCTGTATTTGCCTGCTGGAACTTCGACCCAGCACATACCGGCGACCTTGGTGTCGATCATAAAGCGCAGTACGTAGGCAATGTTGTCGAACGTGAGGATACCGTCTTCTCTGGCCGGCCAGAGGCGCTTGTAGTTAGCATTGCCCTTTTGCACCATCATGCGCACGCGATTGATCATTTTCGGATCAGTCACTGTAATCTTGAGGTATGGACTCTTCTGATTGCCCTGGAAGCGCAGGATGTTCTCTCTCATGCACATTTGTACCGACGCGATGACAGCTGAGTGTTGGTTGAAGTTCTTCTGGCATTCGCTCTCGAGGAAGACCTTGAACGGTTCGCAGTCTTCTTTGTGGAAGTTGAGCGGCGCGGCGACGTAGAAGTAATGTTGGAAGCCAGTGACGTGGATGAGGACGGAGTGGCCAGTCTATGATATACGGTCAGTCAAAGTCGATATATACCATGTGCACGCTTCTCACCTCTGTGACACCAAAGAGCTTGACGGTTGTTTTCCCGCCATTTAACACGCCCTCTTCAGCCTCGATCTGTTGGAAGACAAGGTTTTGCGTCATCTCATTGAAGTCCTCGGGCAAGGCAGGCCGCCGCCATTGCTGGTCCTTCTCTGTGTTGTCCTTCTTCAGCGTCTCCATGTCCTGCGTCATCTTCTCCAGCGTCTCCTCGAACTGGCTCGGGCCCACCTGGCTCGAGTTGAAGGAGCCATTGACCGTCTTGGTTGGCGGTCTACTCTTCTCATTGCCATTTTGGAGCTTCAGCTTCTTGGATGAGTGGGGCGACGGCTGCACATTGGTGCGTGTGCTGGATGTTTCGGCGAGGGCGCGCTTCGCCGGCGCTCTTGTGACGGCTCCTGGCATCTTGAATATGTGGCCGACAGATACAACACCCAAGCGCGTGATAAGGGAGGGTTGGTGGGTGTGTGTTTGTTGTTGGTGGAGTAGATGGAAGGCGCCCAGGGAGAACGCGAAAGCGTGTCGCAGGCGCGAGCGCGTCATCCCTGCTAATTGATTTGCGCCACGCTAGCCGTCGCCTGCCATCCACGCTCCCATCCCAACCCTCTCCGCACCCTTTGCATCACCACGCACACGCGTCAACGTCCAGGGTTCCTCAGTGAGCTCACTTCAATATTTGCATTCAAATCTCCTCGCTAGCTCGCCTCTAGATATTACCTGCAGCCTTGTCACCATGTCGTTCACGCCCCCAGTCACATAAAGCCTTACACTGGACTTGCGCCATAACGCTGTTTCCTTTGAACTCTGATACTCGTCTTCTTCATCAGGATGCGATACTACATTGGGATGCTATGCCAAGGACTAGGCATCAGCAGAGTTGTCCGCGAGACTTGTAGGCGATGGCGTTTTATGGGTCTTTAGTCATTCGATTCTAGTGTACTAACCCCAGACATAAATCCGCCGTGTTCCCCAGCATACTCCACGTAAAGTACAACTGCACTCACACCACTTCTGTTTACCTTCAGCATGACCGCGAATAACGACGTCATTGTATCTCCATGCGAGACAGAACAAGACTTTAGGCAAGCGCAGCATTGTCTTTCCGAAGCCTTCGGTCACCAAGCAAAAGATGCCCTATGGCAACTGATGACGCCCGGCTGGGACACGGAAGAAGGGCAGGCGAAGCAAGCTCAGATCCTGATGAAGAGATGGCAGTCCATCACCACCAACAAAGATGGACAACCCAATGCCCTCTATCTCAAGGCTACCGTGCCTGATCCGGATAAGCAAGGCGAAAGACGGGTTGCTGGAATAGCCATTTGGAAGCAGCTGTCGTTCGTGGAAGGCTATGGCGACCCGTTCTACGGCGACATGGAGGAAGCGCTCACGGATTACGATGACCAGAAACGGCGGTTTGCAACACAAATGTTCAACTCACTATGGAAACGACGTATCGCATACATGCGAGAGGTCGAGAAATCAGGCCGCAATCCGCCCGCTATCTTCACACTGGACTGTTGTGCTGTTGATCCAGCATACCAGCGTCGCGGCATTGCTGCCAAGCTGGTGGAGGTCGGTCTTGAGGAGGCAAAGAAGAGGGGCAACTTGGAGTGCACAACAGAGGGAAGCACTATGGGAAGACCTGTGTACAGGAGATTGGGGTTCAAGGATGAAGGCACAGGAGACATCCCGTGGGAGGTGGATGCAGAGTTCGAGACCTGGGACAAGCCGCCGAACGTTTTCTTGAGGACATGGGCCTGATCGGCCGCAGTTCCACTGACCCATCTAAACTCGTTCAGAACGCAGTACGTAACAAGACATCTCGACATATCAAAGTGACACATGTTCATCGCGGCCATCTCCGTCAACGGCTCCATAGCTTCTTGCCGCTTGGGGAAGGTGGGATGCTGGACGCCCGGTAGTGGGGCAGTTCAAGCTACCCCACCAGGGTCAAAACATCCACGATACGTCTTGTCTGTCAGACGGAATGGCCTGATAATTCTTTGGCTTCTCTTTCACTCCCAATAACGCGTTTGAAGTGTCAATACACCACCACAGCACCTTCCACTCATACGTTGACGCGTAAAACGCGTCCCCATCAGCCAGCATGACGATCGTCGACGTCCACACCCATGTTTACCCTCCCAAATACATGGAGCTACTACGCTCACGAACCACCGTACCATACGTTCGAACGTTCCCCGATGCACCAGACTCAGCACGTCTTATCATCCTTCCCGGAGAAGATGACCCTTCAACACCCTCAACCTCACGCGGCCGCCCAATTGGCTCCGAATACTACGAGATCAAAGAAAAGATAGCCTTCATGGACCTGCACAAGATTGACAAATCCGTCATCTCGTTAGCAAACCCTTGGCTAGACTTCCTCCCGGCAGAGGAAGCAGGCGAAGCAGCGAAGAAGATCAACGACGATGTCAATGATCAATGCTCGCAGTATCCCGGCCGATTGTACTTCTTCGGCACCCTCCCGCTTTCCGCATCGCCTGAAGTCATAACCGCCGAGATCGAGAGACTAAGCACACTCAAATACGCACGCGGTGTCATCATGGGCACCTCAGGCCTTGGACAAGGGCTCGACGACGAGAACCTCGATCCCGTCTACGCAGCATTGGAGAAGCACCAACAACTCATCTTCCTCCACCCACACTACGGTCTACCCACATCCGTCTACGGACCCCGCGCGAGCGAATACGGACACGTCCTACCGTTAGCGCTCGGCTTCCCCTTGGAGACGACCATTGCGGTGACGAGGATGCTGTTGAGCGGCGTCTGGGACCGGTTCACAAAGCTCAGCGTGCTATTGGCACACTCTGGGGGGACACTACCGTTCCTGGCAGGTCGCATTGAGTCTTGCATTTTGCACGACGGACACTTGAAGAAGCATGGCAAGACACAGAACAGGAGGGATGTATGGGATATCCTGAAGACAAACATCTACCTGGATGCTGTCATTTACTCGGAAGTGGGATTGAAGGCAGCCCTTGATGCATCAGGATCTGATCGGTTATTGTTTGGTAAGCATCACTACACGTATATGTGAGACTAGGAGCTAACAGTAGCAGGCACTGATCACCCATTCTTCCCACCGCTCGAAGAAGACGCGAAGGAGTGGCACAGTGTCAACGCAAACTATGGGGCCATCTCGAAAGCCTTTTCGACGGATGACAAGAAAGCGAAGGATGTTCTTGGTGGAAATGCAGTGCGGATATTACGGTTGGAGTGATGACACCACTTCGAATCATGCAATTTTATCTTGAGCCCCTGGGGCTTCATGCCCCCTTTTCCTCCTACGTTGAATCAACGCTGCCACGTTCGTGAACTCTCGGATAGGCCTGGCTCCCACAAGATACTTCTAGGCCGCGGAGTAGGTAGCGAAGCGCTCATGTAGACCCCCTGGTGGCATGCACATGGTAGATACGGTGCTGCGTTGTGTACATGTTCTTTCAATGTCTATAAAACCCATGGCTTTGTATCGCATGTGGAAGGAATGAAGGAGGAATGATAGCATAAGACTGACACAAGCTACACTCAAGCTGCCTTGTCATCGCCCTTGCCATCCGCAGCCTCCACCAACTCATCAAACATCTGCTTCATCCACTTCTCCTCACTCTTGACCGTCGCACTGACAACCCTGATAACATACAGCCCCCCCACAACCGTGCTTGTCAGGAAGAAATCGCCCTTGCTGTTGATCTTCTCGTAAACCTCCTTCGTCCTCTGATTAACCATCTCTTTGTACTGCGCCTCAGCATCCGTGTGGAAGTCGTTCTGCAGTGCCTCGTGCGACGGGTCAGCCTGATTCGCCGCCTTCGCCGCCCCCGAAGCCATGTTCGGCTTAACCTGGAATGTGACGAGTCCAAACGCCGGTTCCGTAGTTACGCTAAACAACTCCGGCTTTGACAGCAGGAGCTCATGAAAGTACTCTCCCAACTTGATGTGCTTCCTGATGAACTGCCTCAGACCGTTAACCCCATAACTCCTCAACACAAACCAAACCTTCAAGCTCCTAAACCTCCGACCGAGCGGGATCTGCCAATCCCTGTAGTCCGTAACGAGGCCCTGTTCAGAATGAGGGTTGCGCAGGTAACTAGGCGTAATACTATACGTATCCATCAAATCCCTCCTCTTCTTCACAAAAAACGCCGAGCAATCAAAGTTGACCAACAGCCACTTGTGCAAATTGAAGTTGAACGAGTCAAACGCCGCAATCGGCTTGCACAAATGCTGATACTCGGGACACACAAGCGCAGAACCCGCATATGCGGCATCGACATGAATCCACAGGTCAGGAAACTCTTTCGCCAGCGCCGCGATACCCTCCAAGTCGTCGGTAGCGCAAGTCCCCGTGCTGCCAATCGTGACGGTGAAGTAAAACGGTTCCAGCCCCTTCGCACGGCACTCTTCGATGGTTTTACGCAGAGCAGATGCCGTGACGCTGTAGTTTGATTCCTTGGATGCGGGTACACTGCGGTATCTGGTTCCCGCGATAATAGCCGCTTTCTGCGTACTCGAATGCGCATGTTCGGAACCCAGCGCCACGAGCTTACCCCGGATATCGGCTGCCTTGTCCATTCTCTCTTCGCCTTCTGGCATGTCGCCTAGTTTACGGCGGATGAGGCGTTCGCGGGCGGCAACGAGGGCTGTTAGTACGACTTCACTGGCGGTACCTTGGATGATGCCTCCGCCCTCGCCGTCACTAAGAAAGTCGTTCGGTAGTGCGATGAGCTTGGCGATCCAGTCCATGACAACGGTTTCTAGCTCTGTAATCGCGGGCGAGCAGATCCAGTTGAATGCTGCGGCGTTGAAGGCTCCGCTGTACATGTCGCCTATCATCGCTTCGAAGGACGAATTGCACGGGAAGAAGGCCATGAATTTGGGGCTTTGCCAGTGTGTTAGACCTGGCATGATGACACGGTCGATGTCTGCTTGGATCGTCTCCCATACTTCGCCTTCTTCGGGCGTCGAGGCGGGGAGAAGCGGGCGCAGGTAGCCTGGTTTGACGGAGGGGAGCACGGGACGTTCCTCGAGGGTGTCGTAGTAGGTTGCGACTTGAGGGTAGGTCAGTTTACGCTTCTGTTAGACTATATTGAGAGCACATACTCTCGTCAATGGCTCCTTTGGCCGCTTCACGAAATTGTGAAGAATCCATGGCGGGGTAGTGGGATAAGGAGTAATGGGTCCAAGAAGACAAGAAGAAGGTAATTGACCTCTCTAGACTATGACTTGTGAATGTGAATGAATTAGAGTCGCAGGATACGTGTGTATATATTCAATGCTGGCGCCAACGGTCACGTTGCGCTAGTTTAAATGTTTGGGATGTCCGATGTCGCTAATTCCGCGCTAATTGCCTTCTTTGGCAGAGTACGTTTGAGGACGGAATTGATGCGAACGCTTGTATGAACATGTAGGGCGTAGGGCGCAAAATTTCTTAGCGAGATGTAGCTATACGGGACATGCGATTTGCTGGCAACTTGGTGTAGAGAGAAGCCGAAGAGCTGTGGATGGAGGCTGTCACCTGTCGAACGGACCGTAGGCGATCGCTTTCGCTACGGAAGACAGAAAATACCGGTGGATAGAATGTCGAGGGATGCAAATCAATCATTGATAACGGGTATACCTATACGCCTCGCTATGATTACAATCCATTGAACACCAAAACGACTTTTGTTCTTCATTAGTATCGCTTGGCCACCTCAACACCAATATTCTCATCCGCGTTTGCAAAGCCACGCGCCCTAGGCGTGGACTTGCCTGCCACGTCCTGAGGAGCCTCGCCCTTGTACTCCCATCCTCCGTCCTGGGAGAAGAAGTCGACTTCATCGATAATGTCCCAGACGACGTCCTCGGCAATCTGCTCCTTGTAACGCTCGCCTATAGCCCGCAATTTACGGCCATCTGGAATCTGCTGCTCGGTTGTATCACCATCGACCATCTGGGTATCCTTCTCGCGCTGCTGTACCATCTCTTCGGGCGGACACCAGAAGTCAGGACCGAAGTTGACCTGGGCCACACCACCATTGAACAGTGAAATGGCTGGCAGATATCCTACCATGCCGTCGTCGAAGCCTGTTCGTGCACCAGCTTTGATAGCTTCGACTGATGGTATACTCGCTGGAGGAAGGAAGGCAAGCAGATTTTCGAAAGCGATGCCAACCTCCTCACCATTTTTGTAGACTTTGATATGCGAGTGTGGTAGCGATCGTACACTGACGTCTTCGTGATTCGGCGAGGGATGTATCTTGGGCACCGGACCGCGGTCGTGGTAAGCCTCCACCATCTTTGTGACTTGGTAGTCGAGCTGCTCGAAGTAGAAGTTGCCTTTGTACGGGACGGGTATGCGATCGCGAATGATGTCGATGGGACGGTCGAATGGGTCTTGGTTGCTGACGGTGTCGAAACCATCCCCTAGATCCACGGCCGGGTTGTAGATGCCTTCGACGACCTTGCGATGCATTGAGAGCGACGGCAGCTGAATCTCAAGTCCAATCACATCGCCTTCTTGAACATGCTGATCTATAACATACTCAACAGGCATTGGCTTGCCATGCGGGGGCCTGGCCTTCATATGCTTGCTCTTTGCGTTCTTGGGGAGTGGCTTGAAGATCTTGGAGGCGCGCGATCGATGTTGCGCCTCGAAGCGCGCATCGGTGATGCCGTAGCTGTAGCCATCGAAGCCCACGGGTCCGTCCAACGGCGCTTCTCTCCTTGCCCAACCCATTCTCACGTGGGGACCAGGTTTCGTCTCTCCCGTCTTAGGGTCGATAGGATCCTTTGGGCCGTCTTTGGGTATGCCTCTTAGCACCTTGACCTCATAGTATATCCTGCCCTCTCTCGCGACGACGTTCCCGCGTCCCATGCGCCAGCCCTTCTCCTGCGATACAATCGTCGCGCTGTTGTCGAAGTGAAACCATCTGTCGCAGTCTTCATGACTCATCCGCGGCCCGTACGGCTTAGAGTCGCTCTGTCTGTAGTATTGCTTGTGACGGAAGAGCGGGTCGGCAACGCAGTGGGTGTACTTGTAGCCCTTCTTGTTCCAGGCGATATCGTGTGGCTTCTTCAGTTCGGTAACGCCATCAGGCGCGTACATGGGGTTCGGCTCGTGTGATACCAGCGTGCTGTCTTTGGGCGCTTCATAGTCGGAGGGTCTGGGCTCGGGGATGGAATATCGCATGGGTGAGTCGGCTGAGGGACGCTCCTTCTTGCTAGACTTTGCGCTCGGAGTGGCCTGGCGCGTCGACGCTGAAGCCTCGCGTTTCTTGATCGTCTCGCGCTTCTCTCTCTGCTCGCGCGCAGGAGCTTTCGGTCTGGCACGCGCTGCCGCATCGGGATTGGGGTTGAGCGGAGAAGAGACGGCGGGCGCATTGTCTCCTTCGAGTGGTCGTCGCATTGGAGGCACGAGTGTGGGTGTATTGGAACGCGAAGGGGGGTGTGAGTCGGCCATTTTGAGGGTGGATGTAGCTGGTGTGGAAAGCACGACAGCTGCTTGTAGCTATGTTGGAAGGCACGACCCTGGACATGCAAGTTGCGGCGCTAGGCAGACCCCACCAAAATTTATCCCGTTCTCGAACTTTTACTACTCACTGCCGCCAACTCTGAAAAACATCTGCAATACACCCACGATCCTACTAAACCTTCAGAAAAAGACATTGCGCCTCTTCTGATCCTCCACTAGCGACCACATACCCACCATGCCGAAAGCACCCAAATCGCCGGGTGTGCGCGACCAGCGACACAACCCTCTAGCCGAAGAATATGCGCCCTCCGACCCGTGGAAGAACAAGGCGCCGAAGCGACAAAAGCGAAACAAGAGCGACAAGGAAGACGACGAGCAGAAATACGTAGACTCCAAGAGCTCGCGCAAAATCTTGGAGATTGGAAGAGAGCTAGAGGAGGAGGATGCGAGGGAGAACAAGGTCCGGAGACCGCAAGAAGCCAACCCAGCCTTCGACTTCGAGACACGCATGGGAGAGGATGACATGCCAGGAGAGGATCTGATTCAAGGCGAAGACGACGATGAGGCATGGGGTGAAGATGACGAGGAGGTTGAAGAAGTTGAGATCGATGCGAACGACCTGGCAGCGTGGAACAAATTCATACCAACAGACGACAACCCCATCGTATGGCCTGGCGAGGAAGCGCAACAATCAGGACCCGGCACAGACCTCGCAGCGCTCATCCTCGAGAAAATCGCTGCGCATGAAGCCGGCGGCGAAGTACAGCAACCAGAGATTCAAGGCGGTGGTGCTCCAGAAGACGCAATCGAACTACCAGCAAAGGTCGTCGAAGGTACAACATCCTCACTGCAAAATCTCGTAGCTCTACTAAGCCTGCACAGTGTACTCAAAGATTGGATTAATTCTCAGCCGCTACAAGAGTGGCAAACTGCCCAAGCCCTTCAAGATCCTGCCCACGATCCCCGCCTGGGAAACACTCGTTGCCATCACACGTCCTGACGACTGGACACCCAACGCCACCTTCGCTGCTACCCGAATCTTTATCTCCAGAGACCCGCGAACGGCGCAGACCTTCCTCAACACCATACTGCTACCTTTGGTACAACAGAACATCCGGGAGACACACAAGCTGAACGTACATCTGTACAATGCGCTGAAGAAGGCGCTCTACAAGCCCAGCGCCTTCTTCAAGGGTGTCGTTTTCCCCATGCTTACGGACGTCACCTGCACACAGCGCGACGCCACGATCGTGGCATCCGTTGTAGCCAAGGTCTCTGTCCCCGTCCTACACTCCGCAGCCGCCCTCCACCGTCTGTGTGAAATCGCCGCCGAGCAAATGTCATCGGACCCTGATGCCGCCGGCCCCTGCAACATCTTCATCAAGACCCTGCTCGAGAAGAAGTACGCCCTCCCCTTCAAAGTCATCGACGCGCTCGTCTTCCACTTCCTGCGCTTCCGCGGTGTAGGTGCCAGCAGTGCAGATGCCATGGACACGGAGTCTGTAGCAGGCGACCTCGGCAACACAGGCAAACTGCCCGTCATCTGGCATCAGTGCTTGCTTGCCTTTGCGCAAAGATACAGGAACGACATCACCGAGGACCAAAGAGAGGCGCTGCTCGACTTGCTCCTCACAAGGGGTCACAGGAGCATTAGCGCGGAGGTACGAAGGGAGTTGCTTCAAGGAAGAGGACGGGGTGTCATGATCGAGCCTCCGGCTGTAGGCATCGATGGCGACGACACGATGATGATGGCTGTTGATGCATGATCTCGGAAATGTCAAGCCCAGACCTTATGATGATGAGCATTTATCGGCGTTATTAGACAGGAACATTTGCATTATGTTTCTTGGGGGTTCAATTGATGCTGAATATACCCATATCCACACGTAACCCCATGACCACCACATTACTTCTTCTTCCCTCTACTCACTCTTCACCTCAGCTTTTCCCTTATAAAAAGCAACATATCCCTTGATCTTGTTCATGCTCTCCAACGGCTCAGGGTAGTACCACGCTGCATCTTTCACTTCCGTCTTGTTGGCTGTGACGGTGTAGTAGCTTGCGTCTCCCTTATATGGGCAGTGCGTCTTAGTTGAAGTGGGGCTGAAGTGGTTGGACTTGATGGTGTCGGGTGGGAACTGGCATGGATCAGATGGATTGAAGGGGCTTTATGATGGGCAAGAAAAGGAGAAGGGCTGGTTACGTAGATGTTTCCGTCGACGACTTCGTAGGAGTCGGTCTCGGCTACTAGGATGCCGTTTACGGTTGCGGTTGCGTGAGGCATGGTTCATATAGTTTCAGTTATTGGAGAAAGGAATGGTATTAGATTTACGCGTAGTTTCTGAATACTGGAAAGTTTAGAGCGATGAGTATCGTTGTACTGGTGTGGAGTTGATCATTAAGTGAGGGGGATGTCTATCGATAAGCAAGTGAGCGGGGTGAATGAATGTCATCATCATTCCAAGATTGTCTCTTGTAGATTGAGCTTACTGTTCGCGATCCTAAATGACATTCTTTCGGTCCCGAGCTACATACTGACAACATGTTTTGTTGCAGAATGCAGTGACGGTCATATTTTGTTGTATGCTTAGAGGGGCGCACCTGTTGAGCAAGACCGGTATAACCGATTAGCGAAATCGATTAGAGCATGCAGCTAGGTGCATACTATGTATATATGTAACGGAGCACTATGATCTCAAGATGGATTTAATGAAGCCTCATGCTGGCGAAATAGCTCCTGCCGAGTCACGAGTAGCCCTGGTAGCACTCCACATTTCGTGAGGCAGGAACAGACATCCGTATCTAGCATTGCAATGCGAAATGTTGAGACACGAATTTAGATGTCTCTCGTTTCACGTCCTGCCAAGGTCCTGTATCTGAGTCATCCGTAGTATGCACAGGTGGCGCGTGTTGTTTCGGGCGATGTAGGATGATGACTATTTACCACAACCTTGGGCAGGCGGGTCCGCAAAACCAGGAATTCCGTCGGTCTACGAGTCCAGTATGCAGGTCGCTGAGGCTCAGGGACATGCGGCTCGGCTAAAAGGCACTTGAAGCCACCATGTGTGCCTCCGCGGTACCAGATGCGGGTGCTCACTGCAAAAGTGCATGCCCATGGCTGGCCACCGGAGTCGGTGCCGAGCCGAGGAATGGCGAGGCCACGACTTGTTGAGCTGAGCAATGGGGGCGAAAGGGATTGAGAATGCAATGAGGCATTTTGTACTCTATGTGATGATGTGTATGACTGGACGTGGAGGTGAAGGTTTGGGCGCAGCCACAAGAGCATCAGCACAATCCCAACGAAAGCGTGGGAGTAGCGGGTGATCGGCCTCGAGAACTAATGGTAGCTGTCCTGGCGCTCGAAATAATTCGCGTGTGGGCGCGGGCAGGGCAGGGCGGGCTTTAATTGGAACAAGGCTTATCTTTCGGCGCAGAAGCAAAGACCCCTGCGAGGCGTCTTGGTAGGGTGGGTGTTCGTCATCGCTAAGAAAAAGTTGACTCCCGCGCACCGACGAGACATCCTCACCATCCCTTCGCTCGCCTCCCTACCATCCGCACCCAGCCATTGACTCCGTGAAGCTCTTCCGCAGCTTCCACCATTGCAATGGCACCCAACATGAGGCCGCTCGCCGCTGCCAATGTGCTCTCGCAGGTTCAGCTGGCTGGACGCAGGACCTTCACCACCCAGCGCCCGTCGCTTATCGCCAACAGAGCGCGCTGGACGCCCCGGCCCACGCAGTACCAGATTGCCCTCCGCCAGTCTGTCCGCCAGCAATCCAGCGGCGCGCCCAAGCCCAAGGCCAAGAGGTTCCGCCTCCTGCGCTGGACCTGGCGCCTCACGTACCTGTCCGCCATCGCCGGCCTGGGATACGTCGGATACGGCATCTACGAGACTCGCAACCCCGCCGACCAGCCGCCGCCTGACCCAAGCAAGAAGACGCTCGTCGTCCTCGGTGAGTAGCCACGAACGACTCAGCACGCATAGCATGCATCTGACACGCGACAGGTACCGGTTGGGGCTCTGTCTCCCTGCTAAAGAAGCTCGACACGGAAAACTACAATGTCATCGTCGTCTCCCCGCGCAACTACTTCCTTTTCACCCCCCTCCTGCCCTCATGCACTGTCGGCACCATCGAGCACCGCTCCATCATGGAGCCCATCCGCAACTTCTTGCGCCACAAGAAGGCCCAGGTCAAATACTACGAAGCCGAGGCCACCAAGATCGACTACGAGAAGAAAGTCGTCTACATCAGCGACGACTCCGATATCAAGGGCGACGTCTCCCAGACTGAGGTGCCCTTTGACATGCTCGTCGTTGGTGTTGGTGCTGAGAACGCCACTTTCGGTGCGTCATCCGCCCATTCTCACCCGAACTCAGCTAACATGGAACAGGTATCCCCGGTGTTAAGGAAAACGGTCTCTTCCTGAAGGAGGTCGGCGACGCCCAGCGCATCCGAAACCGCATCATGGACTGCTGCGAGACTGCTACCTTCAAGGACCAGTCTGACGAGGAGAAGAAGCGCCTGCTACACATGGTCGTTGTCGGAGGTGGACCTACCGGTGTCGAGTTTGCCGGTGAACTCCAGGACTTCTTCCACTCCGATCTGAAGAAGTGGCTTCCCGAGATCCAGGATAACTTCCACGTCACCCTCGTCGAGGCCCTCCCCAACGTCCTTCCCATGTTCTCCAAGCAGCTCATCGACTACACCGAGAAGACCTTCAAGGAGGAGACCATCACCATCCGCACAAAGACCATGGTCAAGAACGTCACACCCAAGTTCATCGAGGCTGAGTCGACGGGCCCCGACGGCAAGAAGCAGCTTGAGAAGATCCCCTACGGTCTTCTTGTCTGGGCCACCGGTAACGCTCTCCGACCCATCGTCAAGGACCTGATCAACCAGATCCCCGCACAGAAGGACTCCCGCCGCGGTCTCGCCGTAAACGAGTACCTCGTTGTCAAGGGTACCGAGAACGTCTGGGCTGTCGGTGACTGTGCTGTTGCCAACTACGCCCCCACTGCCCAGGTCGCTGCTCAGGAGGGTGCTTTCCTCGCCCGCATGTTCAACAACATGGCCAAGACCTCCGAGATTGAGGGTGAGCTTGCTGAGCTCTCCGTCGCCCAGGAGAAGGCACCCGGCAAAGAGGCCCGTGACAAGGTCTTCGGCGAGATCAAGGCTCTGCAGCAGAGGCTGAGGAGGATCAAATCCATCGGTCCCTTCGAGTACTCTCACCAGGGTTCGCTCGCCTACATTGGTTCCGAGAAGGCCGTTGCCGACATCTCGTGGTTCTCCGGCAACATCGCTTCCGGCGGTACCATTACCTACATCTTCTGGCGCTCCGCCTACCTCAGCATGTGCTTCAGCACCCGCAACAGGATATTGGTCATGCTCGACTGGGCCAAGGCCAAGTGCTTCGGTCGCGATGTCTCGCGTGTCTAAACGCCTTTCCCTCCAAATGGCGTTACTCCCTCCCCATCCTTTTCTAGAGATTCCCTAAAAGTTCGACTTCCTGAAGGGCAAGCGCTTATCCACGGCGTTGCCTATGTACACCACACACACACACACCTCCCGGCTTCTTCTGTACGATTACTCGTCACGTTTTGTATAAGGGTGTGATACCTCGCAGCAGTAGGGCGGCTCTTCGGGTTTTCGGTCTGGTCACATGTTCTTGTTGCTAGTCGAGCTCGGCGTTTTGGTGCTTTTTTCCCTTTTGGCCAGAGTCAGAGGCGGGTTAGACTTGGTTGCTTTCTTTGGACAATCGTAGATAGATAGGAACCTTTATGAAACAGCGGAAGATCAACTGCAGTATTACTACGTTACAACTATTCTTCTCTACCATCCATCTGAACACTGGCTTCGTGTTAGTTCGGTGATTGTTTTGCAAGTCGCTTTTCAAGCAGAATTGTTATGGTAAGAATACTGATCATTTCGTAAGCTAATGTATATAGGCTATATGCCATGTTCCCGAAAACGCCATTCGTAGATGCAAAATGCCACGCCCTCAAGAAATCTATCGATCGCCGCAATTGCAACGAATCCACTACCTAGGACTACCCACAGCGCCGTAACTCCTCGGACTCGCATGTCTACTCGTTCCTAAAAGCGCCCTCGCCTCATCCAACGCGCTACCCCTGCCCTTGATAGGAATACTCTTGCTCGAACTACTTCCAGCTGTACTCGCCGGACTAGTATCCCTCGGAGAATCCATCGGCGTATTCGCACGGCTCACATTCGGCGTAGCAGCTACACTGACAGCCGGAGCCCAGCCCCTCATCCACCCGCTTACACGGCGCCAATGCATACTCCTGCGCACCAGCTTACCGTGGTCGTCGACGGTGATGATGACTTCGTCGTCGCGGGGCGTTGGCGATCGGCCTCGTGGTGTGGCGTCCCCGAAATGCCAGAATTGTAGACCCACTGCTGCGTCCATGAGGAGTACGCCTGCTGCGCCGAGGAAGAAGGGTGCGGCGCGTAGGACCCAGTCCGCTCTTACGCTACCTTGGGGGTCAACCCAGCCGGAGCCTTCGCCTGGCGCATAGTCGTACCATGCGCAGGGGTTTGTAAGGAGCGAAGTCGAGTAGAAGAGGTTGCCGAAGAAGGCTGCCGCAAAGAGGGTGGGAGACAGACCGGCTGTCGATTTGCGGACCTGGTTCATGTAGAGTTGGGGGAGGCGCGACCCGAGGTATAGGAACGTACTCATCCATGAGAAGACTTTGCCGGCGGTTTCCGAGGCACTGGGTGAGTTGCTCGCGGTAGTTGTGTATGCGGAAAGGCTGCGAGCGCGGGCGAGGCCTGGCGCAAAAGGACTTATCGGCGTAGCGGTGGTAGGGTTGGCGAGTACTGCGATCATGAGAGTGATGTATAGGACGGTCTTGGGCGAGGGCATAGGTGAGCTCGAGGCTGCTATCCGCACCTTGGGGTTGGGTGATGCGCCTGACGGAGATGTATCTTGCCATGACTCTTTCGTAGGCATGGGCGAGCGCGCAAAGTTGGGCATCCTAAAGGTTTCCTTCGCGTTCGAGCGCGGTACGTCTTTGGCCGCGCTATCCTGTGTAACGTTCTTCGTGTCGCTTGAATCTTGCGGTGACTTTGGCGGGCTAGACGCGTTGTTCGTACCGCCTATGCTCATCCCATCCAGAACCTGATGCATGGCAGAGCCTCCGGCGCCAGAACCGCTGCCAGCTGAGCTGCTCCATCGGCCCCAGATCGGCCTCAGTGGCCTTCCATGGTGCAACAGCTCGTACCACACCCACTGACCACACAAGCAGCAGTCAACGAAGACGTAGTAGCCTGCGATAATGACTTGCCATGACGCCTGCCCGGTGAACAGGCAGCCCAGCAGGTTCGTCACATCACCCAGGAGCCATTCTGTCAAGAAGAACGCGCTCAGCCCTGATGTTGACTTCAGCTTATGGTTCTTGTATATTTGTGGTAGCTGTGCGAATAGCCATGATATGATGCTGCACGTGCCGAGCAATGTCGAGACGAGCGCGAGGTTCGTAGGTACGCAGGTGTGAAATGCCGCCGAGAGATGATAGAGGAAGTCGTTCGCAGGTTCGCAAGTCGGTGGTAACGTGGGTTTGGCTATGTGTAGAGGGGATAGGTATGGAGGCATGGTGCCATAGGTCGAATTCGAGGGTTCTACGGGAAGGAACGACGCAGCTTTCTGGACTGTGACTGCCGTAGGGAGTCGACCGGAACTCCAACGCGCGTGGCACTAGACGCTTCTTGCTTCTTCCTCACGTCTCGGTAGCGCAGGCTGGGTGGTCAGGCGCTGATTCGGGCTCTTGGTACAGCCACAGAGGCGTGGATGCAACCTCGTATACGACGCACGCGTAACGTCGGTGTCAGAATTGAAGTACAGGCCGAGCGACCGTCTTTCAAGAGAGATGTATAAGTTGTCGCGTGAGAGTCGCTGTTCCAAAGCCCGGCGCTGTGACGTCGTTGAACCGGTCACTTGCTGATAAGACTCGGCGTGCAGAAACGGAGGTTATGACAGCCACGAGAAGCGTGGGATGCAGGCAATGGAAGAGGAAGAGTAGAGGAAAAGACACGAGACGTCAGAGCAGTGTGACAGAAGACATACAGCAGCTCACGGCCGTCAACAGTCATCCACGCCAGCCAACCGCAGGCTCCCAAAAGGAAGCATCTCCACATGCTAGAGGATCCCCCGGCGGGCTCGCATGACCGATGCTAGGCCAAGCGGTATCCGTTGCGGCTAGGCCTGCCATGACGGGAGCAGTGTGACTTGGGCGGGTGGGATGCTATGAGTGATTGATAAGAGTTGCTTATCTCGAGGGCAAGGGCGCGCACGCGCATCATGCTAGCGCACATGTCTCCGAGCTGCTTGCCGCCGTTCGCGGGCCTTGGCGACGACCATCAGGCTGGCACGTCACGCGGAAGAGACACCGGCTGGATCCCGCAGCACCAATCTGCCATCGCCAGATCTACGCACATCACAGATCGAGCAACTTCAATATGGGGTCGGCCTATAGCGCGCCAGCTGCAATGACGATGCATGCCTATCTGCCCCTCCTCTCCGCCATCGGATGGGTCCGTCGCTTCGGCCTCCAAGCCTCAACTAATACACTGCACTAAGATCTGCCTCGAAACGTAACAGAAACCCACCATGAGTGAGGCTGGACTTGAGGCATCGTGGTGTCTCGAGCTTCTGGAACCTGCATATCGATAAGAGCGAACCAGATTGGAGTGTTACCGAGACCGCAGAGTGATACGAAGTTTAATTATCATTATAGGAAGTAATCAACGTGCACACCACTGAGATGTCCGCATCAAGGTAAGTATCGCGACCTGCAACCTCCAATATCTAAACCACGTCACCGCCATTCTCGATCCTGGCGTACCTTCCCTCCTTCTGCGCCTTCCACCTTGGACTGCGATCCGTCAGCACGACTCAGCATGCGACGGCCGAGTGTACCTACTAGAAGAAGTTCCTGAAAGCCACAATACCCGCTGTCATGGCCGCATATCCACCTAGCAGCCTCGACCAGTTGCCCTCCTGTCCGACAGTCAATGCGACGAGGTCGTATACCAAGCAGCCGCCGAAGATCCAGTCGCTCATGCTGGCCGCCGCCGCGAAACCAACACCGGTAGCCACCTGCACCAGCGAGCTGGGCTCTACACCTACAAAGTAGGCTGCGGATGTGTTGTGAAGGAGATCCAGTACACCGATACCCGCGAATGTCTTCGAGACAATGTGGGTGAGAAGGTTGGGTGTTGATCGCGTGTCGAGCGGCTCAAGCGCCGTAGCGATGTAACCGACTTGTGCCAGTGTGTTGATGATGACGAAAATGTTTGAGGTTTCCAGGTTGTTCGAGTTCCAGAAGAACATCCAAGCTGTTGCATACGTCAGTATACATCCTACACCACCACGTAGTACTCCAATAATACGTACTTCCAATGCAAAAGTTGCCCAAACTGTAAACCCAAGCAAACTTGTTCATCATTGCACACTCTTCCGCATTACCATCTTGTTTCCACAGCTTCCACAACCAGACCAGCTGGAAGATTTGCTGTGGGAAGAAGAATGCGCCGATGAAGTATGGGTATGGGCTGAAAGCGGCAAGATTGCGGTTGTGGATATCCATCATGTTGGGCGACGAAAAGATGCCATATTGTTGCAAAGCAAAGTCGTAGATGAAGGATGCCGGCGCAAGGTAGCGCACCGTCGACTGTGTGTTGCCCATACTGGAGGCTGTGATGGTATTCGAGGTTGTGGTGGGAACGCACGTATGGTCACGTATACGAATGCGATGCAGCGAGATGGGATTGTAGATGTAGGATGAGGTTCAGCAAGAAATCGTGGTATGCCATTGTCTTTGTACGGTCTCGCGTCGCGTCTGTCCTCAATCGAAGACGTCATCCCATAATACGCGATCTCAGGGTCCAGCTCCCGATGCAGCACGAACATCATCGCCATCATCGTGATGTCGGTACACGGCGGAACGTTTCGCGCCGACTGTACATTTCGTATTGTCTCGGCTTCGGAGTTCTCGTCCCAGAATCCCCGACAGTCGCGATGTTGTATTCTTGAAAGCTTCATTCTCTTGCTCTGTTGTTATTCACCGTGTTCTAATCCATTTCGTTCGCTCAAAAGCCGCAGATAGTCCGTTCCATACGCATCCAGCCAAGACTTGTTGTCCGTCGCGTACACGCGTTGCAGCTTTGGTGTTCTAGCTCTCCAATCGCCCTGGAAAAAGTCGTCTAGCAACGGTATCAATTCCTTCGGGCTCCAGAACTCGAGTAAATCGTCGTCGACAAAGCACAGCTCCTCCAAGCTCGATGGCATAACAGCCTCGATTCGGGGCCAAAGGGAAGCGTCATCGCCCAGTATCACAGCAGGCGAGACGTGAAGGTGGGAGAGAACGGGATAGTCCCGAAGGTGGCATTTACCGTAGACGTCAACGGACCCCGGCGAATGCATTTGACAGAAGAATCTCAAATGTTCTAAGGTGTTCTTAACACTGTTGAACGCGGCACTGAGCGATGCGCAATCCACGGTGATGAACGCCTGATCGCGAACCCAGTATTCGTAGTCCAATTTCCTCAAAGCTGGTGTGCAAGACAGCAGTTTCGCGAGTGTGTCTGGTTTCACTGAAGACTCGCCAAGTCTCAATATCGTCAACGTTGAGCAGACAGGTAGAGGTGTTGCTTTCTGGAAACCTGCGTAAGCAGTCTCATCCATTAGGCTCATTTCAATCTTCTGGATGTTTGGACACCAAAAGAAAGCCCAATATCCCCTCCAATCCAGATGTGGGTGTAGACATCTGACCCGACTCCACCTATCACTCGGCTGCTCCTCCTCATTATCGATGTGCACATGGCCGAGATGAACGTTTCGAAGCTTGCGACATCCTAGAGCTTGTGACTCTGCACCAGCAGAGGACATCCTCCACAAGACCTCAGGGAGGTACACTACGTCGTCGCCGATGTGGAACCCTAGATCGAGTGATACAAGATTGGGACACATCCACACGAGCAGCGCCATGGTAGCATCCAAATCGTACATCAGGATGGCTTCATACCAAGAGCAACCGCTGACTGCAAAAGGATCTTCCCGTCCTCTATGGTGCCACTCCAGCCCTACATTCCGTACGGCGTCCAGGGCCAGTCGCTGCTTCGCGTTCGTCCAATTTGGGGCAACATCCGGGTGCCGCTTCTCCAAAGGCTCCCGTCTGCGTGGATAATTAAACGACGAATACCAAAAATTCCCAAGCCCGGTACTCTGCAGTTTCAAAGCAGTAATCGATTGCGCGTATGCGGGATTCGCCAAGATCGTTTGCAAAAGAAGGTTGGGACGGAGAGCTTGTAGGACATCCACACCAGCAACAGTCAGTTGGCGAGTTGCTTGAACGACCTGCCATTCCATGCTGATGTTGCTGTATAGATGCGCTACCGTCTTTGCGTGCAGAGCTTTGCAGGTACGAGAAAGGTTCGAGACGTCTTGGGACGAAGGAAGGTAGCTAAGTACGTTTTCGAGAAGCTCCTGTGGAAGCTCGAACAGCGGACATGCGCGCTTCGGGAACGACATGTCGAGCTGTTGATAGTACCGAGTAGGTCTGAACTAGGACCAGGCCGCAGTCTGAGTCGAAGGCGCACTCTGTCGTTTCTGAGATGAGATGGTGGTGTCGGGGAAGCTGCGCCCCATAAGCTCGGAGTTAAGCATCGAGGTATCCACTTTAACGCCGAGGTACGCGTCTTCCAACCTCATGAGTCCCAGATTCTCGCCTCTCTTTCACGACAACATCGCATCAACAGTGGATGCAAGTGCAACTCATACATCACCAGGGAGGCTGTTAGATCACAATCGCGTTGTCAATCTCAATAGTTTAGTTCTTCGAATTGCTCATTATCAACTCAGCGATTTTGTCCGGCCTTGCAATCCCACCCAGTATGCTGCAACTCAACCCCAACGCTACCACATACACCAGAACCAATAACGAGGCCTGACGAGCTCCAATGAGCTTTCGAGCGACAGCGGACGCCAATGTGAGAGTATGTAGCTGCTAAAAGGTATGTTAGCATTTTGTACAACATGTGTCTGGGGGTATGTCTACCTCAAACCTGTGTCTGCGCTTGACGTCTCTTTGGGTTTTTCTTAGGTCGCCTCGTCAAATCTCCACTCCAGAATGCAGGGCGGGCCTTCTTGCTCTCGATATTCTCAGTTGATGCGACCTCGGACTGCGAGAGAGTACGCTTGTGGCCTCTCGGCTCGTCGTCGGTGGGAGCAGGACCAGCTTCAGGCGCGACGATGGTCTCATCCGACGGCTCGTCATTGGCGACAGCAAGATCAGCTTCAGACGTAACAGCGGTTCCATCCAAGGGCTCGTCGTTGGGGAAAGTAGTCTCGGCTGTAGGCTCAACAACGGCTCCACTCCATGGCTGGATGGTAAGCCCGGAAACGAAATACTGGTACTTGAGGTTGGCATTCTCTGCTTTGAGAACCTGGACCTGCGCCTGAGCTTCGATACAGGGGCCGTAGTAGTCGTCGTAGTACTCAGGGGCCTCTTTCGGCTTGTCTTCGATATATTGGACGTTTGTGGCGTCCGAGTCGCCGGGGTCGATCTCTGCGATTTTCTCTTTCGCTTCCTCAAGATCTGCCTCCAACTCTTCGATCCGAAACTTGCGGGACTTGGACTTCTTGTGGTAATGCGCTATTGCCAGATCTTTGGCGGCCATCTTCAATTTCATATCGGCGAGCTGCTGGACGAGATCTGCGACGGAAGACATCTTGATATGGGCTCGTTGCGGGCGGGCGAGTGGCTGCAGGAAAGTTGCTGATGTGCGTTGGGTGGGATAAGTAGGCTTTGAAGAGGAGGATAGTAGGAAATAAGTAGATTTGTTTGAAACAAATATTTGAAAAGGTGAGTGCGTGGAATATAGTCAGTGCGTATTTTCGCGATAATTTGCGACGTCACTCAGGTAAACCAAACGGCCTTATCAGCGAATGATACAACGAGGTGGAAAGGAGAGGCCAATCAAACGCTCAAATACACCGACACCTGACCGTATGCTTTGCTGCCTACCCCTTCAGGGCTCTATTGGCGCTACCGACACCGAAAAAGGCAGTATCTCTACACGCTCCGCTCGACAAATGATCCATTTCTATTTGCTCAGCAACGATAAGCTCGATTTTGACTTGGGTGAGTCGTCACATATCCAGCAATCGCCGTCCGTGTCTTTCACTGACGTATCCGTAACGGGCTAGATCTGCCAAGGAACACACAAACTCTACAACTCCGCGCTTCATACTCTGTCACCACTACAGCCATCGCTATCTATCTTCTCACCTAAGGCTACATACTGCTCCACAAGCGCGACACGTCGTCACCTGCGATTCACGATGTCTTCTACCAAGCCTGACAACACCCCTACCGACAGCGACGACGGTACAGATACCACAACCCTTCCATTCTTCGGTCCGCCCACATTCAACGAGATTCGCGATCAGCTCAAAGCACAACTTTCAGAAAAAGGAAAGGATCATCTCGTCTTCGTTGCCGATTCCGCCAAACTCGAACACGACTGCCAAGCTGCGCTCGCGATCAACGCCGACCCCTCCACTCTCCGTCATCATGAGGAACTCAAGCAAGCGCACCGGGATCTTCACCAGCGATTCCTCAGAGAGTGGATCGAGCTTTTGGAACAAAGTTGCGACATGGACAGAGAGGCGATAGCTCGTGTAGCGGAGGAGAAAGCTGGTCTAGTGGAGGAGATACAGAAAGAGAAGGCTGTAAAGAAGGAGTGGATGGCAACAACAGAGGCAGTAAAGAAGAGGCAGGAGGAGAGAGCGAGAGTCAAGGAAGAAAAGGCAAAAGCCAAGGAGGAAAGGAGGAAAGCATCGCGTGAGGAGATAGCGATGATTGAGGAGCAAACAGCGAGATATTTGGAGCAGGCGAAAGAGGCAAAGAAGAAAACAGCAGTGTTTAAACGGATGAAAGCTGTTCTGAGGGTTGAGTCGGAGGCCCAGAAGATCGAGCGCGATGTTCAAAAAGCCAGGGAAGCTAAGCAAAACGCGAAAATTAGGAAGATCAAGGCGGAAACAAGGATGATCAAGAATGAGCTCTTGGAAATCTACTTGTACAGGTAGATTGAAGACCTTGACTAGGCGATTTGCTTGTCTGAACGTTGCCTAGTAGGGAAAGAGTTAGCGATAAACGTTTCTTCACAAGTTACCGTAGTCATACTTATAGAATGAGCTGATAATCGAAATGATCATTCAATGAAATTGCAGGAGAATTGCTAACGTCGCCGAACTTAACCAACATAGGAAATGCATCGGAGTGAGATCAGTCAGTATCAGCCTATAAGGCGACTATCGGCCAATACTTGTTAAGTGTGTTGTAATGTCTATGTCCAGTGCCCTGGTGAAGTAGAGTGAGACGTTGAGACTTGCCAGGTGCGAAAGCTGGATAGTTTTGCTCAGCGCATCACGGTGCAAGCAGCGACGGTCTGAGTCCATCCGCACCAGGGGTGGCTAGAACTTGTGTCGCATACATACAATCGAATGTTGGCAACTAGACTATTCCTGAGAACATGTATACTTCTACCTCAATGTCGCTTTCACAGAATGCCCCTCAAATTGTAGCCACTCCTAGTGTCGGTGCTGACAGCTGATGTCCACGGGTAGCTGGAACGCAATACTATGCTATTTGAGACACATGTACTACAGTTCATCCTATATAGTCCACGGAGGTTGATCAATAGTCATCCTCGTTCCTGACGACATCTCTTTGGCGCGGCAACAAAAGCAGAAGGATGGTAGTGTTTGAGGTAAACATCATCCAAATTGCGCAATGCATAGCTGGCTGACAACCTACCTATGAGATACATGGGCGCCCCGCTAACGATACTGCAGCTCGGAAGTCTCCTGTAGCATGACAGGCCTACTTGAGAGTTCACGAATATAGCAGCGTTGATCCAAAGTAGGAGGGAAATGGGCAGCGTCGAGAAGTGTATGTTTTCATTTGTGCTCTATCAAATTCATGGGTGGCTTCCATTTCACTCCTGACATCCTCGTGGCGCTCCTTGCAGGACTAATAATGCAGAGGAACACGAGTACTCGTACCACCGCCACCACCACCACCATCAGAGTCTCCTGAACCCCCCTTCTTGTCATCGTCGTTCTTCTTGCACCGGAAGGCCCGCCGCCTCTTTGGTTTGGGCTTCGCGGGCTTGGAAGGATCAACCCTCGCGATATGTCCTGTGCGGACGATGTTGTCGTATACCTCCTCATCCTCGCGATGTGCTCTCAGACAGCTGGCTCGCTTGCATTCTCCGGTCTCGTAGTCCTTGCATTTGGCCCTTTTGCAAAGGCGCTTGAATGTGGCGCAGTTATTGCAAGGTTCTCCGGAGTCGCATCGGAGCTTGAGTTGATAGCAGTGTATGCACACAATGACGCGCGTGGTATCTTCGGAGCTGTAGAACAATTAGCGGAATGGCTGTGGTATCGTGGTGACTACTTACTTGGCTTCATCGAAGGTCCGCTTGGTACCGTGGGTAGAGCCGGCGACGTTGTCTTCTGAGAGAGCGTGGGTGGTGTGGTCCAAGTAGTTTGCCGAAGACGAGGCGTTCAGACTTTCCGAATGGGAGGCCGAGAATGCCTTGTACATTCCTGGGTGATGGATTGGGGCGTCGGGTAGGTCAGACTTGAGCGCCTTGTCGTCAGTATGGACTGCTGTCATGTCGCCATCGCTGCTTCCACCGTCTTTGTCTTCACCATCTCCCTCTCGGAACTTGCACTTGAGGACCAAGAGCTCGTTGTCGCCTTCAAGGACCTTCCGCTTGCGGTCCGAATCCCTCAGATGCTTCCTGAGGTTGATGACTTCTTGTTTGGTCGCACTGTGGGCCTCTCTCTCTCGGTTCAGCTCCTCCACGAGCGCTTGGATGCGTGGTGGGTCCATGATCGGGTCGGAATGGTAGGCAATGGGAGAGGATGGTAGTCTGAGAATTTGGGGATGAGCGCGTTTTGTCGTTGTGTGCGCTGGGTGTTTGCAGTGACGTGGGACTAACCTGTTTGGGAGCTGAGACTCCTCCCCCCTTCACTACTCACACGCGGTTCCTGCGTCCTCTAGGCTCCAGCGCGCGAATTACTGGCATCACGTGAGCGATTGTTAGCGTGTCACTAGGAGTATATCATCTCGCTCTCCCCTGCCCTTCTTGCTCTCTTTTTCTTCTTCAGGAGAAACAGTCTCCGGCCCAGTTCGCACAGCAGAAACGGCGGATTCCGACAAGATTTACTCGACAAGTACCCCGACCAACTCAAGCGCATTCGAGCACTGCCAGAGCACCTGGTGCGCCTCGTCGCTACTTGTATGGATCCGCGCACAGTACGAGAACGACGAGCTGGTCATGATCGCGACCGTCCGGCGCAGTAGTCCGCTCCTCTCGTTGCTCAGAGCTACGTCATTTTGATGACATGCTCGATCCTGGACGAAATACTTACCAAGCATTCAGCAAATCCGGCGTTCTGGTAAAAATTAACGTTGGGGACGTTGGGTGTTTGGGTTGACATCTCTAGTAGATGACGTGAGCGTTCAGACCATCGTGGATCGCTTACCATTTTTTATCACCCTCTTACCAATGAGACAAGATCTTGAATGGAAGATGAGAAGCTTGGGACTGGCAATAACGGGTTCACTTACGGCCCACCTTTTCTTTTCATTGATATCTGCGCTTTATGCGTGGAATTGAGGAAGAGATAAAACAAATAAATACTTGAAAGACCAGTGGGATAACTCTTTGTGGGCGCTTTTGAGAATCGCTGGAAAGAAGCGAAGTGAGATCGTTCTTAGTTACAAGCTGTTGACCATATTCGTTGACTGCAGAAGACGAAAAAGTCGACATGGGAAAGGTAGATACCATCGCAAGACGTTGATGAACTCGCATACTTTTTCACTGAGCGAATTGAAACCGTATCCTGCCCTCCAGTCATTGCTGTGCTTTTTGATGTGTTGGTGTGTTCATCAAGGTTCTTTTACAGGTATCAAGATGAGCTGTCGTGCTTCTTCCGTAACCTAAAACATGCCTGTAGTCGTTTGGATATCTTGCTTCGAACTACGCAAACGAGGATCGCTTCCGTCGCCTTACCAATATCGTAATGCAAGCCATGTTTCAAGTGTTCTCCTCCTATCAAACAACTAAGATTTCCTGACATGGTAGTCAACCGATGTCTAAACTGATGATGACGGGTCCAAAGTGGCGGTGCGACCAGCGACAAGACGATCATCTCAGGCCTACCAGCTGAGTGAAGAGCAGTGAGGTTCGAGCAAAAATGAGACATGCTGAGACGTATTGAGCTCGATGTCATTGAGACGGCTGTATGATAGGCGGAGATGAATATCACGATGCAGACGTGGTGTTGAGGTTCCACCCACGCGACCCCACCATTAGCCTTATCGCGTTCGTGTACACCTTCTGTGTTCGGCAGCAACCCCGCCTACAACACCGAGCTGTCCCATCATGGCTGAACTACGTCGGAGATGGCCGCCGACGCGTCAATCGCCTGATACTCACGTCTCTCTTTCCACCACGCGAGTGTGTCTTTATAGCAGCTGTTCTCCTGCACCCCCTTCCAAGCTCGGACCGAAACGACGCGACAAGGAGTGACGACATGGCGAACATCACATCAGCCGTCTCGCAGGACGATCTGGAGATTCCGGTACTTCATATTCACTCAGGCATTCCGATCAGCGCCTAACAATGCTTAGCTCATCGACTTCTCCGTGTTCCTCTCAGGCGACGCCGACGCGAAGAAGCAAACCGCCGACGCCGTCCTCAAAGGCTTCCAAAACGCGGGCTTCATCTACCTAAAGAACCACGGCATATCCCCCTCGACCGTATCCACCGTATTCTCGCACTCCGCCAAGTTCTTCGCGCGACCAAAAGAGCAGAAAGACAAGTTGGCATGGTACTCAGCGGCCGCCAATCGCGGCTATGTTACACAAGGGCGGGAGAAGCTGGTAGTGTTGGAGGAGACAGGCACAGAAGCGGAGATGCGCGCCTTGGTGCCAGATCTCAAGGAGAGCATGGAGATTGGACGCGACGACCAGCCTGAGATGCCGAACATGTGGCCGAGTGGAGACGACGAGGCGACGCAGTTCAAGGAGCAGATGATGGGCTTCTTCGAGACATGCAAGGACCTGCACATGCAGGTTATGCGCGCTATTGCGCTGGGCATGGGTATTGATGAGAAGTGGTTCGATGGTTTTACGGATGCGGGCGACAACACGCTGAGGCTGCTGCACTACCCGGGTGTGTCGAAGAGCATCTTCAAGAGGAACGATGGGCAGGAGCAGGTGCGCGCAGGAGAGCACAGCGATTACGGTATGGTGGTCATCGCAACTCGTAAATAGAATTTGACTGACACGACGACAGGCTCTATAACGCTCCTCTTCCAAGACGCCCGCGGCGGTCTTCAGGTCCGCTCCCCGAAAGGCACCTTCGTCAACGCTACCCCCATCGCAGACACCATTGTCGTCAACGCGGGCGATCTGTTAGCACGCTGGTCGAACGACACCATCAAGTCAACAAAGCACCGCGTCATGGAGCCACCGCCAAAGCCGGAGGACGCCGACAAGGACGAATACCCACCGCGATACTCAATAGCCTACTTCTGCAACCCGAATTACGACCGCAAGATCGAGGCTATACCGGGCACATACGAGAAGGGCAGGAATTACGAGGATGTTATGAGTGGGGATTATATTATTGGGCGGTTAACAGCGACGTATTGAGGGATGAAAGGAAATCGATGGACCTAGTATGACTGTATGCACTCAAAAAACATGCTCGGGCTACCGTTGATGAATAACATTGATGCGAGGACCCAAAGCCTATCAAGCTTGTCTATCCAAATCTCATTACATCGTGTATAGTGTCCGCAATTTCTATATTGCGTCAACTGCATTACATCCTCCTATAACGCACCTAGCGCAACGCCAGTCTGAAGCATCAAACTATCAACACCACCATCTACCACTTCCACCGGCGCAACAAGAGCCATCGGACTCCAGCTAAACAGCGTATTCCGTCCCCCAAACACAAACACCTCGAACCGACCCGCGAATGTTTCATTGACCCACACCCGACTACCGCTAACAATGTCGGTCTCAATGCGCAAATTTGCGGGCAGTGTAATCGGCACAGGTTCATGGGAGGATGTCGTCTGGTTGGTCCATATACGACCCGGATGTCCAGTATCGTGGCCATCAACCGGAGACACGGAACGTAGAGGATACTCGAAGCCATCGGCTGTGGTGAACATGAGTGTTGTGATGCTATCACTGGAGTTGTTTGGAAGAGTAGCGATAGAGAGCGAGGTATCAGGGCCGGTCAAGGTGAAGAATGAGGATACGTTTAGGGTCAGGGTGTACGGTGGTCCGTATGAGCCCATTCCTAATGTCGCGTTGCTGTTACTGGAAGAGTTTCGCGTCCATGATACCAGCGCTGAGCTTTTCGTATCTATGCTCGTGCTCGTAAAACGGCGATCTAAGTTTTGTCCCGGAGCTTTAGTTGCCTAGCAAAACTTGTGTTAGCCACCAGGTCAATATGCAGTTAATCCACATTTCGCATAAACATACCAAAAGCGCAATGCTATCCGCCAACTCGTCCGGATCAATCTTGGCACCTCGTGCGCCAGCCCACGCACGCGCAGCCAGGACAGGTATACCCTCTCGCATTGCATAGTAGGCTTCCAGCTGCGTAGTCGCATCCGGACCGTTGTCGTTCCAAGCTGCAAGAATAGCGCCTTTGTTGCCGTTAGCGCTGGGCTCCAGCTGCTCTGTGGTGTTGACTGGATTGTAGAGAGACGGTTCCCACTGCCATCCTGGTACGTTGGCAAAGTTCATCGTACGCGTATTGTTGTAGAACTGCGGGTACGGCGCCGGAAGGATGGGCATATGGTCGTTCTTGAGACTCATGTAGGCCCACCAATCCTCCGAATTGATCATGTCGTATCCGCTGTTCTGGAGTTGAACAGGGTCTGACTGACCGTACTGCCAATGTTGCACTATGATGTCTTTCGAGATGGTGAGGTTCTCGGATGGCTCGTAAGTACCCCAGATGCGTACGCGCTTCCCAGAAGTTCTATTGATGAAGTCGGCCATCTCGTTGACGAAGTTGATGTAGTCGTCCGCTAAATCGGAATCGTACTCATCAGCGCCGATATGTACCTCCTTGGTTTGAAACCATGGAAGAAACTCGGACCAGATGGCTTTGACTGTTGGGATTGCGTCCGGATGGCTCAAGTTGAGCAGGTCCTTCTTTGCCAGCGCTAACTCAGGCTTCCATTTCGTAATCGCTAGAGCATGGCCTGGGGCTTCGATTTCGGGAATCACGGCGACGCCACGTTGTGCGCAGTGCTGTTGGAAGTCTTCGAAATCGGCGCGTGAAAGTGTCTCGTTTGGACGCTGAATGATAGCCTGCAGCTCTACATTTTCTTCCGGATACAGCGAAAAGTGCGAGAACACGTCTTGCCACGTCTCATTGTGACCACGGTTCAAGGGGTAGTTGTCGCTAGAGTGATAGTGGAACTCTGACATTTTGAAGAAAGAGGCATATGTGCAGAGCTCTTTCAGGAAGTTCTTATCGTACCACTTACGACCCGCGTCGAGCATGAATCCTCGTGTGCTGTATGCAGGCGCATCAACTATCCTACCCGCAATGAGAGAGCCGTTGTCGATCAAGAGCTTCTGCAGTAGGGTGCGCGTTCCCCAGAACATGCCTCTCGCACCTGCTCCGCCTATGTATACAGTGCCATTGGTAACCTCAAGCTCGTATCCTTCTTCTGTAGGCTGGCCATTCTCGTATGTCAATGAGATAATGCTGTTTCTAATCGGGCCGATATGGATACCAGTGAGTGGGAAGTCGTCTACTTGCTCCAGAGTCCAGGAACCGCCAAATAGTGATGAGATGTCGGTGCGGAATGTTTCAGCGAACTCATAGGCGGTTGGGGGTATGAGCGTTAGACATTCGGAGTCTCTCTTTGTGGCGAAACTTCTGTCGATATATATCTTTCTTGCATCTGGGCCGATAGAGAAGCCGAAGTCATCGCCGTTGCTGTAGGGTCGTGAGACAGGCGGAAGAGGCTGCAGCGCGGTAACGAGGCCGATCAACTGCGACAACACCAAAATCAACATTGTCGGTATGAGACGATACAAGTGATCGCGCACTCACTTCGGTGTCGTGAACATATCACAGCATGAAGATACCATGTCTTGGCCGTTTGTTACTCGCCCCGCTTCTGCAAGGCCGATGTAACCTCCGCAGGGAGCACGAATGGCGGCAAATGATAAGAAGTGAAAGCCGAAAAGAGGAGTCATCTTGGCAATCAGTCGGAACGGCGGTGATGAATACGAAGGGACGCGTTGTCGCAAGATATGACTTGTTGTTAGCGTTAAGGACGTATGCAATAAGTTCACCTGGGAACGGTCTAAACCATTTCAGGAAGAATGTGTCCCAAGTCTATGGAACCGCGACGGTGCATACAGCGATGACAGGCTATACCGTATCGCAGAGAACATCTTCACAGTATCAGCTTCACGCCCGTTCGGTTGCTCCCTCACGTAGGACACTTCTGGCCTTTCTCTTCCAAAAATATCATGAGGTCATAAACCGGTCGTATGTCAAGGCTCTCTAGGTGATGCCGTGAGCTCATCAGATTGTGATAGCAAGCAACGCTTGGATACAGCCGGCAGAATTGCGATGCGTATAGAATGCAGACAATATCGGAGTAGTGACAACATGTGAGCGACAGAAGTGATGTGAGCGGGATGAAAGGTGTTCAGGGAACGCTAGCCATATGAGCGAAGTTTAGCGCATCGGAGAAAATCTGCGTCTGTACCGACTTCGACCGGCAGTCGCGCACCCTCAACCGGACACCGAAAGTTCACATCATGTATCAATAGCATTGGCATTTCCCGGCGTTCTCGTTTCAATTTTCTCCCCCAAAGATGGATCGCCATCAGCGCGTCGTTGCGCAAGTCGCGTCCAAAGTCAAAGACTACTTTACGCGCAAAGAACCCTTCCGGATATCTCACGGCTCGACGAACAGCACGCGTCCGAATCTTAAGAAGCATGTCGTCGATATCAGCGCTCTTCGGAATGTCATATGCGTTGATACGGATAGCAAGACAGCTCTTGTCGAGCCAAACGTACCTATGGACCGGCTTGTAGAAGCTACGCTACCGCATGGTCTTGTGCCACCAGTCGTGATGGAGTTCCCTGGTATTACTGTTGGTGGCGGGTATGCGGGAACAGCTGGCGAGAGTAGTAGCTTTAAGTTTGGGTTCTTCGATCGCACTATCAATGAGGTAGAGATGGTCATGGCCGACG
>Ga0265797_10002298_pt1 | contig 32345 bp, 29 predicted proteins | sample P2T30metagenome_FD_192433 | JGI IMG/M metagenome (GOLD analysis project Ga0265797, IMG submission 192433) | Plant litter microbial communities from East Loma Ridge, Irvine, California - P2 T30 | ecosystem: Environmental > Terrestrial > Plant litter > Unclassified | place: USA: California... | reverse complement strand
CCAGCCCTCCTGCGCGGCGTGGGCGGCGCTCGAGCGGGTGAGACCGACGAGCGCGTGCTTGCTCGCCGTGTACGCCGCGTCGTCGCCGAAGCCGAGGAACGACGTCGCCGGCGCCAGGTTGATGATGGAGCCGCCCTCCCCCTCGGGGTTGGCGCGCATCCGCTCGATGGCGAAGCGGGTGCCGAGCATGACGCCGGTGACGTTGACGGCGAAGACCCGGTTCCAGCTCTCGAGCTGGGTCACGTCGATCGACTGACCGGAGACGATGCCGGCGTTGTTGACGAGCACGTCGAGGCGGCCGTGCTGTTCGGCGACGTGGTCCATGACGCGCTTCCAGTCGCCGCCGTTGGCGACGTCGTGGCGGAGGAACTCGGCGCCGGCCTCGGCCGCGACGGCCGTCCCGTCGACGATGTCGGTGGCGATGACGTGCGCCCCCTCGTCGGCGAATCGACGGACGATGGCCTCGCCGATGCCCGAGGCCGCCCCGGTGACGATCGCGACTTTTCCGGACAGGCGAGACATGGGTCCTCCTCGTGGAACGGAGCACGGTGGTGCTGCGGTCATCGGCGGCTCCCGGGTCGGGGAGCACGGGATCGAGGTTACTCCTCGACGCGCATGCCCCCGGTGCGCTCGGAGGCGGGTCCGACGTGGGTGACGGTCACCACGGCCTCACCCCGCTCGTCGCTCGACGCGAGGTCGACGACGGCCGAGATGCCGAAGTCGTGGTCGCCCTCGGGGTCGGCGAGGATCTGCCGGACCCGCCACACCGTCGGCAGCTGCTCGACGACGAGCATGTGCGGCCCGCGAGCGGCCGCGTCGGTGCCCATCGAGTCGTACTCGTCGTAGTAGCGGTCGAGCGCCTCGCCCCAGCGGTCGGTGTCCCACCCCGAGGCGGCGTCGATCCGACCGAGCTCCTCGGCGTCGTCGCGCGCGGCGAGCTGGACGCGCCGGAACATCTCGTTGCGGACGGCGATGCGGAAGGCCCGCTCGTTCGCGCTGAAGCGACGCAGCACGGGAGGGACGATGTCGTCGTGGGCGTCGACCTCCCGGGGGTTGAGCATCTCCTCCCACTCGTCGAGGAGGCTCGAGTCGACCTGTCGCACCAGCTCGCCCAGCCATTCGATCAGGTCGGCGAGCTCGTCGGTCTTGGCCTCGTCGGGGACGGTCTGCCGCAGGGCCCGGAACGCGTCGGACAGGTAGCGCAGCACGAGACCCTCGGATCGGGCGAGTCCGTAGAAGTTCACGAAGTCGCCGAAGGTCATCGCCCGTTCGTAGAGATCGCGGACGACCGACTTCGGGCTCAGCTCGAAGTCGCCGATCCACGGCTGGGACGCCTTGTACGTCTCGAAGAGCGCCGTCAGCAGCTCGTCGAGGGGCTTGGGGTGGGTGACCTGCTCGAGCAGCTCCATCCGCTGGTCGTACTCGATGCCCTCGGACTTCATGGCGGCGACGGCCTCGCCGCGGGCCTTGAACTGCTGCTGCGAGAGGATCGGGCGCGGGTCGTCGAGCGTCGACTCGACGACGGAGACGACATCGAGCGCGTAGCTGGGCGACTCGCGGTCGAGCACGTCGAAGGTCGCGAGCGCGAAGGGCGAGAGCGGCTGGTTCAGCGCGAAGTTCGCCTGCAGGTCGACCGTCAGCCGGATGACCGGATCGCCCCCGTCGACGGACGGCTCCTGGACGACGACCTCGGCGGTCCGCAGCGTGCGGTAGATCGAGATGGCCTGCCGCGCCATCGCGTACTGCCGGGCTCGCGGCTCGTGGTTGTCGAAGACGAGCGACCGGACGGCGCCGAAGACGTCTCCGCCGCGCCCGATGACGTTCAGCAGCATGGCGTGGGTGATCTGCATGTGCGAGGTCAGGGCCTCGGGCTCGGCGGCGATGAGCTTCTGGAAGCTCGGCTCGCCCCACGAGACGAACCCCTCGGGCGCCTTCTTGCGGACGATCTTCCGCTTCTTCTTCGGATCGTCGCCGGCCTTCTCGATGGCCTTGAGGTTGTCGATCTCGTGCTCGGGCGCCTGCAGCACGACCGAGCCCGACGTGTCGTAGCCCGCCCGACCGGCACGACCGGCGATCTGATGGAACTCCCGTGCCGAGAGCTGTCGCATGCGCGTGCCGTCGAACTTGGTCAACGCCGTCAGCAGCACCGTGCGGATGGGCACGTTGATGCCGACGCCGAGGGTGTCGGTGCCGCAGATGACCCGCAGCAGCCCCCTCTGGGCGAGCTGCTCGACGAGACGGCGGTACTTCGGCAGCATGCCGGCGTGGTGCACGCCGATGCCCGATCGCACGAGTCGGCCGAGGGTCTTGCCGAAGCCCGTGCTGAAGCGGAATCCGCCGATGAGCTCGGCGATCTCGTCGCGCTGCTCACGGCTGGCGATCTTGATGCTCGACAGCGCCTGGGCCCGCTCGAGGGCCGCCGCCTGCGAGAAGTGCACGACGTAGACGGGCGCCTCCCCGGTGCCCAGCAGGTCCTCGACGGTCTCCTGAACCGGCGTCTGCGCGTACGTGTAGTGCAGCGGCACGGGGCGCTCGACGCCGGTGACCCGGGCGACGGGCCGCCCCGTCCGTCGCGAGAGGTCGTCGGTGATGCGGGTGACGTCGCCGAGCGTGGCGGACATCAGCAGGAACTGCGCCCGCGGCAGCAGCAGGAGCGGCACCTGCCAGGCCCAGCCGCGGGACTGGTCGCCGTAGAAGTGGAACTCGTCCATGACGACCTGGTCGACCTCGGCGTCGTCGCCGTGCCGGAGAGCCAGGTTCGCCAGGATCTCGGCGGTGCAGCAGATGATGGGCGCGTCGGAGTTGACCGACGAGTCGCCGGTGACCATGCCGACGTTCTCGGGCCCGAAGAGCTCGACGAGGGCGAAGAACTTCTCGCTCACCAGGGCCTTGATCGGGGCCGTGTAGTACGTGCGCTGCCCCTTGCTCAGCGCCACGAAGTGGGCGCCGGCGGCCACGAGCGACTTTCCCGTGCCGGTGGGCGTGCTGAGGATGACGGAGGCGCCCGAGACGAGCTCGATCATCGCTTCGTCCTGCGCGGGGTACAGGGGCAGCCCGCGGCCTTCGGCCCAGCCGGCGAAGTCCGCGTACGCCGCGTCCGCATCGTAGGAGGCGGCGCCCGGCCGGGCGGGCAGCAGGGCGGCGAGAGGAGCGGTGGCAGCGGAGGGCATGATGACTCGATCTTGCCCCATCGCGCCGGAGAGACGGCACGCCCCCGTCGACGAGTCGAGACTCGGACGGAGGCGTGCGGTCCGCGCCCTGGACCGGGGCCGTGCGCGATCGGATCAGGAGACCGGGCACGGGACCGCCGATCGATCGGCGGGCGCGGGCGCCTCGGTAACCAGCCGAGAGCGCACTACAAGATAGCGGCTCAACCGGCCTGCGCGGCGGGATGAGCGGGTGATCGTCGCCGGGTGGTCCGCATCACCCGTCCGGTCGACCCTCCCGGTGTCGGTGCCTCCTGGTAGAACGGAGTCTCCCCGACAGGCAGGAAGAACAGACGATGACGTCCACTCCCCCCAGCACCACCGACCGCAGCACGTCGAAGCTCGGCCCCCACGAGCGGGTGGCCGTGACGGGCGGCAGCGGCAAGCTCGGCCGGGCCGTCGTCCGCGACCTCGTCGAGCACGGCTACGAGGTCGTGCTCCTCGACCGGGCCCCCAGCCCCGACCCCGTCGAGGGCGTGACGTTCGTGCGCGTGGACCTCGCCGACTACGGCGAGGTCGTCCAGGCGCTCACCCACATCGACGACCGGTACGACAACATCGACGCCGTCGTGCATCTCGGGGCGATCCCCGCGCCCGGTCTCGTGCCGAACGCGTCGCTGTTCACGAACAACGTGACCGCCAGCTACAACGTCTTCGCGGCCGCCCGCGCCGCGCGCATCCGCAACGTCGTGTGGGCCTCGAGCGAGACGCTGCTCGGCATCCCGTTCGACCTCGACCCGCCCTACCTGCCCGTCGACGAGGAGTACGCGGTCCGCCCCGAGTCGTCGTACTCGCTCGGCAAGGCCCTCGACGAGGAGATGGCGCGCCACTTCACCCGCTGGGACCGCCAGCTGAAGATGTTCGGGCTGCGCTTCTCGAACGTGATGGACGACGGCGACTACGAGGCGTTCCCCTTCGACGAGACCCCGGAGCAGCGCACGTTCAACCTGTTCTCGTACATCGACGCCCGCGACGGCGCTCAGGCCGTCCGCAAGGCGCTCGAGTCCGACATGGTCGGCTTCGAGGCGTTCATCATCGCGAACGCCGACACGGTCATGAACACGCCGACGTCCGTGCTCGCCGACCGCTACTACCCGCAGGTCGAGCGCCGGGCGGCGATCGAGGGCAACGAGCCCCTGCTCAGCTCCGACAAGGCGCGCGACCTGCTCGGCTTCGTGCCCGAGTACTCGTGGCGCACCTGGGGCGACCGCAACGGGCGGTAGCCGCATCACGGCCGGCGGTCCCGCGGGGGCCGCCGGTCGCCGCGCCGGGCGACTCAGAGTCGGAGCATGCCCACGGCGACCAGCTCGCGGAGGCGCGGTGCCAGCTCGACACGGAGCTGCGCCTCCTCGACTCCCAGCAGCTGCGCCAGCGCCCCCACGACGGCCGCAGCCGACAGCTCGCCGTCGGAGGCTCCGACGAGGGCCGACAGGGCCGTGCCGGACTCGACGCTGCGGGCGAACCCGCCGCCCTGCCGGAGGGTGAGCACCGTCGGGTCGTCGTTGCCCGGCCAGTAGTGCCGCTCCTCGGTGACGTCGCCGGCCACGCGCAGGTGGGTCGCGAGCAGCGCGTCGTCGTCGAGATCCCGCAGGGCGTCGATGGCGTCCATCGTCGCGAGCAGATGCGAGCCGAGGCCGACCTCGTTCGCCCCCATGGCCCCGAGGAGGCGCTCGATCCGCACCACGGGCGCACGCGCCTCGTCGACGGGGCGGCGGAGGGTCACGTAGCCGAACCCGACCTGCTCGACGCCCCGGGCCTCGAAGTCGCCGAGCCAGGCCTCGTACAGGCGCTCGAACTCGTCGCTGCCGGGGCGGGTGCCGCCGTCGCGGATCCACGTCTCGGCGTAGGCGGCCGGGTCCTGCAGCTCACGCTCGACCACCCAGACGTCGAGCGGGACGCCTCCGCGTGACGCCCAGTCGGCGACCGAGTAGGCGCCCTTCTTGGCGGGCGCGCCTCCGGGGCCCGCGGACTCCCAGTTGCCGAGCAGCTGGGCGACGCCGCCGGGGGTCAGGTGCCGCCCCACCTGGGCGACGACCGAGGCGACGAGGTCGTCGCCCTCCATGCCGCCGTCGCGGTACTCGTACTCGGGCACCCCCTCGAGACGCGGTGTGATGACGAACGGCGGGTTCGAGACGACGTGATCGAACATCTCGCCGGCCACCGGCTCGAACAGGCTCCCGAGGCGGAACTCGATGCCGTCGATGAGGTTGAGCGCCGCGTTGAACCGGGCGAAGGCGAGTGCGCGGGTCGAGATGTCGGTCGCGACGACGTGGCGGGCGTGCCGGGCGACGTGCATCGCCTGGATGCCGCAGCCCGTGCCGAGATCGAGCGCCCGGTCGACGTCGCGCGGGACGATCAGCCCCGCGAGGGTCGCGGACGCCCCGCCGACGCCGAGCACGTGATCCTCGCGGAGCGCGCCGCCGAGGGCCAGCTCGCCGAGATCGGAGGCGATCCACCAGGCGGCCTCGCCGACGCCGTCGACGAACGAGTACGGGCGGAGATCGACCCGGGCCCGGACGACGCCGGCCGTCCCCTCGGCAGCGGGGCCGTCGACGTCGGGCCCCGCGACGTCCGACGGAGTCGACGCGGCGTCGTCCGTCTCGATCAACCCGAGGGTCTCGGCGCCGTCGACGCCGAGGGTGGGCAGGGCGCGCTCGACGTCGGCCCGGGGCTGCGGGTACCCGAGGATGAACAGCAGGGCGAGCGTCGCCGCCGTGCGGATCCCCTCGTTCGCCCGGGCGCTGCGGCGCAGAGCGCGACGGGCGGCGACCCGCTCGCCGCGGAAGAGCGCCGCACCGGCCGTCGGACCCCAGGCGTCGGGGCCGCTCAGGCGGTCGACGGTGAACCCCGACGACGACAGGTCGGAGCGGAGTCGGGCGAGCAGGGCGTGATCGGTGGAGACGAGAGGCACTCCCCCATCTTTCCGCACCGATGCCGAGGTGCGCGGCATCGCGACCGGGCAAGCGAAAGGCCCCCGTCGCCGGGGGCCTCTCTGCATTCCGTGGAGCTAAGGGGATTCGAACCCCTGACCTTCTCATTGCGAACGAGACGCGCTACCAACTGCGCCATAGCCCCGGAAACCGCTCTGCAACGATAGCACCCCCGCAGGGGCGCTCCAACCTCGCCGGGTCAGACGGCGCGGCGCCGGGCGAGGGCCTCGTCGAGCCGGATCGACGGCTGACCCAGGTCGTCGATGATGCCCATGCGGGCGAAGCGGCTGTCGGGTGCGGGAGGCGCGGGCTCCGCGGCCGCAGCGGCCGACGCCGCCGAGGTGGTCGCCTCGGCCGCCGGCGTGGCGGGCCGTTCGCGGACGGTGCGCGTCGTCGGCGCGGTGAGGGCCGCCTCGGCCCGAGCCGCCTGACGGAGCGCGTCGAGCTGCGCCTCGCGGAGCGCCTGCACCGATCGCGCCGCCTCGGCGCGGAGGTCCGGCTCGATGTCGGTCCGTGCCGACGGCGCCGGTCGCGGCGCCATGCCGGCCCCGGCGACGGCACGCTGACGGCCACGACGGAGGTACAGCGGCTTCGGCACGGGGACGGGGGTCCACTGACGGGAGGCGGTCTGCTCGCCCTCGCGCGCCTCCTCGGTGCCGGTCGACTGCGGCGACCCGTCGGCGAAGTCGCGGAAGGGCTGAGCCACCCGGGGCTCGGCGACGACCTGGCGCCTCGACCGGGCACGCGACACGGCGGCGAGCTGAGACAGCATCGCCACCGCGCCGGCTCCGAAGACCAGACCGGCGACGCCGAGCAGCCAGGCGGCCTGCAGGTTCGCGACGGCGACGACGATCGCGATCAGGCTGACGATGAGGATCGCGGTCGACACGAGACGCGACCGGCGCAGTCGGCGCGCGGCCAGGGCCGGGTCGCGGTCGGCGGCCGACAGCTTCGGACCGGCGGCGGCGAGCTCGCGGGTGATCGCACGCTGGCGCGCGGCCTCGTGCGCCCTCCTCAGGGCCTCGCGCCGCGCCTCCTCGTCTCGGAGGATCCGCTGCGCCTGCGCGACGGATCGCGCGTTGGCCTCGACGCGGACCTCCTCGGGCAGCTCGGCGGTCTGCGCGAGGATGCGGAGCGTCTGCTGGAGACGGATGGCGTTGCGCTCGGTGGCCAGGTACTCCTGACGTTTGTGCCAGGTGGGCACGAGATACGCGACCCAGAGCACGGCGACGAGCGCCAGCACGGCGCCACCACCCCAGGACTCGATGTTCATGGTGACAAAGGTATGAGTGCGGAGGGGGCCGCGAGGCCTAGGCGACAGGTGTGTCTGCCCGATTCGCGGACGGATGTGCGCCGCGCGGCTCGGAGGAGGCGGTGACGCTCAGATCGGGAGCGCGCGCCCGGCCTCGGCGAGGGCCTCGGGCGGGACGCCGCCCTGGCCGACCGGCACGGTGCCGCTCCTCCAGCGGGCGAGGACCCCCTCGGGCACCTCTTCGGCGACGAGCGCGAAGCAGAAGTGATCGCGCCACATGCCGTTGATGTGGATGTAGCGCCGACGGAGACCCTCGTAGCGGAAGCCGAGCTTCTCGACGACCCGCAGCGAGGGGGCGTTCTCGGGTCGGATGCAGATCTCCATCCGGTGCAGCCCCAGCACCCGGAAGCAGTGGTCGGTCGCGAGCGCCACGGCCGTCGGCGTCGCGTCGTGACCGGCGGCCGACTGCGTCACCCAGTAGCCGATCGTGGCCGAGCCGAGGGACCCGTAGGTGATGCCGCTGACGTTCAGCTGACCGACGAAGCGGCCGTCGAGCTCGATCGCGAAGGGCAGGCCGAGCCCGGCGCGCGCGTTCGTCTGCAGAGCGCGGATGCTGCCGCGGACGTCGTGGTTCGTGAAGCCGTTCGGGTTCGTGGCCTCCCATTGGCGCAGCCACGAGCGGTTCTCGGACAGGGCCGCGTCGAGGTCGCGGGTGTCACGCAGACGGAGGGGCCGGATGCCGATCCGCCCCTCCGCCAGCGTGGGAATGGTCGCCACAGGTGCGCTCGCCTACTCCAGTCCGGCCGTGAACTCTTTGAGCCACGGACGCAGCTCGGCGCCGAGGTCGTCACGGTCGCTGGCGAGCTGCACGATCGCCTTGATGTAGTCGAGCTTGTCGCCGGTGTCGTAGCGACGACCGCGGAAGACGACGCCGTAGACGCCGCCCGTCCACTCCTCGGCGCTGGCCATCTTCATCAGCGCGTCGGTCAGCTGGATCTCGCCGCCCTTGCCCGGCTCCTGCTTCTCGAGGACGTCGAAGACCTCGGGGCGGATGACGTAGCGACCGATGATGGCGAGATTCGAGGGCGCCTCGCCCTGAGCCGGCTTCTCGACCAGGCCGGTGATCTTGACGACGTCGTCGACGTCGGTCTCCTCGACGGTCGCGATGCCGTAGAGGTGGGTCATCGACGGGTCGACCTCGAGCAGCGCGACGATGGTCGCGTTCTTCTGGCCCTGGACCTCGATCATGCGGTTCAGGAGGGGGTCGCGCGCGTCGATGATGTCATCGCCCAGCAGCACGGCGAAGGGCTCGCGACCGACGTGCATCTTCGCGCGGAGCACCGCGTGGCCGAGACCGAGCGGGTCGCCCTGACGGACGTAGTGCATGTCGGCGAGGTCGGTCGACTGGTTGACCTTGGCGAGCTTGTCGTGGTCGCCCTTCTTGCGCAGGGTCTCCTCCAGCTCGCTCACGTGGTCGAAGTGGTTCTCGAGCGCGTTCTTGTTCCGGCCGGTGATCATCAGCACGTCGGTCAGGCCGGCGTTGACGGCCTCTTCCACGACGTACTGGATCGCCGGCTTGTCGACGACCGGCAGCATCTCCTTCGGCATGGCTTTGGTCGCGGGGAGGAACCGAGTCCCGAGACCCGCTGCGGGAATGACTGCTTTGGTTATAGAGAAGCCCATGCGGGTCAGCGTACCGATCGGAGGGGCCTCGCGGGCGCGCCGATTCTTCCCCTTACGATTGGGCGCATGACGGACGAGGTCGGCAACGAGAAACGCGCCCTGCGAGCCGAGCTCCGCCAGCGGCGCCGCAACCGCACCGGACGGGATCGGGCCGAGGCGAGCGTCGGCATCACCCGGCACCTCATCGACCTCGCGACGAGCCTCGAGGTGCGTTCGATCTCGGCCTACCTCTCGACGGCCGACGAGCCCGACACCCGCCCCTTCGTCAACTGGGCCTTCGAGAACGGCATCCGCGTGCTGTTCCCGATCTCGCGCGAGGACGGCCTGCTCGACTGGGCCGTCGGCGACGGCGAGAGCGAGACCCGCGGGCTCTTCGACCTGCCCGAGCCGGTCGGCGAGGTGCTGAGCCCCATGGCCATCAACGACGTCGACCTGATCGTCGTGCCCGCGGCGCTCATCGACCACGGCGGCATGCGCATGGGCTGGGGCCGCGGCTACTTCGACAAGACCCTCGGCTCGATGGAGAAACGGCCCCCGGTCTATGCTGTGGTGTTCGATCCCGAGTACGTCGACACCGTGCCCCGCGAACGCCACGACCAGCCCGTCGACGGGGTCGTGACGCCCTCCGGCGTCCACGAGTTCTGACGCGGCCCGCTCTTCCGACGAGGATCCCTGTGCCCACGTATTCCTACCGCTGCACCGAGTGCGACAACGCCTTCGACATCGTCCAGTCGTTCACCGACGACACCCTCACGGTCTGCCCCGTGTGCCAGGGGAAGCTGCGCAAGGTGTTCAGCCCCGTGGGCGTCACCTTCAACGGATCGGGCTTCTACCGCACCGACTCGCGCGGCGCCAAGGGCTCCGGCGGCGGCGCCGGGTCGAAGACCGGGTCGGGCGACAAGGCCTCCGGCTCCGGAGACAAGCCCTCGACGGGCGGCTCCTCCGAGGCGAAGACCTCAGGAGGCGCGTCGTCGTCGTCGACGCCGTCCTCCGGCTCCAGCGGATCCGGCTCCTCCTCCGGTGGCGGGGCCGCAGCGAAGTGACTGGCGGGCCGAGCCGCCCCGTGGTTAGGTCGTCTCCGACAGGCTCTGTCATCAATCGACCCGAAGGAGCACGCCCGTGAAGGGTTTCAAAGAGTTCATCCTGCGCGGCAACGTGATCGACCTGGCCGTCGCCGTGGTCATCGGCGCCGCGTTCACCGCCATCGTCACCTCGCTCGTGACGAACATCTTCAACCCGCTGATCGGCGCGGCGTTCAGTGCCTCCTCGCTCGACGACAGCCTGATCGTCAGCATCCCGACCCTCGGCGACGGTGGCGACGCCCAGCTGCTCTTCGGAGCCGTGCTCGGATCCGTGATCCAGTTCGTGATCGTGGCCGCGGTGGTCTACTTCTGCCTCGTGCTGCCGGTCAACCACCTCCTGAAGCGGACCTTCGCGCGCCAGGCGGCGGAGGAGACGCCGACCGACGTGCCGCCGACCGACGTCGAGCTGCTCAGCGAGATCCGCGACCTGCTGCGCGCTCAGAGCGCGCCGGCCGCCGGGTCGGGCTCGCACGCGGCGCCGCTCGCCGAAGGCACCGACCGCACCGGCGCCAACGGACCCCTCGGCAGCCGCTGAACCGCAGCTCCCCCGCTTCCGCGACGGCCCGCCACGCTCCCGTGGCGGGCCGTCGTGCGTCCGGCGGACGCCGTGCGTCGGCCGACGCCGCCAGCCCACGCCGTGGTGCGGGTCAGCCCCAGTGGGGCGGCACGTCGGCGCGCAGCTGCGCGTCGTTCTCGGCCGAGGCGTGCCGAGGAGGCTCGGGTGCGGGAGTCGGATCGCTGCCGGGCACCGGGTCGGTGGAGACCCGACGCCCGCCGCGACGCCGCACCACGAGGGGGTGCTGCGCGACCGCCTCGACGACGTCGGGGGCGTCGTCGTCGGACGCCGCGCCTCCTCGACTCACCCGCGGTTGACGTGCTGGCTGGCCGGCACGCTCGGGATCTCGCTGGTGCGCGATCCCTCGATGCCGAGGACCTCGGCCACGCGCGACGCCACCGCATCGGGGTCGGTGAACAGCTGGAACGCGTGCACCCTGACGTAGTGCCACCCGAGTCGGCGGAGCGTCTCGGGACGCGCCCGCAGCGATTCGCGGAGGCTCGTGCGCGAGAGGGTCGTGTCGGTCTCGATCGTCACGCAGACGCCGTCGTGCGCCGCCACCAGGCCGAGCTTGCCGCGGTGACCCAGCGCCACGGGGATGCCCTTGGCCTCGAGTCGTCGGGCGAGGTCGACCAGCATCGGGTCGCTGTCGTCGGGGACGTGCTCCGCGGTCGTGCGGACCTGCACCTCGGTGAGGATCTCGGAGAGCGCGACCGTCCCGTGGCCCATGCGGCCGCCGTCGATGTCGCTCGGCTGGAAGCACGTGACGATCACCATCGAGCGACGGGCCCGCGTCATCGCGACCGCGAGGAGACGCTCGCCGCCCGGCTGCCCGAGCGGACCGAAGTCGCTCAGCACCCGACCGTGCGGCGTGCGGCCGTAGCCGATCGAGAAGACGACGTGGTCGCGGCTCTGCGCGACGCTCTGCTCGAGGGTCGCCACCATGAACGGCTCGGCGCGGTCGCCGACCACGAACTCGGTGAGGTCCTTGTGACCCGAGACCGCGGTGAGCACCGCCTGCTGCACGCGCACGGCGTGCTTCGCGCTGGCCGTGATGACCATGAGCGACTCGCGGGGCCGCGTGCGGGCGTGCTCGACCACGAGCGAGACGACCCGGTCGACCTCGGCGTCGACGCTCTCGACGGCGCCGGACTCGGGGTCGGGCACGGCCGTTCCGCCCGAGACGTAGTCGAGCGCGATGCTGCCGTGACCGAGGAAGCTCCCCGCCCAGGGCAGCGACTCGATGCGCCCGCCGTAGAAGCGGCGGTTGACCAGCTCGGCGAGGTCCTCGCCGCCGGCCCGGTAGCTGCGGGTCAGCGAGAGCGTCGGCAGCAGGGTCGACAGACGCGCCAGGGCGCTGTCGGCGTGCAGGGCCTCGAGGGTCGCGTCGTCGTGCGACGGCGGGCGCTTGCCCGGCGTGACCGCGATGTCGAACTCCGAGGGCGTCTGCGTGACCGGGTCTCCGAAGGCCACGGTCTGCTTGCCGCGACGGATCGCGCCGACGTTCTCGGCGATGGTCGTGGCGCCCGCGTCGACGAGGATGACCGTGTCGAACGGCACCGTGTCGGCGATGGTGTGCACCTCGTAGGGCGAGGCCAGCCAGACCGGGGCGATGGACCGCGAGAGGTGCGGGGCGGCGTCGTGCAGGAGGCGCGCGGTCACGTGCTCCTGGCGCAGGAGGCGCTTGAGGGCGGCGGCCTCGTCGGGCCAGTCGACCAGACCGATCGTCCAGTTCTCGGCGAGCAGCCAGCCGAGCAGCTGGGCGCTGCCGGCGGCGTGCGCCTCGTCGACGAGCCGGAAGTCCGCCTCGAGACGGTCGAGCATGGCGGTGTTCGCCCCGAGCAGGGCGCGGTCGGCCTCGAGCAGCGACTCGAGCGCGGATCGCCACCAGGCGAGCTCGAGCTCGGCGGCGACCTGCTGCTCGGGCACGTGCCGGTTCGCGAGATCGGTCAGCAGCGGGGTCAGCTCGAGGTCGCGGAGTGTCGTCATCAGCTCGGTGCGCTCCTGCAGGTTCTGCAGGACGTCGCTCTCGGCCGCCAGGGCGTCGAGCCGCTGCTGCAGCTCGACGACGCCGATCTCGGTGAGCCCCTCGTCGCCGGTGAGACCGAGCGGGCGGTCGAGGCGTTCGAGGTCGTGGGAGACCTGCTGGTGCAGCACGTGGGTGTCGGCGATGCCGGTGGGCACCTCGGGGGGCGTGCCCGCGGCGACGAAACGCTGCCACTCGTACCGCTGCTGCTGGATGCGCTGCAGAGCGCCGTGCAGGTCGGCGATGTGGACCCCGGGGCGGACGTACTCGCGAGCGAGCTTCTTCAGCCGACGCCGGTTCGCGCTCGACATGTCGGGGGCCTCGCGCTTCGGCGCCGTCGCCGCCACGAGCTCGGCGACCGACCGGTCGAAGACCACCGGCAGGAACTTGTCGAGCGTGTCGCGGATCTCGGTCAGGAGGCGCAGGTAGACGCCCAGCTCGGCGATCGATTCGAACGGTCGCATCCGGGTCTTGCCGATGACGTCGCCGGCGCGCTCGAGCAGGCGGGGCAGATCGCGGTGGTGCAGGTTCTTGGCGAGCTGATGAGCGTCGCCGGCGCCGAACGAGTCCGTGAACTGCGAGCCGTACCAGGGCGAGTCGCCCGGGCCGTAGCGGAACTCGCCGAGGTTCGCCGCGTTGACCATCGTCTCGGCGACCCGTGAGCGGCCGTCGACCATCGCCTCGATGCTGCGGCGGCTGAGTCGCGCGGTCGTGGCCGGAGGCGCGGGCAGCAGGGCGAGACGCGAGAGCTCGGTCAGGCAGTCGAGCACGGAGACCTCGAGGCGCGGGTCCCGCTTGCTGAGGGCGCCCCGGTAGTCGACGAGCACCTTGCGCAGACGCACCAGGGCGTCGTCGACCTCGCCCATCTGAGGACGGGTCGCCTTCTCGTTGCGGCCGATGGCCCGCACGACGTCGCGTCGCAGCGTCTTCGGCGCCACGGCGACGCCGGGCAGACCGACCTCGGTGAGGCGGTCGCCGATGCCGCTCAGGGTCGCGCGTCGGGCGCTGACCACGAGCACGCGCTTGTTCTGCGACACGAGACGACCGATCGCGTTGACGATGGTCTGCGTGCCGCCCGTGCCGGGCAGGGTCTTGACGACCACCGAGTTGCCGGCGGCGATCTGCGCGACCACGTTCTCCTGCTCGGGGTCGGCGTCGAGCAGCAGGGTGTCGGTCTCGGGGCTCCGCTCGTCCTGCGGGGTCGCCGAGGCGGAGCGATGCCCCTCGGCCACCTGGCGGAGCGCCATGGCGTTCCCGGTCAGGGCGTCGAGGACCGGGTGCCCGAGCTCGCGGGTGTCGAGCGCCATCTCGGTGCCGACCTCGGCGAAGGTCGAGACGATCAGTCGGGGCTGGACGGTGAACCACTCGAGGTGCGCCGTCAGACCGCGCAGCCGGTCGATGACCGGGTTCGGCGTGAACGACCCCTCGCGGCTGGCCAGGGCGACGAACGACTCGGCGTCGAGCGCGATGTCGAACTGCTCGTGGAGCGCGTCGACGAGAGCCGGGTTGAGGAACGGCCTGCCGAGCAGCTTCACCTCGAAGTCGCGCCCGTGCCGGCGGATCGCGAGCGGACGGAGCAGCACCGGGGCGCGGTAGTCGTGGCCCGCGTGCGACCAGGCGGCGACCCCGATCGCCAGGTGCACGGCGTCGATGCCGCGGACGGTGGCCAGCTCGAGACCCTTGGCCGCGATCTCGCCGGCCGCCAGCCGCGCGGTGCGCAGCGCGAGGTCGTCGCGGATCAGGCTCGACAGGAGGGTCGTCTTGCCGGTGATGAACTGCGCGAGACCGCCCGGGTGGGTCGTGCTCAGCTCGATGCGGGCGCGCTGCTCGTCGCCGAAGTGCAGCAGGGTCGATCGTCCGCCGATCTCGCCCAGCTGCTGACGCCAGACCGCCCAGACGGGCTCGGCCGCGTTGCCGACCGAGAGCCCTGGATCACCGAGGCTCACGGTGTGCGGGGAGTGCGCGCCACCGGGCGCGCTCGTCGGGACGACCTCGGAACGGGTTCCGTCGTCGTCGTCGTCATGCTGTCTGTCGGCGCGCCACACACCAGCCACCTTAAGGCGTCGAGCCCGAGATAGTGGGGAGGACGGGCGGACGTCCGGGCAGCAGTACGACCATCTGCGGCCCTGTCATGTGACATGACGATGATGGCATGTCGGCCCACCCGACTGCGTTATGGTCATCACGGTCGATTGCCAAAGGGCACGTCGGCCGCATCGATCACGGGAGACCACCTTGCCTTTCGAGCAGAAGTACAGCACCGCCGTCCGAGAGCAGTCGCTCGCTCGGGTCCTGCAACGACGCGAGTCCGAGCCGGGCAACCGCGCCATCATCCGCGAGACCGCGGTGGAGTTCGCCGTCGGCGAGCAGTCGCTGCGGGCCTGGCTCCGCGCCCACGAGCGCGCCCAGAACCCCGAGGCCGTCGCGACGCTGGAATCGGAATCGAACTCCGACGAGACGGGCCCGTCGACGACCCACGCCGGACCCCCACCGGCACGGCGTCCTGTCCCGCTCGACGCCTCGACCGCGGACCGCATCGCCGAACTCGAGGCCGAGGTCACGCGACTGCGTCGCGATCGCGAGGCCCTGAAGTCCGCCATGGCCGTCGTCCTGGTCGACTGACCGGGGGGCAGGAGGCGCGGGTCGAACCCCGAGACGCCCCGGAACCGACGACGCGGCCACCGGCTCGACGGGGGGATCGGAGCCGATGGCCGCATCGCGGCCGGTCCAGTCTGCAATGTGACATGCCAGATGTCAAGGCGGCGCGACGGGCCCGGTCGCAGCCGAGGAGCGCGTCGTAGGGTGTGACCACCGACAGCGCGTCGCGCACTCTCATTCAGGAGCTCCCATGGCTGGAAGATTCATCGTCACGCACGACGCCGACGGCATGTTCCGTTTCGCGTTGACCACGGCCGCCGGCGAGGTCGTCGCGACGTCCGAGGCCTACGGCCAGAAGGGGGCGGCGATGAACGGCATCGACTCCCTCCGCGAACTCGCGACCGACGCCATCGTCGACGACCGCACGACGTCGCCCGCTCCGACCCACGCCGACTAGGCGTCCGGTGACTCAGCACGTCGTCCTCGCCGGCGCCTCGGGGTTCATCGGTCGCCATCTCGCCGACGCCTTCCGCGCCGAGGGCGCCCGGGTCAGCCTGATCGGACGCCACGGCCCCGACGCCCGCTGGGGCGACACCGCCGCGATCACCGCTCTGCTCGACGGCGCCGACCTGGTGGTGAACCTCGCCGGCAAGAGCGTCAACTGCCGGTACTCGCCGGCGAACCGTGCCGAGATCGTGCGGTCGCGGGTGGCGACCACGCGCGAACTGGGCGAGGCCATCGCCGCCTGCGCCGCGCCTCCTCGGCTCTGGCTCAACTCGTCGACCTCGACGATCTACCGTCACGCCGACGACCGACCCCAGTCGGAGGCCGACGGCGAGATCGGCTCGGGCTTCTCCGTCGACGTCGCCACCGCCTGGGAGGACGCGCTGTTCGCCCCCGACCTGCCGCACACGCGCCGGGTCGCCCTGCGCATCGCGATCGTGCTCGGCGACGCCGGCGCCCTCGCGCCGCTGCTCAACCTCGCCCGCGCCGGCCTCGGCGGCCCCCAGCTCGACGGGCGGTGGCCCGCCACCCGCGCGCGCCTGTGGGCGGGCACCTACCACCGCCGCGCCACCCCCGGCGGACGCCAGAAGTTCAGCTGGATCCACATCGACGACATGATCGGCTCGCTGATGTGGCTGCGCGACCACGACGAGATCGAGGGCGTCGTCAACATCGCGTCGCCGAACCCCGTCGACAACCGGACGATGATGGGCGTCGCACGACGCGCGGTCGGCATGCCGTTCGGTCTGCCCGCGTTCCGCTGGATGCTCGAGATCGGCATGGCCGTCTTCCGCACCGAGAGCGAGCTCGTGCTCAAGAGCCGCTGGATCGAACCGCGGCGCCTGGTCGACGGCGGCTACGCCTTCGAGCATCCCCACATCGAGGAGGCGGTCGGCACGATCGTCGCGGAGGGTCGCCGCCGCGCCTGATCGCCCTCACCCCCGGGCGGGGCGGGCGGGGTCAGCGGAGGTCGAGGGCGGCGAGCGCCGGGCTGTGACGGGCGAGCCCGGCGTCGACGGCGTCGGGGTGCTCGGCGTACCAGGCCAGGTGGGCGGCGCGCACCTCGTCGGTCGGCACGACGGCTCCGTCGACGATCCAGTGCTCGGTCGGCTCGTCGGCGAGGCCGAAGGTCTCGATGACGGCAGCCAGCCGGGGCGCGTGCACCCGGTCGAGCAGCGGACGACCCGGGTCCACGACGTGATCGGGCAGGCCCAGCGCCTCGCGCACCCGTGACGCGGCGGTGCTCCAGACGGGGTTGCCGGGGTGGTTCAGCGTCCGCATCTGCTCGAACGACGGCTGCTCGAAGAGGTCGGACAGCACGATGGTCGCGTTCGCGGCCTCGCGGGCGCGCAGCTGAGCCAGCGACTCGGAGGCGACGGTGCGGACGGCGAGGGCGTCGAGTCGGCCGGCGACGCCGGTGACGGGCACCGCGCCTCCTTCGCGACGGATGGCGGCCTCGACCAGCACGCGCAGGTCGTGGTACTCGACGAGAGGCGGCACGAGCGAGGTGTCGCTCGGCGGACGCACGATCGCATGCGTCGGATACAGCCCGGCGACGCGCACCACGGGCACCCGCAGCAGTCGGGCCCCGGCCGGCAGCACCGCCGCGAGCTGAGCCGTGCCGAGGGGCAGACCGTGGTAGTCGTCGCGCACGGGCTGCGACACGAGGACCGACGCCCGGGACACCCAGTGCTGCAGGTACGGGAGGTCGGCGGCGGTCAGCTCGTGCACCGCGGGGATGCGCACCGTCGCGAGCCCCGGCCCCTCGAGCATCTGCCGCAGGCTCTCGGCCTGGCAGTTGCCGACGACGATCGCGACGTCGTCGGACGGCCCCTCGGCCAGGGAGTAGAAGACCCCGTAGTGATGGGCGCGGGCGTCCGCGTCGATCGGAGGCGCAGGAGGCGCGGCGGAGGGTGAGGAGGAGTCGGTCACGACCCCAGCATGGCCCACCCGGCCCTCGGCCACCCGGCGCTCAGCGGCCGTAGCTCAGGCGGCGGAGGAGGCGCTCGGCCGGCCCCGGCGTCGCCGTGCGCTCGAGGACGACCGCGACGAGCACCGTGACCAGCCACACGCCGACGGCGATCAGCGCCACCCGCAGCGTGCCCGCCCCGACGCCGAGACCCAGCGCCCACGGCTTCAGGAGCACGACGAAGAGCACCGACTGCAGCAGGTAGCAGGTCAGCGACCGGCGGCCGACCGCCAGGAGCGCCGACAGCACGGCACCGGGCCGGGCGCCCGCCGAGACGCGCTCGGCCCGGCCGGCGGCCCACCAGCCGACGAGGCCGACGAGCGCCAGGGCCCCCGCGACGCCGGTCGTCCCGTGCAGGACGCCGAGGGCGTAGAGGGCGACCGGGCCGGGCTCCCCGACGCCGATCGAGGCGAGCACGAGGGGCAGCGCGCCGAGGATGCTGATCGGGAACCCGATGAGGGCGAGGCGGCGGAGCAGGACGACGTGCTGCTCGGGGTGCTCGAGCACCCGGCGACGCCCGAGGAGCGTGCCGAGCGCGGCGATCGGCAGCAGCATGGCGACCGTCAGCGGCGCGCTGAAGACGAGGGCGACGAGCGCCAGCACCCGCCAGAGGAGGTCGCCGAGCAGCGTCGTCTGATCGAAGGGGAGCCACGAGAGGTCGCCCGCTCCCCCGCCGACGCCGTCGGCGCCCGAGGCGAGCGCGAAGATCGCGAGCGTCGACCAGCCGACGACCCGGAACACCCTGTCGCTCGCCGCGAACATCGCCGCGAGCACGAGACCGAGGGCCCCGTAGCTGAACAGGATGTCGCCCTCGAAGAGCAGCACGACGTGGAGGGCGCCGAAGACGAGCAGCCAGAGGCTGCGTCGCAGCAGGAGCGAGCGGGCCCGACGGCGATCGACGCCGCGTTCGGCCTGACGCCGGACGAGCACGGTGAAGCCGTAGGCGAAGAGCAGCGTGAAGAGCGGGAAGGCCCGGTTGTCGACGAAGGTGCCGACGATGACGTCGGCCACGTGGTCGCCGGTCGAGCCGTCGACCGGGCGACCCAGGGGCCCGATCACCCGACCGCCGATGTAGTAGACCGCGTTGGCCAGGGCGATGCCGAGCAGAGCGACGCCCCGCAGCAGGTCGGGGGCGATGAAGCGCTCGGACGCCGCGATCGGGCCGCTGTAGGCGGTGGGCGTCGGGGCCGCCTCGGTCGGGTGCGGCGCGACGGGGAGGGGCGGGAGACCGGCCGGGCTCGCGGCACCGGAGACGGGCGGTGGAGGAGGATTCGTGCTCACGCGATCAGCCTGGCGGACGGCGCGGACCGGAACCACCGCCGTCAGACGGAGATGGGGGCGCCGCACGAGGTCGCGCGGCCTGGGGAGGACCGGTCAGAGCCGCGCCGCGAGCTCCGGATCGGTCGGCTCGACGAGATGCGTGCCGTCGGGGAACACGACGACGGGGATGTTCGTGCGACCGCTGACCGCGTAGGCGCGGTCGGCGCCGTCGGCGACGGCCTCGAGGTCGACGTAGTCGTACTCGACCCCGCGGGAGTCGAGCAGCGCCTTCGACCGACGGCAGTCCCGGCACCATTCGGCGCCGAACATGAGGATGCGGTCGGGAGCGCTGTCAGACATGTCCGCGAGTGTAAACCTCGGTTCCGAGGGCCGGCTGGGATCCCCGTCCGCAGCCGACGACCTCCGTGACGAGCCGAGGAGGCGCCGGTAACGTCCGCGACACACGTCGCTGCTAGACACGCCCCATGCTCGAGATCACCGGCGCCACCCGCATCGTCGTCGACGAGGCGACCGAGACCACCGGCAGCCTCTTCGTCGAGGGCGGGGTGATCGTCGACGGGTCGTCGGGCGAGGTCACCGAGACCCTCGACGCCGGCGGCTGCGTCATCACCCCCGGTCTCGTCAACGCGCATCACCACCTGCTGCAGAGCGGGTTCCGCACGCTGCCCGGCACCCGCGGGGTCCCCATGGCCGACTGGCTGCCGACGATGGCGGGGGCCTACGGCGCGGCGGGCATCGACCCGTCGCTCGTCGCCGCGACGGCAGCGGTCGGCGTGGCCGAGGGGCTGCTGAGCGGAGTGACGACCGTCGCCGACCACCACCTCAACTGGCCGGTGCCCGCCGTGTCGGCGGCCGACACCGCGGCGATCGCGCGCGCCGTCGCCGACGCCGCAGCCCTGCTCGGAGGGCGACTCGTGTTCGTGCGCGGCTCGGCGCGCGACGATCCGCAGACGGCGGCGGCCTCCGCGGACGCGATCGTGCGGGGTCTGCTGACCCGCGCCTCCGGGGCCCTCCCGCCCGGCGGCGTGTCCGACGACGGCATGCTGCAGATCGCCGTCGGCCCGGCCGGCGTGCACAGCGACGGCCGCGAGACCTTCGAGCTGCTGGGCGAGGTCGCCGCCCGACACGGACTCCGGAGGCGCACCCAGGCGAACGAGCAGGTCGACGTCGTCATCGCCCTCGAGCGCTACGGGCGGCGACCGCTCGATCTGCTCGACGAGTGGGGCTGGCTCGCCCCCGACGTCACGATCGCGCACCTCTGCGCCGTCGAGCCCGACGAGATCGCCCGCCTCGCGGCCGCCGGGGTGACGGCGACGCACGCCCCCGGCTGCGACCTGCCGATGGGCTGGGGCATCGCCCCCGTCGCGGCGCTCCTGGCCGCCGGCGTGCCCGTCGGACTCGGCACGAGCGGCGGCGGGAGCAACGACGCCGGGCATCTGCTCGCGGACGCCCGGCTGGCTCTGCAGGTCGCACCCCTCGTGGGGCCTCCCGTCCCCGCGCGGACGATGCTGGGCATGGCGACGGCCGGCTCGGCCGCGGGGCTCGGACGACCCGAGATCGGGCACCTGCGCCCGGGAGCCGCCGCCGACCTCTGCCTCTGGGACGTCTCGGGCGTGGCGGACGCGGGCGTCGCCGACCCGGTCGCCGGGCTGCTGTGGGCGTCGCCCGGGCGACGACCGCGGGACGTCTACGTGGCGGGGAGGCGCGTCGTCGACGGCGGACGCCTGGTCGGGGCGGACGAGCACGACCTGGTCGACGCGCTCACCGCCCGCCTCGCCCGCTGAGGCGCGGGCCTACAGGTCGAGCACGAGGCGAGGGCAGGCCGCCCGCGAGACGCAGAGGAACATCCGGTCGCCCGCCGCCTGCTCGTCGGGGGTCAGGATCGAGTCGCGGTGATCGACCTCGCCCTCGAGCACGGTCGTCTCGCAGGTGCCGCAGGTGCCCTCGCGGCAGCTCGAGAGCACGAGCACGCCGGCCTCCTCGACCACGTCGAGCACCGAGCGGTCGGGCGGCACCGTGACCGTCAGGCCCGACCCGGCCAGCTCGACCTCGAACGACTCGTGCCGCACGGGCTCGCCGACGGCCTTCGCCTCGAAGCGCTCGACGACGACCTGACGCCCGGCGCCGGCGGCCTCGACCGCCGCGACCAGTCGCTCGGGTCCGCAGCAGTACGTCGTCGTGAAGGGGGCCAGGGCCGCGAAGAGCGCCTCGACGTCGAGGCGTCCGCCCTCGTCGGCGACGTGCAGCACGAGTCTCTCGCCGTGCAGGGCGGCGAGCTCGTCGATGAGCGCCATGGTCGAGCGCGACCGGCCGGCGTAGTGCAGCACGTAGTCGAGGCCCGCCGCGGCGGCCGCGCGGGCCATGGCCGAGATCGGGGTGATGCCGACGCCGCCGGCGACGAAGACGTACGACGTGCCGCGCCGCGGCTCGAACTCGAAGTGGTTGCGGGGGCCGGCGAGCCGGACCGTGTCGCCGACGGCCAGGTTCTCGTGCAGCCAGGCCGAGCCTCCTCGTCCGTCGGTCTCGCGCAGCACGCCGATGCGCCACCCGTCGGCGGCCGGGTCGCCGCAGAGCGAGTACTGCCGCACCTCGCCGGTGGGCAGGGCGACGTCGACGTGGGCGCCGGGCTGCCAGCGCGGCAGCGGCGATCCGTCGGCGGCGGCGAGCTCGAAGAGGTCGACGGCCTCGGCCGCACGCGTGCGGGCGGTGACGACGGCGTCGAGGGCGGTCTCGGGGAGGCGGGTCGGGGCGGTCACACGGGCTCCGGTCTCTGCTTGACGACGAACAGGCGGTAGCCGTCGTCACCGACGGCGCTCCAGCGGTGACGGGTGCCGCCGCCGTAGTACAGGGAGTCGCCCGCGGCCAGAACGCGGGCGCCCTCGTCGTCGAGGTCGACGCGCAGCCGGCCGGACACGACGTGCACGAACTCGTCTTCGGCGTGCACGAAGAAGTCGCCGGGGTCGAGGTTCGCGCCCGACATCTCCATGACGCGGAACGGCCGGTCGGGCGGGGTGAGGAGGCGCGCGGCGGCCTGCCCGTAGCGTCCGGTCGATCCGTCGGCGACCCCGACGAAGCCGACGACCGGCCCGTCGGCCGTGCGCTGATCGTCGACCACCGCGAGGATCTCGACCTGACTCGACCCGAGGGCCCGGGCGATCCGCTCGAGCGACACCATGCTCGGTCGGGCGAGTCCGCGCTCGAGCTGGCTGAGGAACGGATGCGACAGCTGCGCCTCGGCGGCGAGCTGGACGAGGGTGAGCCCGCGAGCGCGACGCAGAGCGCGGATCCGACCGCCGACGGCCAGGGCCTGCGGGTCGACGGGGGCGTCGAGGGACGTGACGGGGGGCCTCCTCGGTCGGGTGGTCAGACGAGGTCTACCACGGGGTCCGGTGTGCTCGGCGAGCAATTAACACGGCGAAACGGTCGCGTCATCTGTCGGAAACGAGCACTCCTTAGATTGACACATGTTGACGCCATCAACATTCTGACCGACCGACGGCCCGTACGCCAGCCCGACCCGAGAGGCCCCCGTGACCCGACTGCCCCGACAGCTCTCCCTGCTGCGGAACGCCACCCTGCCGAGCGGCGAGGTGGTCGACGTGCGCATCGCGGGCGACGTCGTGGAGGCGGTGCTCCCGGCGGGCACGGCACCCGCGGCCCCCGGGATCGAGACCCTCGACCTGGCCGGGCACGTGCTCCTCACGGCACCCGCCGAGCCGCACGCGCACCTCGACAAGGCCCTCTCGTGGGACGCCATCCGCCCGCCGATGGGCGACCTGGAGCTCGCGATCGCCTCGTGGCGCGTCTACGCCGCCACGATGACGGTCGACGACATCGCGGACCGCGCCCGGCGTCAGCTGCTGGCCATGCTCGCCCAGGGCACGACCGCCGTCCGCACCCACGTCGACGTGCTGCTCGGCGACCGGCCGACCCGCGGCGCCGAGGCCCTGGTGCGGGTGCGCGACGAGCTGCGCGGGCTGATCGACGTCGAGATCGTCGCCCTCGCCTCGCAGGACAGCCCCGACTCCGACATCGAGGCCGTCCTCGACCTGGGGGTCGACCTCGTGGGAGGCGCACCCCACCTGTCGAGGGATCCGCACGGCGATCTGCACCGCCTCCTCGACCTCGCCGAGCGCCGCGGCGTCGGCGTCGACCTGCACACCGACGAGAGCCTCGACGGGGCCGTGACCCTCGACGAGTACGCCCGCCGTGTCGCCGACTGGACGACGACCGTCTCGGCCGGGCACTGCACGCGGCTCGGCTCGATGCCCGCCGAGCGTCGCGACGACATCGTCGCGGCCGTGCTCGCCGCCGACATGGGCGTCATCGCGAACCCCATCACGAACCTGTACCTGCAGGGCTGGGGCCACCCGGTCTCGACGCCGCGCGGCCTCACCGCACTGCGGCCGCTGCTCGACGCGGGCGTGCGTCTCGCCGCCGGCGCCGACAACGTCCGCGACCCCTTCAACCCCCTCGGCCGCAGCGATGCGCTCGAGACCGCCATGCTGCTCGTCACCGCCGGACATCTCACGATCGACGAGGCCTACGCCGCGGTCAGCGACTCGGCGCGATCGGTCATGGGGCTGCCCGTCGCGGGCGTCGCCGCCGGGGCCCGTGCCGAGCTGCTGGCCGTCCGGGCCGGCTCGCTGGCCGACGTCGTCGCCGACGCGTCGGCCGACCGCTTCGTCGTCCACGCCGGCCGACTCGTCGCCGAGAGCCGGGTCACCCGCTCGATCGCCGATCCCGCGGAGTCCCTCGCGGAGTCGTCCTCCACGGCGACGACCGCCTCCCCCCGCCCGACCCTCGCAGAGACCCGGTGACCCGATCATGACCATCGCCAGCCCTCCCGTCGCCCCGCCGGCCTCGACGCGGGTCGACACCCTGCTCGACTTCCGCGACGTCGCCATGCGGTTCGCCAACGGCACCGTCGCCCTGCAGGACGTCGACCTCACCGTCGACCGGGGCGAGTTCGTCACCGTCGTCGGCCCGTCCGGCTGCGGCAAGTCCACGCTGCTGCGCATCGCATCGGGGCTCGAGAACGCGTCGCACGGCAGCGCCGAGGTCGACACCGACCGCATCGGCTACGTCTTCCAGGACGCCACGCTGCTGCCCTGGCGCACCGTGCGCGACAACGTCGAGCTGCTCGCCGAGCTGAACGGGGCGCCGAAGACCGCCCGCCGTGCCGCGGCGCAGGAGTCGATCGATCTGGTCGGCCTGTCGGGCTTCGAGTCGAACCTGCCGAAGGAGCTGTCGGGCGGCATGCGGATGCGCGCCTCCCTCGCCCGCTCCCTCACCCTCGACCCCGAGCTGTTCCTCTTCGACGAGCCGTTCGGCGCACTCGACGAGATCACCCGCGAACGACTGAACGACGAGCTGCTGCGCCTGTTCGTCGAGAAGCGCTTCGCCGGACTGTTCATCACCCACTCCGTGTCGGAGGCCGTCTACCTCTCGACCCGCGTGGTCGTCATGTCCGGTCGCCCCGGGCGCATCGTCGGCGAGTTCGACGTGCCGTTCGACATGCCCCGCGACCCCGAGATCCGCTTCACCGCCGAGTTCGCCGAACTCGTCGGCGAGGTCAGCCACGCACTCCGAGAAGGGCACAACTGATGGCCGTCGACACCCGCGTCTCGCGCACCGAGCCCGCCGCCACGACGGCCACCCGCCTCTCGGGGCCGAAGCCGCCCCGGCGGACGGCCTCGCCGCGGGCCACCCGTATCAGGAACATCGTGCTGCCGATCGCCGTCTTCTTCGTGCTGATCGGCGTCGGCTACGCCATCGCCGCCTACTACGACCAGGTGCGCGGCCTGCCGTTCCTGGTGCCGTACCCGCACCTCGTCGTCCAGGCCCTGCTCTTCGACGGCGACTTCCGCCCCGACCTGCTCGAGGCCCTCGGCAACACGACCCTGATCGCCGTGATCGGCCTCGCGATCGCCATCGTCATCGGCATGGCCTGGGCCGTGCTCATGGTGCAGGCCAGCTGGATCGAGAGCGCGCTGTTCCCCTACGCCGTGGTGCTGCAGTGCATCCCGATCCTCGCGCTCGTGCCGCTGATCGGCTCGCTGTTCGGGTACGAGATGCCGTCGCGCATCATCGTGACGGTCATGTTCGCGCTGTTCCCGATGGTCTCGAACACGCTGTTCGGCCTCCAGTCCGTCGACAAGGGCCAGCGCGAGCTCTTCCAGCTGCAGGGCGCCTCGCGCCTCACCCTGCTGACGAAGCTGCGGTTCCCCGCGGCGCTGCCCTCGATCTTCATCGGCCTCCGCAACTCGGCCGGCCTCTCGGTCATCGGCGCCATCGTCGCCGACCAGTTCTTCCAGCGCGGTGACGGCGGACTGGGCGTCCTGATCTCGGTGATGAACCAGCGCCTCAACGGCGCCGAGATGTTCGCCGCCATCGTCGTCGCCAGCGTGCTCGGCGTCGTCGTCTTCGTCGCGTTCGGCTGGCTCCGCCGCCTCGCGATCGGCCGCTGGTACAGCGCGAACTGAGCCGCCCCTCCCCCGCAGCGCGCATCGCCTAGTCGACCCGCGCCTCCTCGACCACCCCTCCGCACCTCCCGACAGCACCTCCCCGCACCATCCACAGCACACGCTCCACGGCACCCCGCCCCGCACCATCCCCTGCTCCACCCCCGACAGGAGACCCCATGCCCCGCACCTCCCGCGCCTCCCGCACCCTCACCGCCCTCGGACTCGTCGTCGTCACGGCCGCCGCCCTCTCGGCCTGCTCGGGCGGATCGAGCGACGACGCCGCCCCGCAGGCCGCCGCGAGCGGGTCGGCCGTCGACCTCTCGGGCGTCTGCCCCGCCACCGTGGTGATCCAGACCGACTGGAACCCCGAGGCCGAGCACGGGCACGCCTATCAGCTGCTCGGCGACGACTACACCGTCGACGCCGACCAGAAGTCGGTCTCGAGCGACCTCGTCATCGGCGGCGAGCCCACCGGGGTGAAGGTCGAGATCCGCGCCGGCGGACCCGCCATCGGCTTCAACACCGTCCCCTCGCAGATGTACCAGGACGACGAGATCACGATGGGCTACGTCACCACCGACGTGGCCGTGCAGAACTCGGCCGACCTGCCCACCACGGCCGTCTTCGCCGAGAACGACATCTCGCCGCAGATGATCATGTGGGACCCGGCGACCTACCCCGACGTGTCGACCATCGAGGAGCTGGGCGCCGAGCTCGAGGCCGAGGGCGGGGTCGTCCGCTACTTCGGCGGCGCCGCCTACATGGACTACCTCGTCGGCAACGGGATCGTGCCCGAGTCGGTCACCGACGGCAGCTACGACGGCACCCCCGCGAAGTTCGTCGTCGCCCAGGGCAAGGACGCGCAGCAGGGCTTCGCCACCGCCGAGCCGTTCGTCTACGAGAACCAGGTCTCGGCCTGGGGCGAGCCGCTCGACTACCAGCTGATCAACGACACCGGCTACCCGATCTACCCCGAGGCCATGTCGGTCCGCACCGGCGACCTCGAGGAGCTCAGCCCCTGCCTCGAGAAGCTCGTGCCCGTGCTGCAGCAGGCCGACGTCGACTACTTCGCCTCGCCCGAGGCCACCAACGAGAAGATCGTCGACCTCGTCGACCAGTACGACACCGGCTGGGTCTACGACGAGGACGTCGCCGCGTACGCCGTCGACAAGATGAAGGAGCTGAAGATCGCGACCGACGGCGACAACGGCTACGTCGGCGACATGGACGAGGAGCGCATGCAGACGATCATCGACCTCGACACGGAGATCTTCGAGAAGCAGGGCTCGACGCTGAAGGAGGGCCTCGCGCCGTCCGACCTGTACACGAACGAGTTCCTCGACGACACGATCAGCCTCGGCTTCTGATCACCCGGGGGCCCGGTGCGAGCCGGGCCCCCTCCCTCCTCTCCAGACAGGACGCACCATGAACGACATCCGTCCCCCCGCAGCCCCGGAGGCGCTGGCCGCCCTCGAGGGCGAGCTCCGCACCCTGCTCGGCGAGCGCGGCGTCTCGGTCGAGCTCGCCGCCCGCGAGAAGGCGTCGGTCGACGGCTCGCGGCTCTCGCCCGTGATCAGCGAGCAGCTGCCCCTCGGTCTCGCCGACCTGGTGGCCTACCCGGCGAGCGCCGAGCAGATCGCCGAGGTCGTCGCCGCGGCGGTCCGCCACGGCGTGCCGGTCACCCCGCGCGGCAAGGGCACCGGCAACTACGGCCAGGCGATCCCGATGTCGGGCGGGCTGGTGCTCGACATGACGCGCGCCAAGGCGATCGTCGAGGTCGGCGACGGCTTCATCACCGCCGAGGCCGGCGCGACGATGGTCGCGCTCGAGCAGGCCGCGAACAAGGCGGGGCAGCAGATCCTCATGTACCCGTCGACGGCCCAGTCGTCGCTCGGCGGATTCCTGTCGGGCGGCTCGGGCGGCACCGGATCGATCAAGCACGGGTCGAACAGCTCGGGCTTCGTCACGGCGCTCGACGTCGTGCACGCCGCGCCCGACGCCACCCTCGTGCACGTCGAGGGCGACGACGCGCAGCCGTACGTGCACAACTACGGCACGGCCGGCGTCATCGCCCGGGCGACCGTGCAGCTCGAGCCCCTGCAGGACTGGCGCGGCTTCTTCGCCAGCTTCGACACGTTCGAGCAGGCCCTCGGCCTCATCAGGCCGTTCGCCGACCTCGAGCCGACGCCGCGGCTCGTCAGCGCCGATCTGCCGACCCTGGCCGACGCGCTGCCGGCCGACCCCGGCATCCCCGCCGGCCGGGTGAGCCTCCGGGCCATCCTCGACGTCGCGACCGTCGCCGAGGCGAGCCGGATGGTCGAGGAGGCGGGAGGCCGTGTCGAGGACGTCCGCGAGGGCGCGCAGACGTCGATGAAGATCAGCATGATGTCGTACAACCACCCGATCGAGTGGCTGCAGAAGGCCTACCCCGACACGTACTTCCATGTTGAGGTCTCGGGCGACGCCCTCGTCGACCGCATCGACGAGGTGCACGCCGTCTACCCCGGCGGCATGCTGCACATCGAGTCGCAGCACGGTCGGCCGATCGGCATGCTCGCCGGCGTCTACACGAGCGCCGCCGACGTCTACGCGGGCTTCGAGAAGCTCAAGGGCCTGGGCGTCGGCTACCACAACCCGCACCAGTGGTACGTGGACTTCGAGCCCGCGCGCACGCGGGCGCTGGCGGAGACGACCGACCCCGACGGGCTGCTGAACCCCGGCAAGCTCGTCGACCCGCTGACGGTCGGCGGCCCCGACACCGGGGTCAAGGGCGGGCATCCCGTGCCCACCGGACGCATCGGCGTCGACACCGGGGTGAAGGTCTCGTGAGCGGCGTCGACGGGTCGACCCGCGCCTCCTCGGGTCGCCCGCCCGGCCGCCGCTCGCGCGACCTCGTCGAGCTGAGCGGACCCGCCGCGGCCTCGGCCCTGACCGAGGACAGCATCCTCGTGCTGCCGACGGGCGCCATCGAGCACCACGGGCCCCATCTGCCGCTCGCGACCGACTGGCTGATGGCCGATCTGATCGGCCGGGCCGTCGTCGAGGAGGCGGCTGCGGCCGGGCAGGACGTCTGGCTGCTGCCGTCGCTCGCCTACACCAAGTCGGACGAGCACCACTGGGCGCCCGGCACGATGTGGCTGACGGCCGAGACGCTGCTGCAGACCGTCGTCGACATCGGACGCTCGGTCGCGGCGACCCCGGCCCGCACGCTGGTGTTCTACAACGGGCACGGCGGCAACATCGCCCTGCTGCAGGTCGCCCTGCGCGAGCTCCGCCGACGGTTCGGTCTGCGCACCTTCCTGATGGGCAGCGGGATGGCGCCCGGCGACGGCGTGAACGGACCCGACGAGCACGGCTTCGGCGTGCACGGCGGGCACAGCGAGACGTCGATGATCCTGCACCTGCGCCCCGACCTCGTCGACATGACGCAGGCCGACCGGTGGATCCCCGATCACATGATCGATCTCGAGTACGTCCGGTTCAACGGCGGACCCGTGCACTTCGGCTGGCTGAGCGACGACTTCGGCCCGGCGGGCGTCGTGGGCGACGCGAGCGGGGCGAACGCCGAGTGGGGCGCGACGCTCTACGAGACGGCGCTGCGCCGGGGCGTCGAGTCGCTGGCCGAGATCGCACGGTTCCGGCACCGTCCGGCGCCGGGGCCGGTGGGGTTCGGGGCGTGAGCACCGTCGACGTGGGCTCCGCGGGCGCGAGCTCCGCGGGTGCCGGCCCGGAGGGGGCGAGCCCCCGGGGCGCGAACTCCGTGGGTGCGGGTCCGGTGCGCGTGCCGGACGACGCCTGGGCCCTGCTCGCCGACTGGCTGCCCGGGGACGACGACCCCGACCGACCGCAGATCACCCTCTCGACGGTCGACGCCGACGGCGGGCCCGACGCCCGCACCGTGCTGCTGAGCTCGTTCGACCGCGACGGCTTCGTGTTCCACACCGACGCCGCCAGCCGCAAGGTCGCGCAGCTCGAGGCGCGCCCGCAGGCGGCGATCACGGTGCTCTGGCCGGGGTTCACCCGGCAGATCGTCGTGCGGGGCGTCGCGTCGCGTGCCGACGCCCCCGCGATCGCCCGGGCCTACCGCGCACGATCGCCGTACCTGCAGCAGCTCGCCTGGCTCAACTCGCACGACTTCGCCGGGCTGCCGCTCGAGGAGCGCCGTGCCCGCTGGGCCGCCTTCGAACGCGAGCACGCCGACGGCTTCGAGCAACCGGCGGGCTGGACCGGCTTCGTCGTCCGGCCCACCCGCCTCACCTTCTGGACCAGCGCGCCCGACACCGCGAGCCGCCGCCGGGAGTGGTCGCTCGGGCCGGACGGCTGGACGCACTCGTACCGCGCGGGCTGATCCCCGCACAGGGTTCGAGCCCGGCGTCCGATCCACGCGACGGGCGGACCGTGCCGACCCGAGCCTCCTCGGCTGGAAGAATCGGACCACCGTGCCGTGACGAAAGGACCCCCGTGAAGAAGTTCCGTGCCGACCAGGCGCGCATGCACCTGATCATGATGCTCGCCCTGACCTTCACGACCGGCATCATCGACGCCGTCGGCTACCTCGGCCTCGACCGCGTGTTCACGGCGAACATGACGGGCAACGTGGTGATCCTCGGCATGGCGATCGCGCAGGCCGACGGGCTGCCCATCGTGGGCCCGATCGTCGCGCTGGTCGCGTTCATGATCGGCGCCGCGCTCGGCGGGGCCCTGCTCCGCTCGGCTCGCGCGGGCTGGTCGGGTCGCAGCACGATCGCGTTCTCGGTCACCGGCACGGTGCTGCTCGGCCTCGGGGTGTCGTGCTTCGTCGTGCTGCCGGTCGAGGGGTCGCCGTGGGCGTTCACCATCACCGGGCTGCTCGGCGCGGCCATGGGTCTGCAGGCCGCCGCGGCGCGGAAGCTCGCGGTGGCCGACGTGACCACCGTCGTCGTCACCTCGACGATCGTGGGGCTCGCCTCCGAGTCGAAGCTCGCCGGCGGCACGGGCAAGAACTTCCCGCGACGGGTGCTCGCGGTGCTGATGATCCTGGTCGGCGCCGGGGTCGGCGCGCTGCTGCTGCAGGTGCACATCGGCATCGGCATGGGGACCGCGGGCGGGCTGACGCTGCTCGTCGCCCTCGCGGGTCACCTGCTGCGGAAGCGCCGAAAGGAGCTCGAGGCGGAGGCGGCCGAGGCAGCCGCCGCCGAGGAGGCGCGGGTCGCGTCGACCCCGGAGGGCACCCGTGCCTGAGCCGGTCGTCTCCATCCCCGTCGACCTCGTGCTGCGCGCCGAGCGGGTGCTCGTCGACGGCGAGTGGCGGGCGGCCGCCGTGGCCGTGCGCGACGGCGTCGTCGCTGAGATCGGACCCGTCGACGCGCCGTTCACGACGGTCGGCGTCGACGACGACCGTCTGCTGCCGCCCGACCAGGTGCTGCTGCCCGGCATCGTCGACACCCACGTGCACGTGAACGAGCCGGGTCGCACCGAGTGGGAGGGCTTCGCCTCGGCCACCCGCGCCGCGGCCGCCGGCGGCGTGACGACGATCGTCGACATGCCGCTGAACAGCATCCCCCCGACGGTGACGGTCGAGGCGCTCGACCTGAAACGGGCCGCCGCCGCGGCGCAGTCCGTCGTCGACGTCGGCTTCTGGGGCGGGGTGATCCCGTCGAACCTCGGCACGGGCGACCTGCGAGCGCTGCACGACGCCGGCGTCTTCGGCTTCAAGGCGTTCCTCTCGCCCTCGGGCGTCGACGAGTTCCCGCACCTGTCGACCGAGCAGCTGTTCGCGGCCCTCCGCGAGCTGACCGCCTTCGACGGCCTGCTGATCGTCCACGCCGAGGACCCGGACCAGCTCGACGCCGCCGCGGCCTCGCTCGAGGTCACGGCAGGAGGCGCGGTGTACGACGACTTCGTGCGGTCGCGCCCCGAGGCGGTCGAGCAGACCGCGATCGAGCACGTGATCGACGCGCTGCGCGAGACCGGCGGGCGGGCGCACGTGCTGCATCTGTCGTCGGCGTCGGCGCTGGCGGCGATCCGGGCGGCCAAGGCCGAGGGCCTGCGACTGACGGTCGAGACCTGCCCGCACTACCTGACCTTCGACGCCGAGTCGATCGGCGACGGCGAGACGCAGTACAAGTGCTGCCCGCCGATCCGCGACGAGCACAACCGCGAGCTGCTCTGGGAGGCTCTCGTCGACGGCACGATCGACATCGTGGCCTCCGACCACTCGCCGTCGACCGCGGCGCTGAAGTTCGCCGGCGACGGCTCGTTCGACCTCGCCTGGGGCGGCATCGCCGGGCTCGAGGTGAGCTTCCGCGCGGTGTGGACGGGGGCGCGTGCTCGCGGAATCCCCCTCGAGAGGGTCGTGGGCTGGATGTCGTCGGGCACGGCGGGGCTCGTCGACCTCGGGGCCGGCTCGACCGCCGGACGACCGCCGAAGGGGTCGATCACGGTGGGCGGCGCGGCGGACCTCGTCGCCTTCGCGCCCGAGACGCCGTTCACGGTCGACGCGACGGCGCTCCGGCACCGCAACCCGGTCTCGGCGTTCGACGGCGCGACCCTGATGGGCGCCGTCGCCGGGACCTGGGTGGCGGGCGTCCGGGTGGACTCGGACGCGCCTCCCGCCCGTCTGCTCAGCCGCCCGTGAGACTGCCGCTACACCCCGTCTTCGGCGCTGCACCCCGATGGATGAGGGTGCAGCGCCGAGAACGGGGTGTTGCGCGGCACGCGCACCGTGTTCAGGATCACGAGCGAGCAGACGGTGATGCCGGGCCGGCTCGCGTGGGCACGGGCCAGACGTACTCGAGATCGGCTGGGTCGCC
>Ga0265797_10002297_pt1 | contig 32359 bp, 34 predicted proteins | sample P2T30metagenome_FD_192433 | JGI IMG/M metagenome (GOLD analysis project Ga0265797, IMG submission 192433) | Plant litter microbial communities from East Loma Ridge, Irvine, California - P2 T30 | ecosystem: Environmental > Terrestrial > Plant litter > Unclassified | place: USA: California... | reverse complement strand
GCTGTACTTCGCGGCCAAGACGGTACTGTCGCTGGGGATTCCGGCACTGCTGGCGATCCTGATGGCCACGGCCCAGGGTGGCGTGCTGCGCAACGGCTTCCTGGCGGTGCTGTTCAGCGGCGCCGCAGCCGGCTACTACCTGCCCAACTTCGTGTTGTCGCGCACGGCCAAGCGCCGCCGCCGCGAGATCTTCGAGAACATTCCCGATGCACTCGACCTGCTGACGGTCTGCGTGGAGGCGGGGTTGTCGATGGAGCGCGGCCTGACCAAGGTCGCCGCCGAAGTGCACGTCAAGAGCGTCGTGCTGGCGCAGGAACTGCGGCTGGTGCTGATGGAAATGCGCGCCGGCTTCAGCAAGGAAAAGGCGCTGCGCAACTTCGCGCTGCGCACGGGCGTGGAGGACGTCGATACGCTGGTGGCGATGCTGATCCAGTCCGAGCGCTTCGGCACCAGCATGGGAGACTCGCTGCGGGTGCATGCGGAAAACCTGCGCCAGAAGCGCAGCCTGGTGGCCGAGGAGGCGGCGGCAAAGGTGGCGCTGAAGCTGATGTTCCCGCTGATCTTCTGCATCTTCCCCACGTTGCTGGTGGTGCTGATGGGACCCGCGGCGATCCACATGTCGCATGAAGTGCTGCCGATGATGAGCGGCCAACGATAAAGCGAGGAGCTTACGATGATCGGAAACAGGACCATACGGGAAGCGGCGCGCGCCGCTTGTCTGGGTTCGCTGCTGCTCGGCTGCAGTGTGCCGCGTCAGGACGTGCCGGCGCAAGCCGTGGCATCGGCGGCGCCGTTCGGCAGCGCCGACGGCTATTACACGCTGGGCAGCAGCGAGCATGCGGCGGCCCATGCGCCGCTGGCCCGGCGTGCCTACGAGGCGGCGCTGCGGCTCGATCCGGCGCATCGGGGCGCGCGCAACGGGCTGGCCGTGGTGCTGGCCGAAGGGGGCGATTATGCCGGTGCCATCGCATTGTGGCGCAAGCTGCTGACGCAATCGGCCGGGCTCCCGTCGGCCGAGCAGGGCTTCCTGCTGGGGAACCTGGGTTATGCGCTGTACCTGAACGGCGACCGTGAGGAGGCGGTGACGATGCTGGTGTGGGCGTGCCTGCGCGACCCGCTGCAGCCGGTCGCCTGGGAGCATCTGGGCGCCGTGCTGCAGACCCTGGGGCAGACCGACCTCGCTCTGCAGATGATGCGACAGGGGCGCGTGCTGCGGTCGCACGACCTGCGCGGCGATTACAAGGTGGCCGGCGGTACGGCGCCATCAGCCGCCGCCGTGGATGGCGCACCTGAGCACAGCCTGTGGCCGGCCGACCTGGCCCGGACGGAAGTGCGCGCCGTGGGCGGCGCCGTGGTCGAGGTGCGGCGTGTCGCGCCGCCAGTGGCGCCTGTGCTGGCACCTGTACCAACGCCGGGGCCATTGCTTGCTTCGGTATCGCTGCCGGCATCGGCTGCGGCGTCAGCGCCGGCCGCACCTGTCGACGCGCCGCCGCAACCCGGGCTGCGCCTGGAAATCAGCAACGGCAACGGTGTGCGCGGCATGGCCGCCGCCTGGGCACGCGACCGCAAGATCACGGAGGTCGGCTGGAAGTCGGTGCGGCTGACGAATACCCGGCCGTTTGCCGTCCCCGTCACGCGCCTCGAATACGGTGCGGATGGTGAAGAGGTGGCGCGGGTGCTGGCGCAGCGACTGGGACTGCCGGCGCCGCGTGCTGCCGCCGCCGACGCACGCGCGGACCTGCGCATCGTGCTGGGTTGGGACCGGCGCGCAACAGCGCCGGTGGCGACGCACACCACGCAGGCGCCGTAGCGGCTATTGGCGCCGGCTTACTGCCACGTCACGTGGCCCAAGCCGCGTGCGCTGGCATTGCGGTTGACGGGCTTGCCGTAGACGGTGGCGGAACCGAGACCCGTCAGGCGCAGGTTGGCCGACGTTTTTGCAAACACGGTGGCGCCGCCGAGGCCCGTCAGGTCGACGTCCACGCTGTCCGAACGCAGGCCCTGCGCATCGAGGCTGCCGACACCGCCGAGGCGTGCGCGCAGGCTGCGGCTCTGGCCCGAGAAGACCATCTGCCCGGCGCCGCGCAGGTTCACGTCCACGCTTTCCGCGTTGCCGGTGTCGACCGTCATGCTGCCCGCGCCGTTCAGGTGCGCGTCGACGTTGCGGTACTGGCCGTGCAGCTGCACCGCGCCGGCACCGTCCAGCGCCACGCGCAATTTGTCGCCGGTGAAGCCCTGCACTTCGGCGCTGCCGACCCCGGCGGACACCAGCTCGGCCAGGTTCGGCAACGTCAGTTCGGCGCGCAGGTTGGGGCGCCCGATGCGCACGCCCTTCAGGTCCGTGCCGATGCGCAGCGTGTCGCCGCGCTGGGTCACGGTCACCCTGGGCAGGTAGCGGCGGTCGCCCGAGATCACCAGCGCCGCGCTGGCGCCCTGCTTCAGTTTCAGGTCGATGACGCCGTCGAGCACCACGTTCACCGTGCGCGCATCCACCGCCCGGGCTTCGCTGGCGATGTCGTCCGCCTGGGCGGTGCCGTTCGCGCCGGCGTACAGCGCCACCGCCATCATCGTTGCGTTCACAAATTTGTGCATCGGGGTCTCCGTCCGGACGTTGGCAATGCGGCGATTACAGCGCGGCTTTCTCGGCGGCTGTCAGGCGCTTGGCGCTGACGACGACGACGGGCATGGCCGCGTCGCTTTTCACCGTGGCCGTCACGACGGGCGCCGGTGCCACGGCGCGCTGCAGCTTCGGCACGGCGGCCGTGGCCAGGCTGGTGGCGCCGATGACGACGAGGGTGGCGACGAAGATGGCTTCCATGTTTTTGGCGATGTTCATGACGGGCTCCTTGGGGTGTCTGGTTAGTGGCAGTCTGCAGCGCATCGGATAATGTGTGCTGCGTTGATTGAACTATAGAGAGCCACCCCGCCGTCCACCACCGGGTTGCGACGAACTGCTGTTTATGCGAGATGAACTGCTTAAATCAGCGCCGCAATCGCTTCGCCCACCGCCGTCGTATCGGCGCTGCCGCCCATGTCCGGCGTGCGCGGTCCCTCGACCAGCACGCGCTCGATCGCGGCCATGATGGCGTCGTGCGCCTGGCGATACGTGGCGTCGCCATTGCCGAGAAAGTCCAGCATCATCGCGCCGCTCCACACCATCGCGACCGGATTGGCGATGTTCCTGCCGTAGATGTCCGGCGCCGAGCCGTGCACGGGTTCGAACAAGGAAGGAAAGACCCGTTCGGGGTTGAGGTTGCCCGACGGGGCGATGCCGATCGTGCCCGTGCAGGCGGGGCCGAGGTCGGACAGGATGTCGCCGAACAGGTTCGACGCGACGACCACGTCGAAGCGCTCGGGGCTCAGCACGAAGCGGGCGCACAGGATGTCGATGTGGTACTTGTCCCAGCTGACGTCCGGATAGTCCGGTGCCAGCGCGGCCACACGCTCGTCCCAGTACGGCATGCTGATGGAAATGCCGTTCGACTTCGTGGCCGACGTCAGGTGCTTTTTCGGGCGCGACTGCGCCAGGTTGAAGGCGTAGTGCAGGATGCGGTCGGTGCCGTGGCGGGTGAACACGGATTCCTGCAGCACCGTCTCGCGCGCGGTCCCTTCGAACAGGCGGCCGCCGACGGACGAGTATTCTCCTTCCGTGTTCTCGCGCACGACATAAAAATCGATATCGCCCGGTTTCTTGCCGGCGAGCGGGCAGGGCACGCCGGGCATCAGGCGCACGGGGCGCAGATTGACGTACTGGTCGAACTGGCGGCGGAACTGCAGCAGCGAACCCCACAGCGAGATATGGTCGGGCACGAGATCGGGCATGCCGACGGCGCCGAAGTAGATGGCGTCGAAACCCTGCAGTTGCGCGAACCAGTCGTCCGGCATCATCTTGCCGTGTTCCAGGTAGTAGTCGCAGTTGGCCCAGTCGAACGACGTGAATTCGAGCGGCAGGTGGAAGCGGCGGGCGGCCGCCTGGACGGCGCGCAGGCCTTCCGGCATCACTTCCTTGCCGATGCCGTCGCCGGGAATGACTGCGATGCGTTGGGTTTTCATGGGGGCTCCTGTGGGTGAAGCGACAGGATAACGCTGATCGGCGCGACTATAATCGCTCGATTCGTGACTCGACCATGCACAGATCGTGAACAATATGCCCTCGCTGGAAGACTTGCACCTGTTCTGCGCTGTCGTGCGGCACCGCGGTTTCACGGCCACGGCACGCGCGCTGGGCGTGTCGAACGCCTATGTCAGCAAGCGCATTGCGATTTTGGAGACAGATCTGGGCGCCCGTTTGCTGCACCGCACGACGAGAACCGTGGCGCTGACGGAGCAGGGCCAGGCGGCGCACGGCTGGGCGCTGCGCATCCTGGAAGACGTCGGTCAGTTGGGCGAGGCCATGTCGACGGAAACGCTGGCGCCGGCCGGGTTGCTGCGCATTTGCACGAGCTCCGGCTTCGGGCGCAACCGCGTGGCGCCGGCGCTGTCCGCGCTGGCCTTGCGCTATCCCGCACTTGAAATTCAACTGGAGCTGCTGGACCGCGCCGTCGACCTGATCGCCGAGGATTTTCACCTCGACATCCGCGTCGGCCAGGCGCACGAGCCGCACCTGATTTCGCGCCGCATCGCGGCCAATGCACGCGTCCTGTGCGCCGCGCCGGCGTATCTGGCGCAGGCCGGCACGCCAGCCACGCTGGCGGATTTGACGAGGCACCGCTGCATCGTCATCCGCGAGCGCCACGGCGACTTCGGGAGATGGGTGTTGCAGGGGCCGCGCGGCGAAGAAAGCGTCAAGGTGGGTGGGCCGCTGTCGGCCAGCAATGGCGAGGTGGTGCACCAGTGGGCGTTGGACGGCCATGGCATCATCCTGCGTTCGCTGTGGGACGTGGGGCCGGCGCTGGCGCGCGGCGACCTGGTACGGGTGCTGCCGGCGTATGAACAGCCGGCGGACGTGTGGGCGATCTATCCGTCGCGGCTGTCGGCGTCGGCGAAGCTGCGCGTGTGCGTCGAGTTCTTCCAGGAGTTTTGGGGACAGGCACCTGTCTGAGGCCTCCCGGCCTCAGACAGGTGCCTGTCCCCGACGTTCAAGCCGCGTCCTGTTGTTCAAGCCGCGTCCTGCTCGTCTTCCACCTTCGCCGCCCGCATCCACTGCACCAGCGGCCACGCATCCTTGAACCCGGCCGCCAGCAACGGCAACAGCGCATCCGGATCGTTCAGGTCCAGGTCGACGTCGGTCCAGACAAAGAAGCTTTTCAGCTTGATGAATTCGATGTGCTCGTGCTCGGGATCGAAGCCCTTCGGCGGGCGTTGCAGCTTGCCTTCGTCCTGGATGGTGCCGTAGCGCGCCTTCAGGGCCTTGTTGTTCAGCGCCTTGCGAAAGCCGGCCGCGTCTTCCACCATGTGCCGGCGCAGGGCGCGCAGGCGGTGCGGCGGCGGCATGTATTCGCCCGCGCCGAACTGCAACTGGCCTTGCCCGTTCAGCTGGAAATAGTAGGTGGGGCCGCCCGCCATGCTGGGGCGGCGCATGTCGTTGGGCGCCACCGCCGCCGAGAAGGTCGTCTTGTAGGGCCGCTTGTCGTGGGCGAAGCGCACGTCGCGGTTGATGCGGAACATCGCCTTCTTCGGGTTGTTGAATTTGACGGCCGGGTCGAATTTGCCCAGCTCCCCGATCACCTGCGTCACCAGTACGAGGAATTCCTCGCGCAGGATGTCGTAGCGAGGCTTGTTCATGATGAACCAGGGGCGGTTGTTGTTCTCGGCCAGTTCCTGCAGGTAGCCGTTCAGGTCGCGCAAATGCATGGGTGCTCTTACTTTACTTTTTGGGGACGGGGCGCTTGCCCACGGTGATGGCCAGGTCGGATTCGCGGTTCTTGCGCAGCACGCGCATCGTCGCCTTGCCGCCCGGTTCCAGCTGGGCGATCAGGTTCAGCATCTCGGTCGTGTCGCGCACGGGCTTGCCCTCGACGGCCACGAGGATGTCGCCCGGCTTCATGCCGGCCTTGTCGGCCGGCCCGTTGCGCACGACACCGGCGATGATGGCGCCGCTGTCGCGCTGCAGGCCGAAACTTTGCGCCAGCTCGGGCGTGATTTCCTGCGACTCCACGCCGATCCAGCCACGCACTACATGGCCACTTTTGATAATCGATTCCATCACCGTTTTCGCCGTCGATACCGGGATGGCGAAGCCGATGCCGACGGAGCCGCCCGTCTGCGAATAGATGGCCGAATTAATGCCCAGCAGGTTGCCGTTGGTGTCGATCAGCGCGCCGCCGGAATTGCCGAAGTTGATCGCCGCATCCGTCTGAATGAAGTTCTCGAAATGGTTGATGTGCAGGTTGTTGCGGCCCAGCGCGGAGATAATGCCCATCGTGACCGTCTGGCCCACGCCGAACGGGTTGCCGATGGCCAGCACGACATCGCCCACCTTGGCCTGGTCGGCATGGCCCAGCACGATGGCGGGCAGCCGGTCCAGGCTGATCTTGACGACGGCCAGGTCCGTTTCCGGGTCGCTGCCGACCAGCTTCGCCGCGGCCTTGCGGCCGTCGGCCAGCACGACCTCGATCTCGTCCGCCGCTTCGATGACGTGGTAGTTGGTCAGAATATAGCCGTCGGAGCTGACAATGACGCCCGAGCCCAGGCTGTTCTCGTCGTCGTCCTCTTCCTCGCCTTCACGGTCGCCGAAGAAACGCTTGAAGTACGGGTCGCGCAGCAGCGGATGCTTGCGCGGCACGGCCTTGGACGTGAGGATGTTGACGACCGCCGGCATGGCGCGGCCCGCCGCAGAGCGGAACGAGCCCGGCGTGGGTGCGGGCGCGGCCACCGTGGCGACAGCCGGCTGCGAAGGCGTGCCCAGCTGCTGCCGGGTGCCGGGCCGGTCGCGCCAGTCGGGCTGGACCGCCGAATAAACGAAATACAGTGCCAGGACGATGGTCACCGTTTGCGCAAACAATAACCAGAGTCTTTGCATGGGTTGTTTCAAATGTCGGATCGGATGCGCTTATTTTCGCAGGGAGTCGCGAATCTCGCGCAGCAGCACGATATCTTCCGGCGGTGGCGCCGGTGGTGCGACCTCTTCCTCTCCCTTGCGGCGGGCCTTGCTGATCAGGCGCACCATCTGGAAGATCACGAAGGCCAGGATGAGGAAGTTTAGCAGGATGGTGAAGAAATTCCCGTACGCCAGCACGGCGCCCAGCTTCTTGGCTTCGACCAGGCTGAGGTTCGGATCCTGGTGGTTCAGCGGCACATAATAATTGGCGAAATCGAGCCCGCCGATCAGCTTGCCGATGGGGGGCATGATGATGTCCTGCACCAGCGAATCGACGATCTTGCTGAACGCTGCGCCAATAATGACGCCGACTGCCAGATCGATGACGTTCCCCTTCATCGCGAACGATTTGAATTCCTGCAGCATGGCCATGGTTACCTCCCGTAGTGATAGGAGCAAATCATACTGTTTTTTCAATCTTGCGCCAAAGATTGGCGCCGTCAACAACAGTTCAGCCCGTGTCCACCTTGGGGTCACACCCCGACAAGGACACGAGCCCGGCATTGCGCTGCGGTTGAGCCTGTGTCCAAGTCGGGGTGTGACCCCATGGTGGACAGGGACTGAGCCGTGGGCAGCAGTTGCCTAGTCACTCTGGCCTAGTGCAAGCACAGTTTCCCTTCCTGTATAAGGCTTTCTGCGGTGCACTGCACCATGGCGAACACTTACGTACTGTGCAACGTTTCGCTTTAATAAGTCATACTGTTCACTTATAATTTAATGTTGCAAGATGGTCTGTTGTCGCTTATCAAAGATTCGAATTTTTATAAAGATTGGGGTTTGTATGAGCATCGAGAAGCAGGTCGATCCCAGCCGGCGAGGCTTGTTGGTCGCAACATGTGCGGCAGGCGGCGTCGTGGGTCTGGGCACAGCAGGTACACTGGTCAGCACTTTCCAGCCGTCCGAGCGAGCGAAAGCCGCCGGGGCCCCGGTCGAAGTCGACATCTCCACCTTGCAGCCTGGGGAAATGCGTACCGTCGAGTGGCGCGGCAAGCCTGTCTGGATCCTGAAACGCACGCCGGAAATGCTGGCATCGCTGCCAAAACTGGACAATCAGGTCGCCGATCCGAAGTCCGAACGCAATCCGGACGAATTCACCCCCGAGTACTGCGTCAACGAACACCGTTCCATCAAGCCTGAAATTCTCGTCGCCGTAGGCATCTGCACCCACCTCGGCTGCTCCCCCTCCACCAAATTCGTGCCCGGCCCGCAGCCCTCGCTGCCGGACGACTGGGCCGGCGGCTTCCTGTGCCCATGTCACGGTTCCACGTTCGACATCGCCGGCCGTGTCTTCAAGAACAAGCCTGCCCCGGACAACCTCGTGGTCCCGCGTCACATGTACCTGGGCGATACCAAGATCCTGATCGGCAAAGACGAGAAAGGCGAGGCATAAAATGGGGCCATTCAAGGAGACGAAATTCCCGGCCGACGCACCGGCGGCGCAGAAAGCGCTGGGCTGGGTCGACGATCGCTTCCCGCTGACGAAGCTGTGGAACGACCAGTGGGGCCGTTACTATGCCCCGAAAAATTTTAATTTCTGGTACATCTTCGGCTCGCTGGCGATGTTCGTGCTGGTGCTGCAGATCGTTACCGGCATCTTCCTGACGATGCACTACAAGCCGGATGCCAGCCTCGCCTTCGGCTCCGTCGAATACATCATGCGCGAGGTGCCGTGGGGCTGGCTGGTGCGCTACATGCACTCGACCGGCGCTTCGTCGTTCTTCATCATCGTCTACCTGCACATGACGCGGGCCCTGCTGTACGGTTCGTACCGCAAGCCCCGCGAGCTGATCTGGCTGTTTGGTTTCGCCATCTTCCTGTGTCTCATGGCCGAGGCGTTCTTCGGCTACCTGCTGCCATGGGGCCAGATGTCGTACTGGGGCGCACAGGTCATCGTCAACCTGTTCGGCGCCATTCCGCTGATCGGGCCGGACCTGTCGCTGTGGATCCGCGGCGACTATGTCGTCTCCGACGCCACGCTGAACCGCTTCTTTGCCTTCCACGTCATCGCCATTCCGCTGGTGCTGCTGGGGCTGGTTGCCGCCCACCTGATCGCATTGCATGAAGTGGGCTCGTCCAATCCGGACGGCATCGAAGTGAAGGAAAACCTGGGCCCGGACGGCCATCCCGTCGATTCGATTCCGTCGCACCCGTATTACACGGTGCATGATCTGTTCGGCGTGTCGATCTTCCTGCTGATCTTCTCGGCCGTCGTGTTCTTCGCGCCGGAAATGGGCGGTTATTTCCTGGAATATAACAACTTCCTGCCAGGCGATTCGCTCAAGACGCCGCTGCACATCGCACCGACGTGGTATTTCACGCCGTTTTACTCCGTGCTGCGTGCAACGACCGCCGACTTCATGTGGGTGCTGATGGCTGCCGTGGCCGCGTACGTGGCGTTCCTGTGGCTGAAGTCGCGCCTGGCCTTCCGCACCAAGGCCGCCATCGCCGTCATTGCGCTGATCGCCATCGTCGGCATGCTGCCGCAGGTGCTGGATGCGAAGTTCTGGGGCGTCGTGTTCTTCGGCGGTTCCGTTGTCATCCTGGCATTCCTGCCATGGCTCGACCATTCGCCGGTGAAATCGATCCGTTACCGTCCGCAGTGGCACAAATATTTGTACGTGCTGCTGGCCCTGTCCTTCCTGGCCCTGGGTTACCTGGGTACGCAGCCGCCAAGCGTGATCGGCACGATCGTCTCGCAGGTGTGCACGCTGTACTACTTTGCGTTCTTCCTGCTGATGCCGTGGTGGAGTGCGATGGGCACATTCAAGAAAGTGCCGGACCGCGTCACTTTCCATGCCCACTAAGCCGACCGACACGCAAAGGAACCAAAGAATGAATTTCCATAAGAAAATTCTTGCACTGCTGGCGCTGGTGCCGGCGCTGGCGTTGGCGAGCGAGGGCGGGCACCCCCTTGATCGGGCGCCGGACCGTTCGCACGACATGGCCGCCTTGCAAAATGGCGCCAAGTTGTTCGTAAATTACTGCCTGAACTGTCATAATGCGTCTTCGATGCGTTATAACCGCCTGCGCGACCTCGGCCTGACGGAAGATCAGATCAAGAACAATCTGCTCTTCACGGGCGAAAAAGTAGGCGAGATGATGACCACCGCCATGCCGGCCAAGGATGCCAAGGCCTGGTTTGGCGTGATTCCGCCGGATCTGTCCGTGATTGCCCGCGCTAAAGCGAGCCCGGCCGGATCGGGCGGCGACTATCTGTACACGTACCTGCGCACCTTCTACAAGGACGATACGCGGCCGACAGGGTTCAACAACCTGGTGGTGCCGAACGTGGCCATGCCACACGTGCTGTGGCAGCTGCAAGGGATACAAAGTGCAAAGATGGTAGAAGAGCAAGACCCGCACGATGCCAGCAAGAAGATTCACAAGTTTGCCGGCTTCCAACAGGTCACTCCTGGCACCATGAGCAAGCTGGAGTTCGACACCGCGGTGGCGGACCTGGTCGGCTACATGGAGTGGATGGCGGAACCGGCCCAGCAGACGCGCAAGCGTCTGGGCGTCTGGGTCCTGCTGTTCATGACCGGCTTCGCCTTCCTGGCCTGGCGATTGAACGCCTCGTACTGGAAAGAAGTCAAATAAATAGCGTTGTGCCGGCGGAGTTCGTGTCTGCCGGCACGGATTTTTGCGCTGCCCTTCATGCGGGCAGCCCAACTGGGGTGAACCGTTCGCGGTCTCGCCCCCTTTGTTTCTAAGGAACTACCAAAATGATGGTTCTCTATTCGGGCACCACCTGCCCATTTTCCCAGCGCTGCCGTCTGGTTCTGTTCGAAAAAGGCATGGATTTCGAAGTGCGCGACGTCGACCTGTTCAACAAGCCGGAAGACATTTCGACGATGAACCCGTACGGCCAGGTCCCGATCCTCGTCGAACGTGAACTGATCCTGTACGAATCGAACATCATCAACGAATACATCGACGAGCGCTTCCCGCACCCGCAGCTGATGCCGGCCGATCCGCTGATGCGCGCCCGCGCCCGCCTGATGCTGTTCAACTTCGAGAAAGAGCTGTTCGTCCACGTGCACACGCTGGAAAGCGAACGCAACAAGACGAACGACAAGAGCCACGACAAGGCCCGCGCCGAAATCCGCGACCGCCTGACCACCTTGGCGCCGCTGTTCCTGAAGAACAAGTACATGCTGGGCGACGAGTTCTCGATGCTGGACGTGGCCGTGGCCCCGCTGCTGTGGCGCCTGGACCACTACGGCATCGAACTGTCGAAGACAGCCGCGCCACTGATGAAATACGCCGAGCGCATCTTCTCGCGCCCCGCGTACATCGAAGCGCTGACCCCGTCCGAGAAAGTGATGCGCCGGTAACCGGCGCTTTCGCGTAAGCTTTTGCAACACCGGGGCCGTCCGCGGCCCCGCGTTGTTACAGTCTCTTCGTTACCGTCTTCAATAGTCCTCTATGTCCGAAATCTCCACCAAGCCCTACATGCTGCGTGCCATCTACGAATGGTGCACCGACAGCGGCTACACGCCCTATCTGGCCGTGAAAGTCGATTCGGCCACCACCGTGCCGATGGAATACGTCAAGAAGGGCGAGATCGTCCTGAACATCAGCTACGGCGCCACGTCCGGCCTGAAGATGGACAACGACAGTATCCGCTTCCACGCCCGCTTCGGCGGCGTCTCGCGTGAAATCTTCGTCCCGGTGAACAACGTGATGGCGATCTACGCCAACGAAAACGGCCAGGGCATGGCCTTCGAGCCGGTTCTCGGCGCATCGGCCCCGGCACCGTCCGGCCCGACCGCGGTGGAAGAACCGGCGGCACCGATCCTGTCGTCCGTGCCGTCCCCATCGGCGGCCCCGGCACTGGCGCCAGCCCCCGCCCCGGCATCGCGCAACGACGACGACGACGGCCCGGATGATGGCGGCGACGCACCGAAAAAGGGCGGCCGACCCACCCTGACACGTATCAAATAGCGTATAATTCTCGACCGTAAGGGACCTGCGACAGCACGGCAGCGTCCTCGAAAAGTTACGCCGGCTTAGCTCATTTGGTAGAGCAGTTGATTTGTAATCATCAGGTGGCCAGTTCGAAACCGGCAGCCGGCACCAGAACTATCAAGGGCTTACAGCGATGTAAGCCCTTTCCTTTTGGTCGACTGTCAACGGTACTGGCGTTTTTCGCAGCTTGGCTTCTGGATGCCTAAGCTAAAGTGAGTGTAGCTCACGGGCGGCCTGAATCCTTCAATGCGCCATGACATTTATCGCTGGCGCGTGGTACTATAAAAGGTTATTCGTATCTTTTGTGTAGCTCCTGATGTTTTCCTGGAACAGGGGAACACTACATATTGAGAACAGCAATCCCTTTTGTGCACTGATTTCCGAAGATGGCAACCATAAGAACGAACGAGAATTCACAACTTGCGGCGATCGCAAGATTGTTCTCGCCCGTTGTCGTCCAAGAACTGGCTAGGCAGGGTAAGTCGCGCACCTTTGCGCGGTTACTCTCGGAGTTGACCTTGGCGGACGCTATCAGCGCGTCTGACCCAATAAGTGAGCTGTTTGAGTCTGCCTTCGCGCTTTTGACGAAGAAGGACTTGCGCTATGAGTATGCGTATCGAGCTGCGGTTACGCATAAGATTTTGTTAGGGGTGCATTCGCTTAACACGGCGTCGATGCTGTCTGAGTTTCGCGTTGGTACCTCAAAGGCGGATTTAGTCATACTGAACGGCACATCCACCGTGTACGAAATTAAGTCCGAGCGCGACAACTTGGACAGGCTATCTGCCCAGCTCGCGTCCTACTTTAAAGTGTTCTCCCGCGTGAACATAATCACGAGCGAGAGTCATGTTGAAACGGTTCTTGGGATAGTTCCGCCCTATGTCGGTGTCCTGCTGCTCAACAAGCGGCTCAAGATCTCGACTGTACGCGCAGCACAAGACCGGTTGGAAGATCTTTGCCAGCTAACGATCCTCGATTCTCTCCATCGACACGAGGCCTTCGAGATTTTGCGAGCGTTTGATCTCTCGATACCCGACGTTCCCAACACCCGGCTCCATGCCGAGCTAGGAAGAATATTTGCAAAACTGCCGGCACGCGAGCTACATGAGTGTATGATACATGTTCTAAAGGAAACTCGTAGCTTGCTTCCAGTGTCGGAATTGGTAGGTGCGTTGCCCAAGTCCTTGAAACCGCTGGCGTTCTCAACTTCTCTTCGTCAGCAAGACCACGAAAGGCTTATTGCATCGCTTACCACTTCGGTATCGGAAGCCCTTACTTGGGCTTAACTGATGTACTATCCCTACTTCCGTGGCAAGCAATTTGACCTGCTAACCATTCGTGAATGCGCTGGCCTAATGGCCAAAGCAGGCTTCACGCCGATAGTCGAACCCGTAAAAGAGGGGCTGAATGGCCTCAGACGCGCTATCGATGCCGTGAACGCTGCTCGCGGTCAGCTCATCCTAATCGTGAACCCCGCGAATGGTGAGCATACTGATGATCCTGCAGCATTAGCCGAGTTTATGCAGGGCGAACTCAATGGCCACCAGAATATTCATCCTGGCATCCTGTTGACGGAAGGCCTGCCTGTCGCGGACGTTATGGCGTTGTGTAACGGTTACGCGGGTCGCCAGATCACACTAGTTCACTGTGGCTTCACCGAGGCACGAGCCTTAGCCGACCAACTTGATCAAGCTGCGTTTCAGCTTCGTCACGTCTTTATTGGCGACAATCGTCTATACAGAAGACATTTCAAAGGGGAGCAGCGCATCCTGATCCGCGATGGGTTTGAGCGCCGAGCTAACCGGAAACACCCGGAATATGAGCGATTCTCCGATTTGCATGTGACCTTCGAAGAAGAGGGTATGACAGGCTTTGGTGACTTCTTGATCGTGGGTGATGACTATAGTGATACTGGTGGCCCGGCATATTCCGTCGCGATCCATCTAACCTGTATCGATCCGTCCAAAGATGACGAGATGTTCATTCATCACTTCAAGTCGATCCGATACGAAACCCCTACGGACCCGGCAGGTAAGTTTGCGGAGGCGCTTGAAAAGCTCGCTGCTGAGGTGAATTCTAAGGACACTAATGTTCGCCGTACAAAGGCCGTAGAAGAGTTTCTAGCTCTTCACGCAAATGCCCACTTTCCGGGCCTTGGATTCGCCAAGAAGCTTTCAATGAATCACCACATTGAAACCTTAGCTGCGTTCTTCCGCGAGAAAACATGAGTGGGCCGCATTATTGCTGTCCTGAATGCTTCGATGATCGGCACCTTTGTGCGCAGCTGATGCCCGCGTTGTCGCGCGCGATAGGAGTCTGCTCCTATTGTGGGGCTACCGCTCAGCCCTTGGTTGAGCCAATTGAGCTGCGTGAACAATTCGAGCTCATCGTTGGCATATACAAACGAGATCCTGATGGGAAAACGCTTGTAGAGTTCCTGAAGGAAGACTGGAAACTCTTTGAGCGCTTGGATTCTGCGCATGCAAAAGAGCTCCTTAGCGACATTCTGGACGATGGCGAAATCGTGCGTGCAAAGTTCAAGCCTGTTGACGAACGAACCGCGAAGGGTCTGGCTGATTGGCAGAATCTCCGTGTTGAGCTAATGCACTCGAACCGCTATTTTCCGAACACTAGCCTAGACCTTGACGTGCTGCGTGAGCTGCTTCCACATCTGCTCATCGACGAAGACGATGTTCCGAAGAAGTGGTATCGAGCCCGAATCCAGGCATCGGAAGCTATAATAGCGGCTGCAGAGATGGGTGCTCCCCCGCCAAAACTTGCATCGCATGGACGAGCGAACCCCGCTGGCATCCCATATCTGTATGTAGCGTCTGCGCCTGATACGGCTATTTGCGAGGTCCGGCCGCATGGAGGAGATTTTGTCTCAGTTGCGGAGTTCGAGTTGGAACCCGGCCTCAAGATTGTTGACCTTCGACACCCACGAAAAGCGGTATCTCCATTCATGCTGACTGACAGTCAGGCTGTGGCAAAAATGTGCGAGGATGTCGAGTTTTTGGAGCGGCTCGGCGAGGAGCTGACGCGGCCCATCTTGCCGAAGTCTGCTGCGTATGACTACATCCCAAGCCAGTACCTTTGTGAGTTCGCCAAGAAATGCCGTTTTGACGGCGTAATGTATCGAAGCTCGGTAGATGGTGGCGTCAACCTGGCAGTTTTCGACCCATCGAAAGGGAAAGTGCTGAGCGTATCCGTTCACTCGATCTCACGAGTTACCGTACAGTCTCAGGGTGTATAAATTATTTGATCAATCGGCAAGTTGTCATTGGTGTTTGCTGGGGAGGAAAGGAATCGAAATGCAGGCGCATCGCAAGCTTTTAGTGCTTGGACTCAATGAACTGCTCGCGCAGAACTTGCTCTCGCTTACTGACGAGGGCGATAGCCAAGGCTATATTATGACAAAGATTGCCGGCGAAGATGCTGTTTTGTTGTGGCAGACGATTGGTTCGGAGGAGGTTCAAATTTCGGTCTGGTGGAAATTTGACCACTCGAAACATCCGCAGGCGCAGCTTGATGGTGCGTACAGGGAGCGATTTAGCAGCTCCAGCCCGTTGGCCAAATCTCAGCACTACCCTAAGTTTGTTGGCGCTACCGTCAGTGGCTGGCTAGAGCGTAAAACAGGTAAGTATTTGATGGGACGGCACTCGCAAGGCCTATTTGGAACATACATGCGACGCGGCGAGCGTGAGGTTTTGGACGCGATACCTGTGCCGGTAGCTAATGGGTTTAAAGTTGAAGGAAAGTTCTTCGCCTGAATAGGCCAATAAGTCAGTCAGCGAAGCGTCAACGCAATTGTAAGATTGTGTACATTAGAGTTGGATGGGTGGCTAAGTCCCTGATTTCATCCTATAAAGTCAGGTACTGTTGTGCTGGCGCGAGAATTTATAATCATCAGGTGGCCAGTTCAAAACCGGCAGCCGGCACCAGCATTCCATGCAAAAAGCCCAGCCTTCATGGCTGGGCTTTTTGCTATCCGGCATCCTCAGCCTGACGCGGCTGGCCGTCAGCCCTCGGGGCCCTGCGCCATCGCAGCCTCGACACGCGTAATTGCCACCCGCGCGATACGCCGGTCCTCCACCGCCAGAATCGCATAGCGCAAGCCGTCGAGTTCAACGGCCTGGCCCACTTCCGGGAACGATTCAAAGCGCGCCAGCAGGAAGCCGGCCAGCGACGTGTAATCGGCCCCTTCCGTCACCAGGCCGTCCGTTTCCAGCACCTGCTGCAGCAGATGGAGGTCGGCCGCGCCGTCGACTTCCCACGCGCCCGGTCCTTGCGGCCGCACGGTCGGCTGCTCGTCCTCATCGGGGAATTCTCCGGCAATGGCTTCCAGGATGTCGATCGGCGTCAGCAGTCCCTGTACGGTACCGTATTCGTTCGACACGAGCACCAGCTGGCCGTGCGCGCGTTTGAGCGTTTCCATCGCTTTCAGCACGCCGGCCGTTTCCGGCAGCACGATGGGCTCCCTGAGCGGCCCGGTGGCGGACACGTCGATCCGCTGCCGCAGGATCAGTTCGCCGATCAGGTCCTTTGTGCGGGCAATGCCGATGACGTTGTCGATGTCGCCGCGGCAGACGGGCAGCAGGCTGTGCGGCGTCTCCTGCAGCTGCTGCAGGATCGTGGCGCCGTCCTGCTCCAGGTTCACCCACGACATTTCCGAGCGCGGCGTCATGATCGAGCGGATCGACCGGTCGGCCAGGGTCAGCACGCCGCTGACCATATTGCGCTCTTCCACGGCGAAGACTTCCTCGACGGGCTGAGCATCGTGCGGCTCAGCATCCGCCTCGGCACGGCGCCGGCGGTTGCCCAGCAGGCGCAGCACGGAATTGGCCGTGCGCTCGCGGAACGGCACGCGCGCCTCGTGCTTCAGCAGGTTGCGGCGGGCGAACTGGTTGAATGCCTCGATCACGATCGAGAAGCCGATGGCGGCATACAGATAACCCTTCGGAATATGGAAGCCCAGGCCTTCGGCAATCAGGCTCAGGCCGATCATCAAGAGGAAGCTCAGGCACAGCACGACGACCGTCGGATGGGCATTGACGAAGCGCGTCAGTGCCTTTGACGCGACGATCATGACGCCAATCGAGATCACCACGGCCGCCATCATGACGCCCAGCTGGTCGACCATGCCGACGGCCGTGATCACCGCGTCCAGCGAGAAGACGGCGTCCAGCACGACGATCTGCGCGACCACGGCGGCAAAGCTGGCGTAGCCCTTCGACTGGCCCGAGCTGTGCGTGACGCCCTCGAGCCGCTCGTGCAGCTCGACGGTGGCCTTGAACAGCAGGAACACGCCGCCCAGCAGCAGGATCAGGCCCCGCCCCGACAGGCTCAGCGGCCCCAAGGCAAACAGCGGCGTGGTCAGTGTGACGAGCCACGACACGATCGTCAGCAGGCCCAGGCGCATGCCCATGGCCAGCGACAGGCCCAGCAAGCGGGCCTTGTCGCGCTGATGCGGCGGCAGCTTCTCCGCCAGGATCGCGATAAAAATAAGGTTGTCGATACCGAGGACGATTTCCAGCAGTATCAACGTCAACAAACCGACCCAGATGGTCGGGTCAGACAGCCATTCCATTCTTCACCTCAACGTAAATTGACGACATCGGGCCCGGGCCCCGGCAAGGGCAGGGCCGAAACGCGCCGCGCTCCGTCAGCGGAGCGTCGGCCAACAGGGGGCGTCAGCCGCGGCGCGGCGGTGGAACGGGAGGCGGGGTGCAGTGACAGTACCGGCGCGTGTCATGCGGCACGACGGCGCGGCCGGTGGCGCCGGCCAGGCACGGGGCGGGCGGACGGTCGACAATGCCGTTCATGTCGCCGGCCGTCGGTGGCTCATCCGGGTCGAGGTCGCAGATGTCCCGGCATTCGAACTCGTCGGCGACGAGCGATTGCGCAGCCGCGTCGGCATGCAGCGACGCCACGGACGTGGAGAGGGCAAGAACGTTCAGGGGGAACAGCAGGATCAGGAAGATGACGAGTAACCGTCTCATACGGACGCACGAATGCGGTCGGGGCACAGGGTCGGACCAGTATAGCATGTGCCCCGCGGCTGCCTTCGGGCAGCAGTCGCCTCACGTGATCCGTGCGGTCTTGCACCCCCGCTTCACCTGCGCCGTCTCGATGGCCTCGACTTCACCCTTCAGCTTGGCCACGTCCCCGGCGTGATCCCCGCTCAGCTTGCTTGCCGGGACCAGCACGAAAAACACCGTTGCCGCGTCCATATTCGCCTTCGAGTCCTGCAGCGCCGAGACTTTCTGCAATTGCGAGCGGGCATCGGCCAGGTAGGTGGACAGTTGCGTACAGTCGTTGCCGCTGTATTTTTCATGCGAGACAAACGACGCCGCGATGCTTTCAGGACGCGAAGCGCAGGCCGACAGGCTCAGGGCCGCCAGCGCGGCAATGGTGAACGGTTTCATATGACATCCCCTTTGGTTGTGAACAGGAGTGCGCATCTTAGCGACGGGCCGCATGCCATTTTTCGGAAAACGTCAGCTCATCCTCCGTGACTTTGTATCGATATTGGCGATTTCTGTTCGGAACGAATAACTGAACCGGCATTGCCCCGGCGAGCAACCCGGGATCGACCCGGAAAGCGGAAATAGCGGCCCGCACGGTTGATTGCGTAACCAATTATCAACAACGTTCCGGTATTATCGACCGAAGGGTTATCACACTTACACCGAACTCGGCAGAAGGAATGGCATGGTGACAGAGACGCGGCGGTTCAGCGGGTTCGATGTGGACAGGTTCAACGATCCCGCGGCCCAGCTCCAGGTGCTCCGGCAGGAAATCGACGAACGCATCGAAGCGCTGCTGGCGGAAGGCGGCGACAGTGCCGACATGCTGGCGGGCGCCATGCGCGCCGGGGCGCTGGGCAGCGGCAAGCGTATGCGCCCGTTGCTGCTGATGCTCGTCGCGCGTGATCTGGGCTGCGCGTCGCCCGGGCTGATCGACGTGGCATGCGCCGTCGAGATGGTGCACGCGGCGTCGCTCGTGCTGGACGATATGCCGTGCATGGACGACGCCCGGCTGCGCCGCGGCAAGCCGGCCGTGCACGTGCAGTTCGGCGAGGATGTCGCCATCCTGGCCGCCGTCGGCCTGCTCAGTCGCGCGTTCTGCGTGCTGTCCTCCGCTGCCGACATCCCCCCGGCGATCCGCACGCAGCTCGTCTGCACGCTGTCGCAGACGATTGGCACGCAGGGTCTCGTGCGCGGCCAATTCCAGGACCTGCGCGGCGGCCAGCGCTCGGCCGACGAAATCGCCACCACCAATGAACTGAAAACGGGCGTGCTGCTGGGTGTCGCCGTCGAGATGGCGGCCATCGTGGCGCAGGCGGACGACGAGGTGGCGCAATCGCTGCGCGCCTTCGCCCTGGCCGCCGGACACGCGTTCCAGATCCGCGACGACTTTGCCGACAGTGGCGACAGCGCCGTGACGGGCAAGGACACGGGCAAGGACGTCGGCAAGGCGACGTTGATCAACGCCCTCGGTTCGGACGAGGCGCAGCGCCGCCTGGCGCAGTACCTGCGCGACGCCGAACGCCACCTGGCCGATGCGCTGGGTCCCCGTCAAGGCACGCGGCGCTTTATTGCCAGTCTGTTCCAGCAGGGCCGCGGCGCCATCCGCCTCGTGCCCGATCCTGTCGCCGCCCGTCCCGGCGCGGACAGCGCCGCCTGCCTGGACGCCCGTGGCTGAAAGCCGGGCATGACGCATTTTGCCGTCGTTGCGCCGGCCTTCCAGAGCCATTTCAGCGTGCTGGCGGCGCTGGCGCTGGCATTGATCGAACGGGACCATCGCGTCACGTTCCTGCACCGGCCGGACGCCGCCGCGTTCATCAGCGATGCGCGCATCGGTTTTCATTCCATTGGCGCGGCCAGTCTTCCTCCCGGTTCGCTGGCGGCGGCAATGCGGCGCGCCGCCAATCCCGGCAGTCCACTGGGCCTGCGCCGCGTCATCTACGACATGGCCGACAACACGGTCATGCTGTGCCGCGAACTGCCGGCCGCGCTGGACACGCTCAGCATCGATGCCGTCATCGCCGACCAGATGGAAGCGGCGGGGGGACTGGTGGCCGAAGCCACCGGGCGGCCGTTCGTGTCGGTGGCGTGCGCCTTGCCCGTCAACCGCGAGCCGGGATTGCCGTTGCCCGTGATGCCGTTCGCATGGGGCGACGACGAGCGCGCGCTGAAGATGGCCGAAGGCAGCACGCGGGTGTACGACTGGATGATGGCGCCGCACCGCCGCGTCATCGAAAGCGAGTGCCGGCGCCTCGGCATTCCCGTGCGCGGCATGCTGCACGAATGCCTGTCGCCGCTGGCGCAGATCAGCCAGACGACGGCGTCGTTCGACTTCCCGCGCCGCCAGTTGCCGCGCCATTTTCATTACGTCGGACCGCTGCGGCATGCCACGATTCAGGCGCAGGCAGCGCTTCCACCTGTCGCGCCGGATCGGCCGTTCGTGTTCGCCTCGCTCGGCACGATGCAGGGCGGTCGTCTTGGACTGTTCAAGCGCATCGCGGACGCGTGCCGCCGGCTCGACGTGCAACTGCTGGTGGCGCACTGCGGCGGCCTGACGCCGCAACAGGCGCAGGAGGTTCAACGCGCCGGCGCCACGTGGGTCTGCGCGTTCGCGCCGCAACAGGCGGCGCTGGAACGGGCGGATGCCGTCGTCACGCATGCGGGCCTGAACACCGTGCTGGACGCCATTGCCGCCCGTACGCCGATGCTGGCGCTGCCCATCGCGTTCGACCAGCCCGGTGCCGCCGCGCGCATCGTGCATGCGGGTGTCGGCGTGCGCGCGTCGCCACGCCTTGCGAGCGCTGGCCGGCTGGCATCGCACCTGCGGCAGCTGCTCGACGGCGCCGCGTTTGCGCCGTCCCTGGCGGCGCTGGCCGAGGATATCGCCAAGGCCGGCGGCACGCCACGCGCCGCGGACATTATCGAAGCGGCCCTGGATCTGCGCGCGGTGGCGGCATGACGGCGCCGATGTACGACGTCATCCTCGCCGGCGGCGGCCTGGCCAATGGCCTGATCGCGTGGCGCCTGCGCACGTTGCGTCCGGGCGTGCGCATGCTGCTGCTGGAGGGCGGCGAGCGGCTGGGCGGCAACCACACATGGTCGTTCCACGACAGCGACGTCGATGCGGCGCAGCGCGCGTGGCTGGCGCCATTGATCTCGGCGCACTGGCCACGCTACGACGTGCGCTTCCCGGACCTCGCGCGCACGCTGGAAAGCGGCTACGCCAGCATTGCGTCCGAGCGGTTTGCCGATGTTGTCGGTGCGGCGCTGGGATCGGCGCTGCGTACCGGCGTGCGCATCAGGACCGTTACGCCGACGTCGGTCACGCTGGAAGACGGCGCGGTGTTCGATGCCCACGCCGTGATCGACGGGCGCGGAGCGCGCGCCAGCCGCCATCTCGCGCTGGGCTACCAGACGTTTCTGGGACAGGAAGTCCGGCTGGCGGCGCCCCATGGCCTCTCCGCCCCCGTCATCATGGATGCCACCGTCGCCCAGCAGGGCGGTTACCGCTTCGTCTACCTGCTGCCGTTTGGCCCGGACCGCGTGCTGATCGAGGACACGCATTATGTCGACAGCGCGGCGTGGGAGCCGGAGCGGCTGCGCGCCAATATCGCGGACTATGCGGCGGCGCGCGGCTGGCGGATCGAGCAGGTGCTGCGCGAAGAACACGGCTCGCTGCCCATCGTGCTGGCCGGCGACTTCGAACGCTTCTGGGCCGAGCTGGGCGGCCAGCCGTGCAGCGGCCTGCGCGCCGGCCTGTTTCATCCGACCACGGGCTACTCGCTGCCGCATGCCGTGCGGCTGGCCGACCGGATTGCCAACACGCCGGACCTGTCCGCGCCCGCACTGTTTGCCGCCACGCGGCTCGAGGCGCAGCAGACATGGCGCGGCCAGCGTTTCTTCCGCCTGCTCAACCGCATGCTGTTCCTGGCCGGCCGGCCCGGCGAGCGCTGGCGCGTGATGCAGCGCTTTTACCGCCTGCCGGCACCGCTGATCGCCCGCTTCTATGCCGGGCGTTTGAGCCTGCGCGACAAGGCGCGCATCGTGTCCGGCAAGCCGCCCGTGCCTGTGGTGGAGGCGCTGCTGGCGGCACGGCAGATTCATCCCCGCCAGATCCAATCCCGGCAGATCCAATCCAGTGAAATCAGGAAGACCAATGAATGAAATGAAGAAGGCCGTCGTGATCGGCGCCGGGTTCGGCGGCCTCGCGCTGGCGATCCGCCTGCAGGCCCGCGGCGTGCAAACGACGTTGCTGGAAAAGCGCGACAAGCCGGGCGGCCGCGCTTACGTCTACCAGGACGAGGGCTTCACCTTCGATGCCGGTCCCACCGTCATCACCGACCCTTCCGCCATCGAGGAGCTGTTCGCCGCGGCAGGAAAAAAGATGTCGGACTACGTCGAGATGCTGCCCGTGGCGCCGTTCTACCGCCTGTGCTGGGAGGACGGTAGCCATTTCGACTACGCCAACGACCAGGAGGCGCTGGACCGCCAGATCCACGCACGCAATCCGGCGGACGTGCAGGGCTACCAGCGCTTCCTCGCCTATTCGAAGGCCGTGTTCGACGAGGGCTACCTGAAACTGGGCGCCGTGCCGTTCCTGTCGTTCCGCGACATGATCAGCGCCGGGCCGCAACTGGCGCGACTGGAAGCGTGGAAGAGCGTCTACGGCATCGTCTCGCGCTTCATCGCGGACGAGCAATTGCGCCAGGCGTTCTCGTTCCACTCGCTGCTGGTCGGCGGCAATCCGTTTGCCACGTCGTCGATCTACACGCTGATCCACGCGCTGGAGCGGCGCTGGGGCGTGTGGTTCCCGCGCGGCGGCACGGGCGCGCTCGTCAACGGTCTGGTGCGGCTGTTCCAGGACATCGGCGGGCGCATCGAACTGAACGCCCCGGTCGCCACCATCGACACGCGCGACGGCCGTGCCAGCGGCGTGCGGCTGGAAGACGGCCGGCGCTTCGAGGCGGACGCGGTGGCGTCCAATGCGGACGTCGTCCACACGTACGACAAGCTGCTGGGCCACCATCCGCGCGGCGTCGCGCAGAGCCGCGCGCTGCAGAAAAAACGATTCAGTAATTCGCTGTTCGTGCTGTACTTCGGCCTCGACAAACACCACGCGCAGCTGCAGCACCACACCGTCTGCTTCGGCCCCCGTTACCGTGAACTGATCCGGGACATCTTCAAGGGCGACACCCTGGCCGACGATTTCTCGCTGTACCTGCACGCGCCGTGCGTGACCGATCCGTCGCTGGCGCCACCGGGCTGCGGCAGCCATTACGTATTGGCCCCCGTGCCGCACCTGGGCAACGCGCCGATCGACTGGGCGGTGGAAGGACCGCGCTACCGCGACCGCATCTTCGACTACCTGGAACGGCGCTACATGCCCGGGCTGCGCAGCCAGCTGGTGACGAGCCGCATCTTCACGCCGCTGGACTTCCGCGACGAGCTCAATGCCCACGTGGGCTCGGCGTTCTCCCTGGAGCCGATCCTGACGCAAAGCGCGTGGTTCCGCCCGCACAACCGCGATGCCGAGCTGGCGAACCTGTACCTCGTGGGCGCGGGCACCCATCCCGGCGCCGGCGTGCCCGGCGTGATCGGCTCGGCCAAGGCGACGGCGGGGTTGATGCTGGCGGAGGGCGCATGACCGAAGCGTTGCTGCAGCACGCGACCACCACGATCAACGTCGGCTCGAAAAGCTTCGCCGCCGCGGCGCGCCTGTTCGATCCCGCCACGCGGCGCAGTGTGCTGATGCTGTATGCGTGGTGCCGCCATTGCGACGACGTGGTCGACGGCCAGGAGCTGGGTTTCAATACGGCGGCGCGGCCCGATGCGGCGCGCGAGCTGGCGCTGCTGCGCGAGCAGACGAAGCTTGCGTACGCGGGCGCCACGATGTCCGACCCCGCCTTTGCCGCTTTCCAGGAAGTGGCGCTGCGCCACGCGATCCCACCGGCCTTCGCTTTCGACCACCTGGACGGCTTTGCGATGGACGTGGCCGATGCCCGTTACGAAACCATCGACGACACGCTGCGCTACTGCTACCACGTGGCCGGCGTCGTCGGCCTGATGATGGCGTCGATCATGGGTGTGCACGAGCCGCGCGTGCTGGACCGCGCCTGCGACCTGGGGCTGGCGTTCCAGCTGACGAACATCGCCCGCGACATCGTCGAGGATGCCGGCATGGGCCGCTGCTACCTGCCGGCGCAGTGGCTGCGCGAGGCGGGTATCCCGCCGGACGAGGTGGCGCTGCCGCGGCATCGCGCGGCGCTGGCAGGCGTCGCCGCGCGGCTGGTCGATCACGCCGAGCCGTATTACGCTTCCGCCGCCGTCGGCATCGCGTCCTTGCCGCTGCGTTCTGCCTGGGCGATCGCAACAGCGCGCTACGTCTATCGGCAGATCGGTATCGAGGTAAAACGGCGCGGCGCGCACGCGTGGGACGAGCGTGTCGGCACGTCCAAGGCGGCGAAACTGTGGCTGCTGCTGAAGGGGGGAGGGCGGGCGCTTACGTCGCGTCTTCAAACGGCGCCGGGGCGGCCGTCCGGCTTGTGGCAGCGTCCCGCCGCCCCTGCAGCTGGCGCTTGAGTTTTGCGGCCGGCGGCGCGTACAGGAAGCCGAACGACACGGCGCCTTCCTTGCTGTCCACCGCATGATGCAGGCGATGCGCCTGGTACAGCCGCTTCAGGTAGCCGCTGCGCGGCACGTAGCGGAACGGCCAGCGCCCGTGCACCAGGCCGTCGTGCGCGACGAAGTACAGCAAGCCGTACGCCGTCATGCCGGCACCGATCCATTCCAGTGGATGGTGGCCACGCGTGCCGGCATAGATCAGCGCGATGGCGATGCCGGCAAAGACGACGGCATACAGGTCGTTTTTTTCAAACCATCCCGTGCGCGGCGCGTGGTGCGACTTGTGCCATCCCCAGCCGAAACCGTGCATCACGTATTTGTGCGCCACGATGGAAAACAGCTCCATCAGCACGACGGTGATGACAACGATGAGCGCATTCGATAGCATGATTGAAGAAGCAATGGCGAGGGATGCGTCGAGCCTAACACAAGCGCCTGCCGCACAGTTGCGCGGGCTTTACCGATACCAGTTCAACCGAGGAGACTTCATGCCGTTTCGCCCTGTTCTGCTTTCCCTGCTGCTGGCGTGGTCGGCCTGTGCCGCCGCCGCGACCGTCGAAGTGCGCGTGTCCGCCGTTGGCCCGAAAGGCAAGGTCAACGTGGCCGTCTGCGACCGCGAGCGCTTCCTGAAGGAGTGTACCTACAGCGCTTCCGTGGCCGCGCAACCGGGCACCACGACCGTCACGGTGCCGAACATTCCGCCCGGCACGTGGGCGGTGCTGGCCTACCAGGACGAGAACGACAACGGCAAGCTCGATCGCAACCTGATCGGCATCCCCAGCGAAAACTATGGCTTCAGCCGCGATGCCGTCGGGCGCTTCGGGCCGCCGAAGTTCGAGGCGGCCGCGATCGAAGTGGGCGACGAACACACAGTGGCATCCATCAAGCTGCACTGAAGTCGCCTTGTCCAGGACACACGGCAGGCTCGCGATACGCCCTGCAAGGCCGCCGTTTTGACTGTTAAAATGTCAAGCTTTGCTGGCACAACTGAACGATCGCGTATCCATGACCCTGCAGCGAAAACATAACATCAACGTTCTCGGCGAGGGCCCGCCCCTCGTCTTCCTGCACGGCTTCGGCTGCGACCAGAACATGTGGCGCTTCGTCGTGCCCGCGTTTGCCCGCAACCATACGGTCATCCTGTACGACCTGGTGGGCAGCGGCCGCTCGGAACTGGCCGCATACGACCGCGAAAAATACGGCACGCTGCACGGCCACGCGGACGACCTGCTGGAGATCGTGCGCAGCGTGGCAACCGAGCCGGTGACCGTGGTCGGCCACTCCGTCAGCGCGATGATCGCGCTGCTGGCCACGAACGCGGCGCCCGAGCTGTTCGCGGCGCAGGTCATGGTGGGGCCGTCCGCCTGTTATATCGACGATGGCGACTACCGCGGCGGTTTTTCGCGCGCGGATATCGACGAGCTGCTGGAAACGATGGAAGGCAACTACCTGGGCTGGTCCAGCGCCGTGGCGCCGCAGATCATGGGCGCGCCCGACCGGCCCGACCTGCGCGAGGAACTGACCAACAGCTTCTGCCGCACGGACCCGGAGATCGCCAAGCACTTCGGCCGCGTCACGTTCCTGTCGGATCACCGTGCCGACCTGGCGCACTGCCGGCTGCCGACCCTGATCCTGCAATGCACCGACGATTTTGTCGCGCCCGTCGAAGTGGGCCAGTACATCCATCGCGCCATCCCCGGCAGCGAGTATGTGCTGATCGATAACACGGGGCATTGTCCTCACCTGAGCGCGCCGGATGCCAGCGTGGCGGCGATCCGCCGTTTCGTCCAGCGCGGCTGACATGGGCTACCCCGCCGGACCGGACGAGAACGCGGCGTGGCTGCGGGCTCCGTGCGGCCTGCTGACGGCGGCACCGAACGGGTTGATCGCCTGCGCCAACGACACGTTCTGCAACTGGCTCGGCTACCGGCGCGACGAACTGCAAGGGCGCAGGAAGTTCGCCGACCTGCTGCCGATGGGCGCGCGCCTGTTCCACCAGACCCACTGGCAGCCGCTGCTGCAGATGCAGGGCTCGATCGCCGAGGTGCAGCTGGACCTGATTCACCGCGACGGCCGCCGCATTCCGATGCTGCTCAACGCCATACGCCATGAAGGCCCCGAGGGCTTTACCGATGAAATCGGCGCGATGGTGGCGACCGACCGCAAGAAATACGAACGCGAGCTGCTGGCCGCCCGCCAGCGCGCGGAGACGGCGGAGGCGGGCCAGCGTGTCCTGAACGAAGAGCTGGCGCGCGAGCACCGCCGCAAGGACGAATTCATCGCCACCCTGGCGCATGAGCTGCGCAACCCGCTGGCGCCCTTTGCCAACGTGCTGGAAGTGCTGCGGCTGCGCCCGGACGACGTGGCGCTTGGGCGCTGGGCCCACGACGTATTGGAGCGCCAGCTGGGCCAGCTGACGCACCTCGTCGACGACCTGCTGGAGGTGTCGCGTATCACGCAGGGCAAGCTGACGCTGCGGCGCGAGCACGTCGAACTGAACGACATTCTGGCCAGCGCGGCCGAGTCAGCCTTGCCGGCGATCCAGGCGGCGCGGCAGACGCTGACGACGTCGCTGCCTCCCGTCTTGCTGACGATCGACGGCGACCGTACGCGGCTGACGCAGATCTTCTGCAATCTGCTGAACAATGCGTGCAAGTTTACGCCGGAGGGCGGCTCGATCGGGCTGGCCGCGTCCGTCGGCGACGATACCGTCGTTGTCGAGGTATCGGACACGGGTGCCGGCATCCCGTCCGAACAGGTCGAACGCATCTTCGACATGTTCTCGCAGCTGCATCCGCCGCTGGCGCGCTCAACCGGCGGTCTCGGCATCGGCCTGGCGCTCGTCAAGGGGCTGACGACGTTACACGGCGGCACCGTCACGGCGCGCAGTGCCGGGCTGGGCCACGGCAGCGTATTCCAGGTGACGTTGCCGCTGGCGCAGGGCGCCGCCGTCGTCACCCCGGCCGTGACGCGGTTGGAATCCGTACGCAAGTCGCGCGTCGTCATCGTCGACGACAACGTCGATGCCGCCGAGACGCTGGTCATGGCCCTGGACATGCTGGGCCATACGGTCCAGTGCGTCCACACGGGGCTGGACGGATTGCGTGTATTGGAGCAGGTGGCGCCAGACTGCGCCCTCATCGATATCGGCCTGCCCGACATCGACGGCTACGAGCTGGTGCGCCGCGTGCGCGCCGCGCCGTGGGGCCGCGACATCGTGCTGATCGCCGTCACGGGCTGGGGCCAGGATTCGGACCGCCAGGCCGCGATGGCCGCCGGCTTCGATGCCCACTTCACCAAGCCCATCGACTTCACGAAGCTGGACGCGGCGATCGGCGAGCTGCTGCGGCGCTAAGGCCAACCCGGGACAGACCCTGTTGGCAGGAAACGGTGCGCACGCACGCCATCTGAACGGTCCGCCCGCCCGGCACGCCGTAGCGGCGCGTCACTCGACGCGCCATGCTGCTAACATGACGTTATCAGTACACTAACAGGAGCGTTTCGATGGCTTTACAACACGCCACGTCCGGGCAAGTGGTCGCGCTGCGGCGGGCCGATGAAGATATGTCGCAGTTCTCGTCGATCGCCATTGCGAAGACGGAACAGCTGGAACTGATCCGTCTCGTGCTGCCGGCAGGGAAGACGATGCCGGAACACTGGGTGCGCGGGCAGGTCACGCTGGTCTGCCTGACGGGCGCCATCGCGGTCGAGGCGCATGGTCGCACGGCGGTGCTGCATGACGGCGAAATGCTGTACCTGGAGGGCGGCGCGGCGCACGCGCTGCGGGCCGAGCAGGATTCGGTGGCGTTGCTGACGATTGTGCTGAAGGAGTAAAACTGGGGACTGGCTCCGTTCCTGGGGCCTCCCGGCCCCGGGAACGGTGCCTGTCCCCGACGTTTCGGTCCGTAGCCAGGGGCCTGGTCATTTCGCCGTAACGGTGCCTCGGAATTCAAGTCGGGGACATGCCCGTCGGGGACATGCCCGTCGGGGACATGCCCGTCCGGGACATGCCCGTCCGGGACATGCCCGTCCGGGACAGGCACCTCGCGGGCCCTTCGGCCCGAGAGGAGCCACTCCCCAGACTCAGGCGGGAGCCAACTCCCGCCATCATCCCATCACGTCGTCTCGTCGCGCGGATCGCGCGCCAGCATCCGCGCCACCATGTCCTGCGGCCGCTGCCCGTCGAACAGCACGGCGGCCACGGCATTGGTGATCGGCATCTCCACGCCCAGCCGGGCGGCCAGTTCGCGCACGGCCTTGGCACATGGCACGCCTTCGGCCACGTGCCCCAGTTCCGTCACGATCGTATCGAGCGCCTTGCCCTGCGCCAGGCCCAGCCCGACGCGGCGGTTGCGCGACAGATCGCCCGTACAGGTCAGGATCAGGTCGCCCATCCCCGTCAGGCCCATGAAGGTTTCGATATTCCCGCCCAGCGTGGTGCCCAGCCGGGTCACTTCGGCCAGGCCGCGCGTGATCAGTGCGGCGCGGGCGTTCAGGCCCAGCCCAAGTCCGTCGGCCACGCCGGTGGCAATCGCCATCACGTTCTTGACGGCGCCGCCCACTTCCACGCCGATGACGTCGTCACTGGAATAGACGCGCATCGTGCCGCCATGCACGGCGGCGACAACGCAGTCGCGCAGCGCGGCGGAGGTTGACGCAATGGTCAGCGCACACGGCAGGCCGCGCGCCACTTCCTGCGCGAACGACGGGCCGGACAGCGCGCCGCTGGCGATACCGGTCCCCAGCACGTCGCGGAAGATCTGGTGCGGGAGCAGCCCGGTGTCGTATTCAAACCCCTTGCACAGCCAGATCAGGTTGGGGATCGGCCGGCCTTGCAGGCTTTGCAACAGCGGACGCAGGCCGGCCACGGGGCAGGCGGCGATCAGCAGGCCTTCTTCACCGTCGGCGTCGCGGTACGTGTGGGCGACGGCGGCATCGAAGTCGGTGCAGACCTGCAGCGCGTCCGGGAAGGGGTAGCCGGGCAGGTAATGGGTGTTGTCGCGTGCGGCGGCGATCTCGTCCATTGCGGCTGTGTTGCGGCCCCACAGCAGCACGTCGTGCCGGGCGGCCACGGCGATGGCGACGGCCGTGCCCCAGGCGCCGGCGCCCAGCACGCTGATGCGGCGCCGGGTCGTGTTCGAGTCTTGCATGTCAGATGCCCCAGATTTCGCTGCTGCGCACGTAGCCGGTGAGGCCGTCGCGGTGGCGTACGCGGGTCCAGCCGTTGGCACCCGGTTCCACCAGTTCCAGCAGCACGCCCTTGTCGGCGATGAAGACAACGGTGGACGTTTCGTCCTCGGCGCTGCGCACTTTGGTATTGGCGGTGCGGGCCACGACGTTGCGCTTGGCGGACAGCCCGCGCAGCGGCGTCCAGGCCGTGTCGCCGCTGACGTCGCGCACCTTGACCCAGTCGCCATAGGCCAGCACGATTTCCAGCGGCGCGCCACGCGGCACGATGTACAGCTTGTGGCCCTTGGTCGAGGGCGCGTCATACAACACGGCGGGGGCCGTGCCGACCGTCTTGAAATCCGCCGCGAGGCCGGCGCCACAGGCCAGCGACCACACCGCTCCGATTATCAAACGGGTAACAGTCATTGCAAAAAACTTTCGCTCAAAATGATCAAAGGCCACGCGGGCCTTTGATTGGGGGACTGCGGCCAGGCCGCGGTCCCGGTCGCGTTCAGTGAAATTACTGAACGGTGTTGGTGCCTTCGGCTGGCGTCGAACCGCCGGCAGCGGCTTTCTGTTCGGCGATGGCCTGCAGGCGCTGCTGGTAGAACACCTCGAAGTTGATCTCGGCCAGGTGCACTGGCGGGAAGCCGGCACGGGTGATCAGGTCGGCGATGTTGGCGCGCAGGTACGGGTACACGATGTTCGGGCAGCCGATGCCCAGCAGCGGGTCCAGCTGGTCGTTCGGGATGTTGCGGGCTTCGAAGATGCCGGCTTGCTTGCCTTCGACCAGGAAAGCGACCTTGTCCTTGACCTTGGCGGTCACGGTGATCGTCACGGTCGATTCGAAAATGCCTTCAGCCAGCGGCGCGGCGCCCACGTCCAGGGCGACTTCGATCGATGGTGCTTCCTGTTCCAGGAAGATCGCCGGGGAGTTCGGCTGTTCCAGCGACATGTCTTTCAGGTAGACGCGTTGGATTTGGAATACTGGTTGCTGGTTTTCGTCGGACATGGAACGCTTTCAATGAATTGGACAGTGGGTCAACTTTTTAATGCCCGCCCACGAGGGGGCGGGCCAAACGCGAGGCAATTGTAGCAAAACAAATATGATTGCGACCCTTTTTATGCCCCGGGCGGTGGTTCCCGTCAAAGGGCGGTGCGTCAGCCCTGCAACAGCGGATCGAGACGGCCCTGCTGGTCCAGCGCATACAGGTCGTCGAAGCCGCCCACGTGCGTGTCGCCCACGTAAATCTGCGGCACCGTGCGGCGTCCCGTCTTTTCCATCATGACCTGGCGCTGGGCCGGATCGAGGTCGACGCGGATCTTGTTGACGTTCTTGATGCCCTTCGCTTCCAGCAGGCGCTCGGCGCGGATGCAGTAGGGGCAGACGGCGGTGGTGTACATGGTGACGTTGGCGGTCATGGCATTTCCTTCCTGGCGTTATTTGGTGGTCGGCAAACCCTGGGTCTGCCATGCGGCGATGCCGCCGTCGAGAACGACGACATCCGTGAATCCAGCCCCTTCCAGTATCTTCGCGGCACCAAAGGCGCGCGCCCCGGTCTGGCAGACAACGACAGCCGTCCGGTTTTTCAACTTGTCCAGCTCGCCGACACGGCCCTTCAGGTCCTTCAGCGGGATATTGCGGGCATCGCGCAGGTGACCTGCAGCGAACGCATCGGCATCGCGTATGTCCACAATGGTGGCTTTACCGCGATTTATCAACTGCGTTACTTCCAGTGCGGAAGCCTTTTTGCCCCGCTGGGTCAGTGCCGGCCACAGCAGTGCGCCACCGGACAGAACCGCGATGCCAACAAGAAAGATATGGTCAAGAATGAATTTCACTGTGCTTCCAATGGTTGAACTGAATGCGCGCATTATAAAATAGATGCCGATCCATGGCCCCAGCGCTGTTTTTGCGGCTGACAAGCAAGATTTTTCATCGATTCTCCAACCTCTAACAGAACAGCTATGTACAAAATCGTATTCATGCGTCACGGCGAGTCCACCTGGAATCTCGAAAACCGCTTTACCGGCTGGACCGATGTGGACCTGACGGAAAAGGGTGTCAACGAAGCGAAAAGCGCCGGCGCGGTGCTGAAGCAGGAAGGCTTTACGTTCGACCTGGCTTACACCTCCGTGCTGAAGCGCGCCATCCGTACCCTGTGGCTGACGCTGGACGAGATGGACCTGATGTACCTGCCGATCAAGCACGACTGGCGCCTGAACGAGCGTCACTACGGCGCGCTGCAGGGACTGGACAAGGGCGAGACGGCCGCGAAATATGGCGACGCGCAGGTGCTGGTCTGGCGCCGCAGCTACGACACGCCGCCGCCGGCGCTGGAGGAAAACGACGACCGCACGTCGTTCAACGATCCGCGCTATGCCGGCCTGGCCAAGGAGCAGGTGCCGCTGACTGAATGCCTGAAGGACACCGTGGCCCGCGTGATGCCGGCCTGGGATGAGGAAATCGCACCGGCCATCAAGGCAGGCAAGAAAATCCTGATCTCGGCACACGGCAACAGCCTGCGCGGACGCT
>Ga0265797_10002296_pt1 | contig 32371 bp, 31 predicted proteins | sample P2T30metagenome_FD_192433 | JGI IMG/M metagenome (GOLD analysis project Ga0265797, IMG submission 192433) | Plant litter microbial communities from East Loma Ridge, Irvine, California - P2 T30 | ecosystem: Environmental > Terrestrial > Plant litter > Unclassified | place: USA: California... | reverse complement strand
CTAGAGAGAACAAACCGATTCCGTGGTGAACGATGAAGCATGAAATCTGGTCAGCTGTTTCGATTGCCCATTAGCACTATTCATATACTATATCCTATCATGGATCTCTTGCAAGTGTATCTCGTGACCGCGAGGTCGGGCATCTCATGTAGGCCTCGAAAAAACGTCGCTACAGCATGCCATCGAGATCTGAGTCAAGCCTTAGAAGTTCATCAATACACTAGATCAGAGAGACATGATATTGCAGATCGACTTTAAAACCTAAAGCATCGAGCGAGTGGGGAGCACCTTCACATCCTCCCAAGCCTTGCGCACAGTGTTGCGACCAGTCTGTCCATACAGCGCCTCGGCATGCTGGCACGTCAGATCCGCCATCATCTTGAAAGCGCTCTTGCAGTTCTTGTCAAAAGTGCGACCGTTGACCTTGTCCGGGTCGAACTTAGCCTTCAAAGCCGGGTCCAAAAGCGTGTCATACCAGATCTTGCCAGCTTTCTCCCACGCATTGCCGCCGAAGGCAGTAGCAACAAGGTAGAAAGCACGGTTTGGAATGCCTGAGTAGATGTGGACGCCACCGTTGTCTCGGCTCATGGGAAGCTCCTTGTATCCGTCCATGTCAGCTGGCTGGGGGTCTTTCCCAACAACTTCGGGCCAGTCGTATGCAGTGCCTGGAGCCTTCATGCTGCGCAGCGCAGGCGCTTTGTCGTTCAAGAAGATACCTTGACCGATCAGCCAGTCTGCGTCCGTGGCGCTCTGGTGGAGGTAGTATTGCTTGATCAGTGATCCGAAGACATCAGAGAAATGCTCATTCAAGGCACCAGCTTGCCATTGGTATGGCAGGTCGGCAGTGAACTGTGTCACAGCATGCGCGTATTCGTGCCCGGCCACGTCGAGACTCTTGGTGAAGTCGTTGAAAATGGCGCCGTCACCGTCGCCGAAGTACCACTCAGAGCTTTGAGGGTCCCAGAATGCGTTCATGTATCCTGGGGTGATGCCGTTGTCGTCGTCCCAGTGGACAGTGGCAACCAGCTGGAAGCCTTTGTCATCGATGGAGTTGCGACCGTAGACCTCATGGAAGAAGTCGAAGATCTGGCCAAGGTAATCCCAGATTCGCTTGGCTCCCTCATCCTTGGAGACTTTCCACTCTTCGGTGTCTTTGATGACAATGTCGCCAGTCTTTTCGTCCGTCTGGTGCGCGTCGCGCACAACCCGGGACAAGTGTCCAGATACTGGTCGCTTGGTTGGACGGAGCTTTCCTGCAGTCTGCAGGGCGCTCAGCCTTTTGATGTTGAACTCTACCCGTTTCTTAGTCTGCTCAGAAATGCCTTCGGCTTTTGCAATCTCTGAGTAGATATATGAAGGGATCAAGGGTTGAGGAGCAGGTCCACTGGACGAAGCGATAGCAGCCGACCCCAAGCCTTTACGGACACCATGGACGTTGTGAATAGCCCTGAGGGTGTTGGAAGCGATAGTGCGCTGCTTCTCGTTCACACCAGGAGCATGGGCTACATGCTCCAAGATGTGTGGAGGGATGATAGAACAACATCCCGAACCGGAGTGACGATGGCTGTTAGAAGACATCTCAAGGGTGGACTGGTATGAATTGATTGTCGGAGATAAGTTGATGCAGCTTCGTGGGTTGGCAATGGAGTGAAGAGAGAAAGTGGTGGTGTCGACGAAGGTGAGAGGATACTTATATCCTCAAATGTTTCGTAGTAGACGAAGAGTAAAGGATCATCATCTAGACCCAAGTCAGATGCACTTGCTTGTGATATGCAAGCCGCGTATCTCACTCCACTGCTCAGGCTCTCAGGATACGATCCGACAACCAGTCTCACCGGATGTGGGGACCGGTCTAGAATCGCCGACGCATGCACTTGCATACAAGGCAACGACCACCGAGCGCAGGGTCGTTCTCAGACCACTACTGTAGCGATACCTAGGCTCTCGAATCATGATCTCTTCGTTGAAGGCGAAGTACACATCATCCTATGATGGAGTGTCAGCTCCAAGAAACCAATGCGGAAGGCCCTATTGGTGGACAACCATTTGCAGTGCCCTGACGGCTCGATCACGATGTTGTTGAAGCTTACGACAGAAGCAGTGCTTTTCCCGACTGCTGCCTTTTCGAGTGGCGTATGTGGGCGGAGATCGAAGACACTACGCATCACGTGGATGACGCTTGATGATTACAGCCTTCCAGGCAGTGCACGTACTGATATATAGAAGGCCATCGATGAGAGATCCCAGACGATCGAGTAAGGTGTTTGACGGCCGTGCCAAATCAGTCTCTGCTCTGGCGTAGATTGCAGGTCTGATCTTAAGCAAGAGGAAGGAGTGTCACGCCACTCGGCGCTTGAGAGCCAATGGGATGCAATGGCACACTTGTACCCATTGTGGCTCATCAGGTGGGATGATGTTTACCTGGCTCGAGTTAATTGCAAGGCATTCGAACAATGCAGCAGGTTGCACTGATGTTGATCAGAGTCGGCGGAAGCCGGTACACGTCATTGATCTGCCAGCTTAGTCTATACATGTATGTAATATCACATCGGAATCCGTATCGCTATAGCTGGACGTGCTTAGCTATGCCGCCTCGTGCAACATCCAGCACCGTGCTCATACTTCCGAAACATATATATGTTTCCGATACCCAACCAATCCAACCCCGACAACACTTCTGCCAACTCTTGTGATGAGAAACCCGGTCTCTCAATGGCAGGTTGGCGCACCAGGTCTACAAGCATGGCGTAGTATCCCAAGTTAGACCGGAGAGCAATTGTGCAATAGACTGGAGAGCGAACATGACGGTGTCATCGTTGTGGTTTCCAGGAAGCCGCTGTATGCTGAACGCGGATGAAGCTATGGTCTGCGTTAAATCTTCTCCTACGGCTGCCCTATTCGTAATACCTAAAATTAACGTCATGCCACTAAAGCGTCTGGTAACAAAGCGCGCTTTTTAGCTGTTTTGCGCTATTTGCCTAAAGAGAATGCCGGTGACGAAGTGAAAGCCGCTACACAGGCATGCTTGGAGTACATTTTAGGTAGTGATCGCTGATTCAAAGCCAAGCAATCAAGACGATATACTGTGCTCCAAACTGTCTCTATACTTCATAGCTGTCGCAGTGTGCACACTCGTTGGCTTCTCTGTCGGCTGACTGGTGTCTTCTTCCTGTGTTTTTGCGGTGTCTTTGCTGCGTTTGCGCTGCTTCCTAGCTGGTAAGCACCTGCAATGGACATTATTCTCGGCCCTCCCTATTACCAGCCCTCACAACGATGGCAAACCTACCACCAGATCACCACAGCTACCACGGCAGCACCTCCAATCGATCCGCCGATGGCGGCTTTAGTACCGACACCTGAATGTCTTGTCAGTCATCTGATCATGCTGAACGCTTTAGGTAGCTCACCTGTGCCGGGTGCAGGATTACTAGAGCCGGCGGGTGCGCCAGAAGAAATAGCACTGGTCGTGGAAGCAGTGCTTGTTGTAGATGTGCTGTTCGCTAATCGGGTATCGGAGATCGTTGTTGGCATCGTCCCTGTACCACTGATCGAAGTATTGATCACAGCTTCATACGATGAGAGTGCGACGGAGGTCACAGCTGTGTTGATTTCCGAGAGCCCATCCGTCGTAAGCGAGCCTGTGAAAATTGCTTCCTGTGAAGTCGCTCCTAGCGCCAGTGAGGAAGAACTCAGCACTTGTCGTGCTTCATGCTGTGCAGTTTCAACCTAATGCAGCGCAATTAACAGCTGAAGTTGGCCATGTTGTCTAACCCACCTACTTACTGGATGCGAGATAACAAGAATGGACCATGTCGCGATGGCAAAGAGTACTCGATACACACACATCTCTGACACGGAAGAAATCCTAAAATATGATGATTCTGACCGTGAGGTGCGCTGTTAACTGTCTGTCTGATCTTGGAGACTTTGGGGGTCATGTTATGAAGGGCAGACCTCAGCCTGATGGGAGCCAGCTCGTGGTTAGCGTGTACACCATCATGCATTGCATGCATGCTCAGCCGTGTGTGGCGCAGCCACCATTGTGATCAGCCTCACCTGCGGACTCGTCAGCTCGTCAGCCTCATCGTTGTGCTCAGCCTTGCAGATACTACATATCAGCATATTGCGCATACGCCCAGCGCAGCTTAAAGAATATTTCTCGTCAACTTCGTCCAGTGAATTTCCAGCCTCAATAGACCGCCCGTCCAGAGGCACCAGAACGACCACATGACCACAACATTGAATTGTACAACCTTCGAGGTTCGCCATGACTTCGCAGCATATGCTGGCAAACTCATAGACGCGACCGGCGGAGACTTAACACAGCTCGCACCGTGTCGCAAACAAGTGTGTGGGGCGCTATGGGGAGACGGAAATCCAGACATCTCTGGAATTGGAGTGAGACGCCCGTCAGCGACAGATACAATACCCTTTGCACGAGACTGACGCAGACAGATAGATGCTCGTCGCCTACGTCCTTGAGCACATCCTGGGGCTCACCGTAGTCCTTGCGTACTTTATCTCTGTCAGCCTACAGCACAAAAAGAGCTCTTACATTTCTCGTCGATGTCTAGAAGTCTTCCACGACTGTGCCACGTTCCTTACCTTCTCCATCCAGATTGCTGCTATCGTAGTCCTGGTGAAAGTCGATTTCGGCCTGGGCACGGAGAATATGGGCGATGCGACGGTGCGGATCACACAAGCAGTTTCCGCCCTGACGCTTCTCCCACTGTCCTACGCGACCGTGCTGCTACACAGCTCCAGCAAAGCCGAAGACCAATGTGAGGAATATGCTGCCGAGCACATGTCCTCGCATCGCCGGAGCAGAGAGACTGCCAAGCGCTTCGGTCTCTTCGTTTTCTGCTGGCTTCTGTCCCTGTACCCGTTTTACAGCAAAATGAACAGCGTCTTCGGGCCGAGCAAGATCGGCACAGTCATCTCGCACGATCAATTCGCCGCTGTCGAAAAAATTTGCTACAAAGACGTGCGAGTGGTCTCTAATGCAGAAGACCGCTTCATGACAGCCGTAGCGATCATCTCATTCATCCCACTGTCGCTTTTGGCATGCGGCCGCATCATCATGCTATGGTTACGAAAGCATCACAAGCAATCCGAATTCTACATTCGAATGGCAGTGGTGCTGCAGGGCAACAAATCAGCACGCAGATTCCAGCAAGGACTCGTATTTTCGCTGGGGGTGATTCCTCTGTTTGCTTGCGGACTTTTGTGGACAGTGGTTCGGGTTCAGGGTTTCCAGAAGCAGATGACCTCCGCCACAGGGAACAGTTTTGCCGATGGACAGTGGACGTTCGGCCAAGTGGTAGCTGTGACTGTGTTCGTGCCTGTGCCGGTCGAGGCTTGGTTCCTCTTTGGCGAGCAGCAGAGACATGATTCGGATATCAGTACGTAGTATGCTAGCAGAGGTGTTGCTGTATACGACCAACGTTACTACCCGGAAGGACTTCGCTGGTCAAGGGGATGTCGTTTCCAATCGCAGTACATGTCCACACCGAAGACAGACCGTAAAGGTTGAAGCGCGGTGGATTCATACTATAAGGTGGGATTCGATCGTGTCTACTGTAGTCAGTATTTGGCTTCGTGATAGGGATGAAGTTGAGCCTGAGTACAGCATCGTCATCTATTGAGAGTAGTATCGAACCTGGCGACATGACCGCTGCCATCCAACTGCACCCGCATCAAAATTAAGAGACATATGAACCGCGGATGAGAGAGACTGTACATTCGACCATAGGTCAGTGAAAACTGGGCATCCCGTCCGAAATCCCCTAATCTCACCGCCGTTCGTAGTTCTAGGATCCCCGTTGATACTATCTTAACGAGCTGCTCGTGGGCGTTGCATTCCTGTCTCATACTTATGGGGTCAAATTGGAATTATGGATTTGCGACATACATCTATCTAAGGTACACATCCATTTTCGAATCATTAGTTCCAGGTTTCAAATCATGGAGTGTACATGTGTGTAAGAAAAGTACTCGGTCAGAACTGCTTGTGAACATGAACTAATGGACGAACGTTATAACGTATGCGAAAGATAGACGGCAACAGCCTCAAGCCGCACTTCCTGGATCTCGCTTCCTGGTTCTCGCTTCCTGGTTCTCGCTACCCGATTCTGGCGTTTCAATTCCTATTACACCTCTGCCAACTCCTTATCTGTCGATCACGACTGAGAAACCCTCGACAGTGGCTCGACAAAGCTCCAGTAGTCTTCCTTGAGAGCGCCATCTAGCAATTCCGACTGGTACTTCAAGATCCAGGATCCCGGATCTAGGATCAGGAGCCGAGACTGAGCCCGAGGCGCGCCTTCCCGTGATCTGCCGCGGTGGCAGAAGCACCGTGTGGCAGTTGACAGCGTGACAAAAGCATGCAGTGCGCCTCCACCTGCAAAGTTGAAGACCTGTAACATAAGAGAGGGGTGCCTCACGAAGCAATTATCCAAAATCTTGCTTAATAGGTGCTGCTATCGGGGCCGCTTGCTGGCCAGGCCTAAAGCAAGCTGTACATTTAAGCGAAGCGATATTTTCCCAAAAAAAAAAACAGCGAGACTCTATCAGGTCAAATCTAATGGCGACTCCGAAGGTCAGAGACTACAGGCCTCTCAACCAAGAGATTCGCTGCAATTTGTGATGGTAGAGACCTGTATTGCAGATTCATTCTCAAGCAAATCGTCAAGTGCCGCTTCATCATGTGGACAACACAAGGACGGTGCAAGTCGGAATTGTGGTTTGTACATCCACTCACCGGTTGTTCTTCCAAGCAAGGCTGAAGCAGGGCCAAGTCTCAATATCTATATATGGACCCGCTTGCATTTACGAGGATGGCAAACACATGCCAGCCTGATTCTGATGCCAACTCCATGACCCCAAGGTCTGCTGCATTATTTTATTTGCTTCTCTTTCAAAACGACACAAGGTCGAACACATCTAACAAACCATGGTTTCTGTGTCTCGAGTTCACTGGCTAGCGCCTGCTTCTATGCTAGCAGCCTTGGTAGCTGGTATCATCTTCGCGCTCTCTCACCACATCTTTTACAGCAATCTCGACGGCGCAGCGACACCCTCAGGTACCTACAGTTTTGCAGGTGTGTCTAAGCAGCAAATAAATACTGCAATAGGAACAGCTCTTGCTTTCGCAACGAAAGCCTGCTTGGTGGTCGCAGTATCAACAGCATGGGTGCAACTGTTCTGGTCAGCCCTGAAGACCAGATCTCCAAGAGGCGTGCTCACCCTAGGAGACACCAATAAAGCGTATTCTGTCATCCACAATGCCTTCATGCTCTTCTATCCTTTGGGTTGGTGGCGATTTCCGCTAGTTTTCGTGCTGGCTTTGGTCACATGGTATGTAATTCCGACAATCCTGCTATGCAACCTTTCCCCTGGCATACACTAACTGCGCATAGGCTCATACCGATTGCCTCGATCGTTGCTCCAGCAACCCTATCAATTAGGATTCAGGAAGATCTTCCTGTTCCATCGTCTATGAAATTCGTACCGAGCGTGCGTTTCGACAGCCTGGCATACCAAGCTCCGATGGCTGGCAGGATAAGTTACAATGTAGACTATCGAATATCTACTCACGCTTAGAACGGACCGAGTCAGGCTCTTAGTAGACTCGCCAAAGCTGTAGGCGCCCAGGGGACAGTACTGTCCATCCAACCTCCATCAGCCAACGCCAGCTGGGTAACGACTTTCAGTGGCCCAGCCCTCGGATGCCAGGACCTTTCTGAAGACGAACAAACAGAAGTTCAGGCCAATATTGCAGATTATCTCGAAAGCGAATTTAACGCCTGCCAGACCCCACCAATTTACCAGACATGGTACGGGCGGTTACCATACGGAACTCCTGATTCAATGGGACGGACAGACAGCAATCTTGGTGGTAAGATTGTCTATAACAAATCCAATTTGGTACCTTCTACGACATGGCCAGGTTCGGAAAAGCTACACATAAAGGATCTGGCATTCCGAGGCGCGGTGCTTCCACGCATGATCACAATGGATCGAGGTGGCAGCGATCCAATTCCCGAAAGCTGCGTGCAGCACCGATTACCAGAAGGTCGAAATTTCACGAGGCCGCTACAACATCTTGCCGACAACTCGACGTTTTTGCAATGCACGTTGGTGAACTCTACGTACAACGTGGCTTTCGAATACGTTAATGGAAGCCAGGCTGTGCAAGTTGAAGTACCGCCAACGAGCAGGGACGCAGTCATCGCTGCCATGCCTTACGTTTGGTCGACGGCGCCACCATTTTTGAACTGTAGTGGATTTTTTTGGCACGCAGTCAGAGACCGAAGCCGATGACAAATGCGTTGTCCATACATATGCGTTACGACAGCTGTCGTATCAAGCCATCTTGGATTCGCTCTTCCTGTCTATTAGCGGAAGCATCAATCTAGCTTACAACCGACTCGACGTCGCCAGCGGCATTACGGAAACGGTGCTTCTGGATACCCATGAGCTCACCTTTCTGACGGATTATGCGTTCGCAACTAACAATGAGTATGGTGGCGACTTTCGCGGTTCTCTGCAGACTGACATAGTAGAGCACGGTAAGGCGGCTGCGTTTGGTCTGGTGGACCCGAAGATCTACAACCAAAGACCTTTGTCGTTGAAACAAGGCTTGGAATCGCTGCTCCAGAATATCACCATCAGTCTGATGAGCTCTCCATACTTCCAGTAAAATATCTCTCCCGCCACTGCTACCGTGCGATCTTTGCTAATACTTTCCAAGGCAAGAGCGCTCCTCCGACGATACGCATTTTACTAGAGTGGAGTCGGTATCATACCACAACGTTTACTTGTACAGCAAGTCGAGACTTTGGGCAGCGTACGGAAGCGCGATCCTTTCCGCGACAGTCGCTGTTGCGCTCGGCTTGTACGCTATTTTCTCGTGCGGATCATCGTACAGCAGCGACTTCTCGACCATTTTTCGCATAATTCGCGGTGCCTACATTGAAGAAGAAGTTTGTCCTTCGGATATGGACGGCAGGGACCCACTCCCTGAACAGCTTGCCAAATCAAGGCTGACAGTTTTGAGCGAGCAGCGGTGTGCGATAGGACTGAAGCTGATGGAAGAAGCACGTATCAGACACTGTCGGGAGTGACAAAGTAGCCGAGAGTTGGAGACTTTACACCTAGTCTTGTCAGCGAGCGTTGAATAAGGTAGCGTCCATTGCCGAGTCTTCGGAGGACTCAGAAGCTGCGCGAGTTGGGGTTCATAGGGTATCATTTCCTTCGTCTATGTTATCTTAATACCTCAGGCGCTCCGCTGAGAGCAAATCACGTAATCATACTACCCGCCGCTACCTCGGACGCAGGTAGCCCTGACGAGGTCATTGTCCTCACGGCTACGCGTGAGCAGACCGTAAGCGAGTGTAGGAATGCTGCACATGAGTGCCTCGACTTCAGCCTTGTCTTTTAAGTTCTTAGGAAGATCGGAAGGAATTCCCTTGTCCTTTCTTTCCTTCTTTCTCTCTATAAGAAACCATCCGAGATCGTCCTCCTGGGGTTGAATAGGCTCGGCCTTGAGCTCGGGCTCAGGCTCGAGTTCGAGGTCAGGGCTGAGAAGGTAGTCGAAATGGTAGAAGTACTCAATCATGAGCTTGACTATCTCAGGGTCATCGCATACGTCGTCTGGATCGCTGGAGTCGTCTTTCACCGCTCTGCTTGATGACACTGCGCTCTCCTTCCTGCTTCGTGTCAATATATAGAACCCACTTCAGAGGGCGTGAACCAACCTTGAAGGATTGGATATGCAGAGGCTACCCGCGCGCGATGGCGATTGAGCGTTTGGGAGTACGCATTCCACAAATTTGAGCACATACGACCATAGGTCAGTGAAAACTGGGCATCCCGTCCGAAATCCCCCATTCTCACCGTCGCCCGTGAAGGTCTGTCGTGGAAAGTTAGCAAAATAAGCCTGACTCTTGTAGGTTGCGGAGGATGCAAAGGGATGATTCGCTTGAATATCGGGCAATCGCACTATTCTATGCGAAATCCCCATGGCAGTGCAGATAATGTTTCATGTTTGCATGCTTGCCCCGCTCGGCACGGTCTCGGTGCGGCTCTTGATGCGAAGTACTGGTGCAATACAGATCTGACCAAGTGTATTCGCGCCGGAGTTTAGGGGTAAGTATTCTTGGTGGTTCGATAGTTTCGTAAAGCTCGCATAGAAGACATCTGGTGCATCTGGACCGTATGCATAGGCACAAAATTGTTGCAATGCTTCAAAACAAAGTAGAGCCCATTGGCCAAGAATTTCTCTTGCTGTATTGGTTCCACAGCCTCGAAACAACGATCAGAATGCCAGTAACCGTGATCGTAACAACTAGCATAACAACGGCAGCCCAAACAGATGTTGGCGACCCATTGATCTCTTTGACATTCATCCCAAATACTCCCGTAACAAACGACAGTGGCACGTAGACAAAAGCTAGTTGAGCGAGGCTTTGCCCACGCAAAGCGCGTTCCTTGCTCAACTCTGCTTCTTGAACACTGACAGAGCTCAACAGCAGGTTAAAGGTATCCATCAAAAACTTCTCCAAAGATCCAGCCTCAAAGACGAGATCTTCGAGAATTGCGTCTGGATACCCGATGTACTTCGCGGCCGGGAGCATCTCCTTGACTGCATCCAAGTCCTGCCTGACGGAAGGGGGTATCCATTTCAGAGCCATACCTGCGTGCGAAATTAGGTCGACTATGTCGCGGCGTTGATCGTGGAGCTTATCATTGGTGTCAATGCTTGGGCGCCGAATATCATCAAACGAGATGCGTTTCGTGGTCCGGTCGAGGATCTGCAAGTTCTCGCTCCATGTAGAGGAAACGAGAAGGTGAAATATCGTTTCTGGAGCAAGGCCAACTTTTCCGTCGCTCCGTTTTGCAAACATGACATGAAAGTGCCACGGATGAGAAAAGAAACGATGTAAAGAATCGCTGATAGCCAGTGCCGGAGTATTGCAAAATTGCGGAAGAACAAGACCACCACGATTCAAGCTTAGTGGCAAGCGCAGTGTCGACTTTGCCGACGGAGTGGCATAGCCTGAGTTCGATGAACGCTCCAAAGGGCCATCTACCAGGAACAGGTCTGTCACATCACGGTTAGTGGATGAGCTGATGTTCGTCTTTGCAGGCTCACACACATAGTTGCGGTCGCACAAGCATGTAAGATATTCGAGTGCTAGATGACCAGCCATATAATTCGTCGTAGGCCACAGTGCGTGGTATATGGTTGTTATCGTGCAGTGTCGCGTTTCTCTGTGATCGACACCCGTACTGATCATACTCGACAACGCCATCGACATGCCAGCTCTGAACCATGCAGGATTCGATTTCGTCTGCATCCTGCACACTGTACGAACTCAGGTTACATTGTAATGGCTTACTGTGATCTCTTGACCAATTTCCAAAAATGGCTTTCCACGGGATGGCGCCTCGTGGGTTCTTCACGTGCTCGGCGAAGAAAGACGGGTCGATGTTAAGCGCGACTCCCAGGGTCGTGATCCATTGCAAGTCGATATTCTCGACAATTAGCGCTGTACCCTCTCCATGAGACCCTGTGGTAGATCCTTGTAGTCGTGCAGCTTCGGACAAAGAGATAGATCTTTGCTTTGGGATAGAGTGGACAGAAGCCCGAGTGTTTGACGTCACCAATCTGCGATTCTGACTCAGCAATGTTTCGGCCTTCTCCTGACCGATGCCCTGGAAGAACGCATCTCGATAGATTCTGTGAAGGTTGGTATTTCGAGCTTCCATAATAATGAACAATGTATTTGGTTCAATGAGTGCTGCGAATTATAAATTAGTCGCCAGAATTAATTATGATGAGTCGACACTCTCTATATATTCTTCTCACCTCGCTGGCGCCATGGGGCGCAGCTGGGTGGCACAACATGAGAGCTGATGAACTGCAGCTTGACTAACTTATCCATTGGGCATCGATGCTCTCTAAGGCTACAGCAAATTGCACATGTGGCGGTAGGTAAACTGAGTGCGAGACTGAAACCGTCACGAGTATGATATCTTGCGCATGCTGCGGTGGTGTCATCTGCCCTTTACAGCGGTTCGCAAAAGTAGAGGGCGGTGGCTGATGCCTAGAGCTTGCACAGCCTGGGCCGTGGCGTCCAAACAGAGGGCGGTAGCTGATGTCTAGAGCTTGCACAGCCTGGACCGCGGCGTCCAAACAGAGGGCGGTAGCTGATATCTAGAGCTTGCACAGCCTGGACCGCGGCGTCCAAACAGAGAGTCCATGCAGCCTGTAGGCGTCAGCTCGAATATAACAAATGACCAACTCTCAAGCACAAGGAATACCCTCATGCTGATTGATTTATTGACATCAGAGCAGCCTCATAACTCCGATCAGAAGCCGCCATTCTGCGCATCGGGAACTTCATTCCAAATTTGCCTCGCGCACAAGTGCTGCTGATAAGGAATGGCAGTAAATCCAAGCCAACAAATTGCAAATACGGGGTACGGGCTGCAACATCGAAGTGGTAGAGACGAGAATTTGGGCTTGATACAACTTATACCCCCAGCAAGCGATGATGCTGCCAATGAGAAAGAACCTGCCTTCGAGTATGTATGCCATTTCCTGTCATGGCATTTTGAAACTGATAGTAATAAGTATTGTGGCTGTCCATGGGAAAGGTGCCCACCCTGCTGAGACTTGGACCACAAGAGACCCAAATAGCGAAAGGTGGATGGACTGGTTAAGTGACGGGGAATGGTTACCATTCGAGCTGCCAAATGCACGGATCCTGCGATACGGCTACAACTGCGACTATTTCGGCCGGACAGCGGTCGACAAAGTCCCAGGTACTATGGCCGAAGACTTTCTCCGCGAGCTCAAAAGATCTCGCGCCGTCAGGCCAGAACGTCCGCTCATAATCATTGCGCACAGTTTCGGAGGTCTTGTTGTGGCAGAGGTAAGCAGGTATGCGTGAGAGGTAGAACACGCTGATGCTCGACAGGCATTCCGCATCTCTCGAGAAAACCCTGACGAATGGCCTGGAATATACGCCTCGATCGTTGGCATGGTCTTCCTGGGCACCCCGTTCAGGGGCACTGCGGAGCTTCAACATGCTGAACTTCTGGGTTATATTCAGAAGGCGTTTGAGCCCCATCATGTCATGGCCAATAACAACAGTGCCTCAAAAGCAGGAAACCCATGGCTTGAAGGAATCCATCAGAGCTTTTGTCAAGCGTTGGCAGGAAGACCGACGCTCAAGGTTGCTTGCTTTTGGGAAACCAAACACACAGATCTGTCGGCAAGCGTTCGGAAAGTGGTGAGTCAAGATGTAGTGACATGATGACTGAGTTACCCATCTGACCACGTTGCAGCTGCGAGCCGAGGGTAAGGATGGCTCCCCTTTAGCAAAAAGACCTCGCCTCGAAGACGAGATTCCCTCCCCCTTGACGCTTCACGTCAACAGGACATCGGCTTGTCTGGACCAAACCCGAGAGAACATCAAGTCTTATGCGCGCGACTGCGACCATCTAAGCATGAACAAATTCAAGAGCCCAAAATCCAAGGAGTGGAGAACACTGGTCGAAGTCCTGAAAAGCATGTATGTGCAAGGTGAGGAGATAGCGAGGATGGTGCTCGAGAAGCTGGAAATCCCGGGCATGGATGGGCGAGTCTCAACGCTCGCATCGCCTCTTGAAGGAACGTATGACTGGATACTGGACGACACCGCTGGATCGTCTCGGCTTCATTCGTTTGACAGCTCGCCATGCCCGTTCCCAGCATGGCTCAAATCTCACGGCGGTTCTTTTTTGATCGTCGGCAAGGCAGGATCTGGCAAGTCCACGCTTATGAAGCACATCATCAACCACGAGAAAGCCGATGTTCTGCTGGAACAGTGGGCAACAAGCCTGCGTTGTCGCCTCATTAAAGCGAACTTTTTCTTTTACCGGGTAGGAGAGTCTTTTGAGAGTACTCGCGAGGGGATGGTTCAAAGCATTCTGTACCAAATCTTGAGCAAAATTCCCGACTGGATCCCTCTGGTATTTCCATCGCGCTTCTCATCACAAACAAATCCCTTGGTCGAGAATTCCTCATGGACCTGGAAGAATCGGGAGCTTTTCGAGGCTATGTCTAGGCTGGCAGATCAGGTGGAAGCAGAGAGCATATGCATATGCCTCTTCCTGGATGGGCTGGACGAACACAAAGATTTTCATGAGCAAGAAGCGCTTATGGACGACCTGGCGAATCTTCTTCGTTCAAAGCATGTCAAGATCTGCGCAAGCTCAAGGTCTCGCGATATCTTCATGGCTCGACTCGGTCTCAGTGGGCATCGCATTGTGCTAGAAAGGCATACACGTTCGGATTTGCGGCGATTCATTGCGAATGAGCTCAACAAGAGCGGCAACTTCCGGAAGTGGCAGATTTTGGACAGTGTCGGGTGCAGGAATTTCGTCGAAGAGGTCGAAGAAAAAGCGGACGGTGTCTTCCTCTGGGTTTACCTGGCAATGAAGCAGCTGCGCGCAGAGCTCAGCACGTGTGGAAACCCGGAAGACTTGGAGCTAGCTGACCTCAGAGATAGGTTAAGACACCTTCCTGATAACTTACGGGACTACTTCAAAACAATCATGGACAATACTGATGAATGCTATCGTGGCCATATGGCCCGGCTACTGCTGTTGATGCAGCTCAATGCAAAACCAATACCGACCATTGCAGCCAAATTCCTCGAGAACGACCTCCAGAACCCCACGTTTACGTCGAAACTCTTACCACTTGGGTACGACGAGGTTCTCGCACTTGATCGGCGTGGGAAGAGTCTTGCGCGGAAGTGGTGCTCCGACTTGGTCGAGCTACAATCTGAGCGGAGTGATCTTCGGCTTCACTCGGTCCGATTCGCCCATCGTTCAATTGCAGATTATTTAGACTCAGACGAGTGTTGTTCTCTGCTGGCAAAAACTGCTAAACAAGGTTTGCCGAAAAAGCGAGATTTCGACATCTATCTTACCTTGTGCAAGATCCATTGTGCAAACTTCCAGGTCGTTAGTCGAATCGACCTTTGGCTATCAGACTACAATATTCAACTTTGGTCGGATATGAATCTTGAAGTCTTGACGAAATTCTCACTTCACGAGATCAGAAGACACGCCACATCGGAGACAGTTTTTCGCAATTTCGCCGACGCGTGCATCAACGAAGCTATTCATCGGTCGGAAACAATGCCTCCCTCGGAAGGCCTACGAGCGCCAATCAAGGATGCTCCTATGAGGGAGGCTCTCACGCTATCACTCGCTGCCACAAATGGGCTCAAATCAGTTTTGGAGCGATGTCACCCCGTAAGCAATAGACGCATACATCCTTACGTTCTGGATGTTCTTTTGTGCCGCATCGCAATGAGCAAACGTCTTACAGGCCGCCGAGCCGACACAGTCGCAATCGTGGATAGACTGCTTTCTTGTTTTGGCATCGACTTGAACAACACTCTTGAAGGGAAGAGACGTAAACAATGCCAGGCTTTTGCTGCTCTTTCCAACTGTCCAACTGACACGTGTCAGCCAAAGCACGAAACCGAGCCGTTATCTATCTGGGAGATCATGCTTGACTTGCATGCTCGATCTTTCGAGCACAGAGAAAAGTCGAAGCTTGGAATCGAACGTAGCACCTTGAAAGCTAGAGATATACTCACAATCTGGCGACTTTGTCTAGCTTCAGGGGCAAATGTTCGTGATTGTCGTCTCCCCAGCTCCTTTCCAAAGCTGGATTCTTTACTTGCACATTGGCTTAGAATGTTCGCGTCTCGCGAGGATGAAGACCTCGACAAGCTCAGGCAGTTACTGGAAGATCATGGAATAGATTGTGGCGATCTAGAAACAGCATGGGCATGCGGGACCCAACAACGCAACAAAGCTAGACTTTGTCGATTTTGCTACTCGAGATCGTCTCGGTAGGACGTTATGGCTGAGCACAGTATGATGAAGCAAATCAATGTGATCAGCACTGCAGCAAGAGATGTGGCGGATCGATTGTCAATGTAAGCGAGAGGGAATGTGCTTTGCGACATAGGCACTGGTGGCAATTGATAGAGCCAAATTTAGTCGCGGTGCGATCAACGTATGATAGACGGCTTGCCAGCAATTTCGTGCAGTTCTAGTCAGATACTTACTTTCGAATTATATGTAATCGTCGAGGTCCAATAGAATGGAGACTAAGAACCGCAGGAAGCTAGGAACATCTGCAAAGATGATACACGTTGGCAGGTATGTTACTGCGTGAAGATGTCCCATTTCATTTTTCGCGCAAATGCGAACGACTGTCTACCTTGAAGTGTGTCTTACTCAGTTCTATGGTTCGATTGGAAGGTGACTTGGTGATTTGATCTCTGCCCGCCATAGGCAACAGGCGATTCTGACGGGAGGTGATGCGCATCGTGTCGTTAGGATGAACTCGCATACCCGCAACTGGTCATCTCACAAGTACGCTTGAGGTACTTTATGACTCGACTGATCAAATCATGCTCTGCCGCATGACAGAGGTGGTTCAGTCTGTTAGACATGCTCGGCCCGGACGAAGAGAAGATCGTGGTTACTCGATCAAAGACAGCTGTAGCAGGTGACCTTGACTCGCTTATTCTCTGGCGAACATGTTGCTTGCAATATCTCGGAGGGAAGAGAAATGCAGGATCGGTGACGGCATGCCTATATGTACGGCGCTCGATCGGCGGCGTCTCAGTCACACTTTCCATTTCTCGAATCTAATATTGAAAGTCAGCTGACTGACACCGTCTCACGGTCAGTAATGATTGGAACCCGCTAGGGAAGGAGGTACCATGTCGGCGATGACTGCTATGAAAAGGGAAATGCGGCCGACAACAGCGTCACGCAGCTGAAGTGCATATGGGGCAACAGAGCAGATCACGTGATCTGCAGCACGCTGTGGGCAGGTTTCCTCCGCCATTGCAGAGAACTTCACCCGCAACGCGCACCGCGCGTTCCTGCCATGCTGGGTGTAATACACTCCCGTATAGACATACAACATCTGGATTGGTGCTCTGTCTTAATGACGTCGATGTCACGATGTCACACATTGCATCTTTATCCACGACATCGTAGGTCAAGCACGATCATGATCAGGTCTGAGGATGATAAAAGTGTAAATGACTGTGTCGCACCATGTGCTTTAACATCGAGGTGGAGTCGTGGCTGCTGCGAAGCCACTCCCGCAACACTGCTCTGCTCTCTATTGCTCTGAGAGAACAGAGCAGAGTGCAGAAGAACACGAGTCTCTTCAGCATATAGGTTTGGAGGTAAGTCCACGGTTCATAGGAGCCTCATGCTCAATATAAGTATCGAAGCCAGTGATTGGGAACCATTCTCCAAGTTATCTTACCTTTGATATCTCTCATCGTTCATATCTGAGAAGCTTACCCCTTAGTCAACTTTCCGCCACTTGCTATCATCCCCATTACAGGTAGGCACCAGATGCACACAGCGCCATCTGGTCTGCCCGCGGCCCGTCCCGAAAGGTAGTAATCCTGCAGCGCAGCGGTCTCCTCGAGCGGTCAGCAGAGGCACCGACGCCGGAATGACCTAACCAGGACTTTGATGCCTCCAAAGTGGCTCACTCAAGTAACAAAAGATTCTGGTGAAGAATTCCTGGAACCAGGAACCGCGCTCAGGCCCCGTCGGTTTCCTGGGCCACGTGCAGCGTGCAATTGAGATGCGGGAAATTCAGTGCGCTTCCTAGGCACTCGTATGCTCTCATCATGTTCCTGAAATCTGGGAACCAGCATCACGTGAGTTGTTGCTGGGAAGCGCCAAGCCCGTCCGAGGGTCGGTGACAACCGTATACTCCGTCCGCTCTGCCGTACATAAGCACTGAACCGGGCGACTAGTACTAGAGTGGGTGACCATCTGGGAATCCCGCCTGTTGATTGTTTTTGCAAACGCGAGGTATTCTTTTTGTCCCGCTTGTGATCTCGTGTCGTGGACGAGAGGTGTAGTAGTGGAAGATTGAGCCAGACGCGTTCGATGTGTCCGTCTTTTGTATAAATCATTTAGTGAAGAAGTAGTCAGAATAATGTAAGCATTACGTTGATTACGGTACGAGTTTATGGACTGTATTTTGGACGTAGAGTTGATGGATTTACAGTTCATGCCTGAGGCATAAGTTCTTATCAGATTGCAGGAAAGAAAGTTGCAAGCGCAAGTCGCATTGGTGCAGCTTTGCGATTTCTACAATTGCTTTGCACCAGCCCGACAAATTCTACTTGCAGCTTTACAATACCGTGAAGTTCTGCACTTTGCATCCTACCAAATCATGGCGAAGTCAAAGCAGGCGAAAGCCGCCAGGAAACAGGAAGAGTCTGTTCAACAACCCACACCACCAGCGCATGAAGAATCTGAGGAAGGCTCCGATGTTGAGTTCGTCACTGAGGCAGAGTTGGAGAAAGATGAGGCGGAAGAGGAGCTGGAGCGCCTGGTGTTCGGCGACAGTGAAGGTTTCAGGGAAGGACTGAGAGACTTCAAGCTGGACGACGACGAGGCCGAGGAGGATGGAGCTGATAGCGACGCAAGTGGTCTGGAAGGCATGGACGATGCCGATGTAAGTTGTTCGCTGCATATGCGCTCGTTCTCGACACCAAACTAACGTGTTGTAGCTCTTCATTTCCGATTTGGCGCCGACAGAGAACCCATACCAAGCACCTGAGGACTCGGACGAGGACGAATCGAGCTCTAAACTGCCCGCGGCATGGGAGGATAGCGATGATGAGCGCCTTATGATCTCTTTGGCGACAGTTCCCAGGCTGCGCAAATTGCGACGGACAGAGGGAGAAGATGTGATCAGCGGGAAGGATTACAGCAGGCGTTTGCGACAACAATTCGAATTACTGCACCCGAAGCCTGCGTGGGCACAAACAGCTGGAGGCAAGCCTGCGCATAAGAAGAGACGGACATCCGGCGGTGCCGAGTCATCAGAGGAAGAGGCTGGCTTTGACGACGATATGGACGTGGACGACGATGTGCCAAACGTTGCGCCTCTGTCTAGGCTCCTCCAGGACGCCCAATCACTTGTTCGGGAATCTGGCCGTGGATCAGGAAAGAAGCGCAAGATCCGTCCGGAGACCGTCGACATTCAACGCACAAAGGACGTCCCTGGCATTCAGCCCAGTGCCATCACATCGCTGTCCTTCCACCCTTCTCTTCCCCTTCTTCTCTCGTCTGGGCCTTCTTCGACATTATACCTACACCACATCGCACCATCGCCACCAGCACCAACTCCCAATCCTCTATTGACAAGCCTTCACATCAAGGGAACACCTTTGACAACGACAGCCTTCCACCCAACCGACTCACGCATATTCCTTTCGGCCCGTCGTCGCTACTTCCACGTCTGGAACCTTCAAACTGGACAGGTCGAGAAGGTGACTCGTGTCTATGGACAACAGCACGAGCAGCGCAGCATGGAGCGCTTCAAGCTGTCGCCTGACGGAAAGTACATGGCGCTCCAAGGCTCTTCTCGCAAGGGTGGCGGAGTGATCAACATTCTTTCCGCTTCAACGCTTCAGTGGATAGCACAGGCTCGCGTAGAGAGCCGCGGTGGCATCGCTGACTTCGCTTGGTGGCGCGACGGAAAAGGTCTTTGTATCGCAGGCAAATCGGGCGAGGTTACCGAGTGGTCCATTGCAGAACAGCGCACTGTCGCTCGCTGGCAAGACGAAGGTGCTGTCGGCACAACCACACTTGCTCTTGGTGGCCACCACGAGTTTGTCAAGTCGTCCATTGGTACCGACCGCTGGATTTCGATTGGTAGCTCTTCCGGCATCGTGAACATCTACGACCGCCGCGAATGGCTGGCCTCACCCGCGCCTGCTGGCAAGACGATCGACCAGCCCGTGCCTATCGCACCCAAGCCAACCAAGACTCTCGATCACCTTACGACGCCCACCTCACACCTTACTTTCTCGCCAGACGGCCAAATCATGGCCATGGCGAGCAAATGGAAGCGCGACGCTATGCGTCTAGTCCACTTGCCCAGCTGCACAGTTTTCAAGAACTGGCCCACGAGCTCAACACCATTGGGACGCATCACCGGCGTGTCGTTCTGCGGTGGCGAGATTATCGGTGGCGACGTACACTCTGTGCTAGCTGTCGCCAACGAGCAGGGCAAGATCAAGCTGTGGGAGATCAGGTAGATTCTGACGTCTGTATATGTACGTATATCTCCGCCATGTGCATTAAAATGCAAAGACATGGGTTCATTCTCATTCCTCAACTCAGATCACATTTGATTCCCACTTATGGAAATCTTGATTCTTCAGCAACAGACATTTCTTTCATTCCTAGCATAATATATGTTCTCCGTTTTGAGACATTTACATTTGTTCGACTATGATATATATATCCAATATGTTTACTATGTAGTGTTGTATATCTCTCTCGCCAAGCGAAAATTGGTATACTGAACAAATCTCTCGCCCACCCAAAAATCGAAAACGCCAACGCTCAAATTGCAGATCCAAAATATGTGCAAGAAATATGTGAAAGGAGATCTCCGACGAGTTTACTCCAAAGATCGACTCCGTTCAGCGATCTCGCCATCGTCGAGAGCCGCAAGCCACAAGCATCGACTCAAGCATTCACTGTCCGGTTTGAGACTGTACCTCGCGCTCGCTTCCAGGAGTCGCAGCAAGCCCTTAGCAATGACTGCGCTTGTCTGGTAGCGCTCGAAGTTGATCAGGCTTTCCTGGCCACGCGTGCCGACACGAGCGGCGCTCGCGGGGCCCGGCAGAGCGTTGATGCGGCCGGGCTTCTGGGCGTTGTACATCAGGTCGTGGGTGTAAAGGCCAATGAAAGGAATGCAGCCTTGCGCGAGACTGGCGGCTTCCATCTCCGTGCGCAGGGCGACGAAGTTGCGCACTGGTTGGCAGAGGCGTTCCAGGCGGGCGAGGTTGGTCTTTTCGCTGGTAGGAACGAGGTGCCAGGTGCGCTTCAGGCGTGTGATGTCGGTGGAAAGCAGAGCGAGGGTGATTTGGTAGGTAGAAGCGTAGTTCTTGATGCGCAGACAGTGGGAAGCGATGTGTATGAACTTGGTGATGGCTCGGGCGCGCTCATTGGCGGACCTGGTGAGCACAATTTCCGAAACGACCCATTTGACGACAAGGTTGAAGCGAGCAATGATGAGATCGATGCCGTTGTCGCTTTCGCTGCTGCGGAGGTAATTGACCCAGTTGCGGACCTGAGGTGGGTTCTGATGCCAGTTGAGACCAATCAGATCTTTCCAGTTCATCTCGTCCAGAGCATCCTTTTCGATGATAGTGAGCTGTTCCGCGATGACCGAAGAGCTGTATGCGAAGATGAAGGGAAGATGGGTCGGCTGGCCCAGCTCTGGCGTGGTCTTTACGAGACGCAGGTTTGGCTGTGAAGGTTGCATTCCTGGATTCGCCGACCCATTGTCGAGCATACCCGGCGCACTGGCCATCCCCTTCAGTCCTTTCACCCGGTCCTCCGACGGGAAGTAGACGATTTTCTCTTCTGGCGATGGTGGCACTGGGGCGCCTGCTGTCGAAGGAGGCGTCGGAGGTGCCTGGAACAAAGGAAGGCTTTTATGTCCCTCTTCGACCGTATCATCGAAGAAGAAGCTTCGGATGCCGAGGTCACCAACACCGTTCGGAGAATCGGTGAGATCTGTCGAGATCTCGCTCAGACTTTCGTTGTCGTCCAACAAGAAGGACATCTGCGAAGCTCCAGGCCTGGAACCATCACTCTCTGGGTTTATCGTTCCGCCAGGCTCCTGGCTGTCGATTCGGCCATCTCCTCCCGCTGCTTTCTGCTGCAGTTCATCGTATGACGGGCGTCCCGAAGGCAAGCTCGGAATGGGATACTTGGTCATCTGAGATGTTTTCGGAAGTACTGGAGTTGTGGAGAGATCGTCGATATCGTCCATCTCATACATGCCTTCAGCGTCCTCGGATACTGTGTCTCTGTGGCTCAGCGTAAATGCATCAGATCCTGAGTCCCTGAAGATGCTTGCGCCTTGACGGTCGGTCGTCGGGCTGAGCAAGCCCATGTCGCCCATGATAATGTCACCGTTGTCCTGGTATGGCGGCATGATACTCATGCGTTTGCTTGCTGTTCCGGATGCCGGTAGGGAATTTCGTACTGATGGGCTGAAAAGCCCTTGGGTACTGGCCCGGCGTCCAGCATACCTGCCCTCTAACTTCAGTAGTGCATCCTCCACGCCACCGCCAGGCGAACTATCGGCCATCTTCGCAAGTCGCCATACATCTTCCTTGATCGACTTCCTAATGTAAGGCTGTGACGGCGTATCTAGCAGACCCAGCGGCTCCTTCGATGTTGTGCGGGCTGGCAAGCTGGTAATCTGCATAGGTAGCCCTTGACCAGAAAAGTGTGTACCTGACAGGTCATAAGAAGTTGGGAGAGACCTCGAAATGGTAGACATCGTTGCTGATGACTGCACTCGAGGCTCAGATTCGAGATCATGGACGTGCCCGGCATTTTTCAGGTCGCCACCAGGGACACGACGGATTGGGTTCCGAATCGGAGGCATCTCATACATGGGCGATTGTACACCCGATGATCTGCGAGCAGGTCCAGGGGCTTGATCAGGTTGATACTCATATGGAACGGCGGTGCGTGTTGTCCTCCAGTCTTCTTGCATGGTAAGGAGACCATGAAGGGATGGTTCTGATGAATCTCGATACTCATAATGAGACGAGTCAACTTTGTCCTTTGCTTTTGCAATAACCACGTTGCCAAAGTAGTCTGGATGCTCGGAAAGTTCATTCCTAGATGCATGAGACTGCAACGGTGCCGGCGTCATCGTGCAGGACCAAGTGCTGACAGATGGTAGACTTTGCGAAATGATCGGTATATCTTCTTGTGGACCCGTTGCATCAACAATCATAATGGACTGGCTGCTGGTCGTCACTTGGCTGAGCACACGGTCGTGGCCAGGGAGCTTGAATAATCCTAAGCTGTCAGGCTTGACACTGTCATGCGCAGATGCGATCGGTCGAGCTGTGCTTTGAGAATTGCGGGCTCCACTCTCATCGTCATTGGCCTCTTGGTACGCCTTAGCAGCCGCTTCACCAAGTATGTCATGTCTCGGAGGCCCTTTGGGCGGCTGTGAGGCGGCGGCAGGCTTGCCCTCTTTCTCCTGAGGAGGGGCCTCTTTGACACGGTTAAATGATTTTGATCCCGAAGAGCTTGCTGACTTGTGGCTCCGCGCCGGTGAACGGTTGGGCTTGCGTGTGCTCAGCACCCGGCGCATATCACCGACAATCCTCTTGACACCAGCATGATGTTGACTATGCCGTACGTTGGTGGGCTCCTCAATGGCAATAGTCCGACCACCACTGCGTGGTTCTGATACTTTTGGTCCCGGAGTAGCAGGAACAAGGACTTGAACGTGTGCAGAAGAGGGTTGGAGAACGAGTCCACGCACGAGTCCAGCAGTCAAAGTTATGTTGGGTAGCTCGCGCAACTCCGTGCTATCAATCTTTGCGGAAGGTAGTGGCGTTCTCTCGTCTCTGAGAGCATCGGAGAAACTGCCACTGCGTTTGTGCTTGTGCGAGGGCCTATTTTGTCCCAGCGACACGGGTGGCATCCGAGATCCAACAGGTCGTGGGGCGAACACGCTTTTGATCGGTGTTGTCGAGGGACGCATAGCACTGAAGAAAGGCACTGAGCAAGAGACTACTTGCAAGCTCAAATCGCTCATTGGTGATCCTGGGGATGTCATTGAGGGTATGGGGCTTCTCATGGAAGCTGCCATGACCATGCTCGAGTGGCGATTAGATACGCTGTGCATTCCAGTTTCTGCAGCAACTTGAGGTGCCAAAGCAACTTGCTGAGAGTCTCCAAAGCGTTGTGGCTTTGCGGTAAATGGTGAGCCCATCAACGATGCGCGTACTTGATCTTGCTCATAGTCTCCGCCTGGTAGTATAGGTGCGTCTGCGCTCGTGTCCAACGTATCCGGTGTGTGCCAGAAAAGCGCACAAGTCCTTGTCCAGCATTTCTTCAACTCGCCAAGAATATTCAGGTCACCGCCTCCTTTGTCGGGTCTTTGGCTCAATTCAGTGCACATTTGGTTGACCAGTTCGCAGAATCGCTGTCGTAGAGCATAGTTGTACATGAAATCATCCTGGAAGTAATTCAGAATCCAGTGACGCAGTGCAACAAAGGTTCGAACGCGTGCTATGCGTCCAGAGTCCGCGGCATCTCCTAATGCCCACCTCATCCGGGCGAGCAAGTACTCGAGAAGGTCGGCGCATGACAGGAAGCCTCTGAAGGTGAGAAAGAAGTCCGACAGAAGTTCATAGTCTAGGAAATCGGGCGATGTGATCTGGGCGACCAGCCGAGCTGGGGTGGCAGCTACAATCTTGCCTGCTGGCGAAAATCGTACAGTTGATGGATCGTTCGGGTTCGCTTGTATCTTCTCAAAGACAAAAGTCCTAATGTTTGATTGTGGAGACAGTGATGCCCGACCCGGTGTTCCTGGATGTAGCGCGTCGTGGTAACTCGTCGAGCGTCTGGGTGGCGCCGGGAACAGCTTGTCGAACTCGCTCTGGGATGTGAAAGCCGACGAGTTTCTGTCGTCACTGGTCGTGGCTGTATACACCGAAGTGTGCAAGTACGCAGTTCCCCTTGCACTGAAACGTGGCGTTCCGAGTCGGTAGTGAGGAATGTAGTGTTGAAGCATCCCATCTCCTAGGTTCATAGTGCTCTTCGGACGCTGGCTTTCGGAACGTCTCTTGCCATTCAAGAAGAAGCGGAAGTCCTGCACATCTGTGGATTTCAAAGACGTTATGCGCGCCCTCTCTCGCTCGCTGAGGGTAGAAAATGAGTGGCTCCTAGGACGTCGTTTCGGGTTCGAGTTTGCTAAGCTGATCGGTGGCACAGGCATGCTGTAGTCGTATGCGGTGCCTTGCGCTCGCGGCGTGTCTGGACCTGCGGACACATTACTGAGACGAGTGCCAGGCCATAGCGTCTTGATGGACTCGGCGCGTTCAGCAGTCCGTGGCGGAGTAGAAGGCAGTATCGAGAAGCGAGCCTGTGGCGGCACGCGACTCGGAGTCAGGTACAGAGTTCCTCCAGCACCAACGCCTCCAACTGTAAAGTGTTGCGACTCTCGGTCGTCTTCTGCCGCCGTCATCTCTTCCTGCTGGGCGCCCACGTCCCCACGCTTTGCCCGTGTGATCTCGCTGCTGTCTCTCGCTCTCTTGATCTTGCCGGATGGTGGCCTGGGTGGCTGTGACTCGGGCGCGGTCGAGGGCCGGCTACGTGTGGTCTGTTTCTGTGGCGACGTGCGTCCGTCCTTGGGTGTAGCAGAGGTCGAAGGTTTGGTGCTCGGCTGAGCCTCTCGCGTGCGCTTTCGTGTGAACGCGCTGCGATCCATGGCAGGCCATAAGAGCGCACGATATAGCAGCGATGCGCGATAGGAAGAGGCTTCTCCGACGACAGTCAGCAGGGAGCCAGAGTCCCCCGAGTCCCTGGGTAGGCCCTGGAGTGGCTACAGTGGTGCGCGCAAGGGTCGGCCGTTAGAGCTATATCACGAGTATTATTAACGATCCATAGCAGCCTGCATGTTATCGAAGGGCATGCATATGCGGCGCGATCGGGACGCCGGTACACAAGACAGGGTTGAGTACGTCACGGCTGTGGTATCGTCTGGTTCTATGTTGCACAACAACACGGAGACATGTAATAAGCATATACACACTGTGATTGAAGAAGAAGCGAGCGCCAGATACGAGCCGTGCCCAGCCATTGGTGATTTCAGCATATTGAGATGACGGCAACGTCGCGCGTGCGAGGCAGGGATCTGTCAACGAGCCCACTATGCACCCTAAAGTAAACTCCTACCGCGGCGCCATTAAACCGCCGCTACCAGCCTTGACCGTTGACTCCCCATGTCATGTCCATATGCAGACGGTTGTGCATTGCATGCCCGATTAGCATAACGCAATCCTGCAGCCCACGATGTTCCCGTCATGGTGGATGCACGATGCTGCTGAATGCGAGCATCTCCGTACACCTTCAATGGACGGTACCGCACGCGTGGTCATGCCTATCACGCCCAACAAAGGAAGCCGAGGTCAAGATCATATCCACGTCTGTCAACACGAGCCATGAATCGCACCCACGCTGCTGCGGCCACGGTCCCTGAGGAGTAATGATTTCCTACAACCGACCTGCCGACTCCCCTGATGGAATGGCAATCTGCACACACTCTGCTGGTAGTTTCCAATCGTGCATATATCTTGCCAACACTGCCATCGGCTCGAGATCGGACGTACGATTAGCTAATTGGATTCGGTGAACTTAATGAATTGGTGGAGTACCATGCGCCTGACCGCCTTCGTATACACGTAGACCTAACAACAACGGTTCGGGCCTATCAATTTTCTCGTGGCTCCCAGTCACCACCTGCCCACACTCACGTCACAAAACAGTCATAATTTGGATAAAACATGCCATGTCGACTTTTTGAGTTAAATTACAATGCAACACATACTTCGCTAGGGACTTTTGCACAACACAAGCAAGCAAGCGATCTAGTCTAAGTGGTCTTCTGCTTCTGCTTCTTGCCAATGCTGGCATCCAAGTTGGCAATGACCCAGCTGATGAGGAACACCACGAAAAGTCCGCCTCCGAGAGCCAAGGGCTTCCTGAACTTGGCGGATGAAGGGTACTCGTAAGTGACAAAGAGATCGCGCTCACGGAGCTCGTCGACGACATTGATGGCAACGAGGTTCAGGGTGGTGCGACCGACTGTGTCCATGAAAGTACGGTGGAGTGTGGTCGTGTTGGAGATGAGTGGGACTGAGGTCTCGAAGTTGGTGATGCTGAGACTAAAGTTAGCGCGCCTTCCTCTGATACTTTGACGTGTTTCGATACTTACATCGCACCCTCTGGCAGAATCACACTAGTGACAACGCGCTCGTATTCAACGCCCTCATTCTGTTTAGGACCCTCGATGAAAGGCACCTTGAGAACAAATTGCTCGCTTTGGCCCTTGACAGCGTGAAGAACGGTCTTCAAGTCGGCGTTCCAGCCAGTCTTGAAGCTGTAGTTCCAGCCACCGTATAGAGGGTATCTGGGCTTGAGCTCAAGGTTGGCCTCACGCTCGTTGGTCCTGAAGCGCGAGGTAGAAACGTTTCCAATGTCGTCAACGAAGTATGCGTCAACAGAGCCAATGGCAAGCGGGAAGCGCATCTCCTTGAGCGCGGACGAGGGCGGGTTGAAGTAGTTAGCCTGCTGGTAGGTGACACGGCTGAAGTGGTTCTTCAGCTTGGCCGCACGGTTGGTGAGCCAGTGGCGCTCCTCAGTCGCGACGTTACCACCCCAGTGGCTGACCTCAATATCTCTCTCGAGAAGTGTGCCGTGTGTGAGCGCCTTGGTGAACTCGTAGCGCACGCTGACTTCCTGCTGAGCACCCGCAGGAAGCTCGCCGTAAGGGCCGTATGTGAATGTAGTGCCCTGCTTCTGGGGGTCTTCCTTGCCGTCTGTGTTCAAATCGGCGGGGAGCACGGTGGCATCAGGGACATCGGTGGTCGGGAGCTTGAGCTTGGTCTTCTGCTTGAGGGTTGTGTACGCGCTCGGCACGTAGGCGGAGAACTTGTGCAAAACATACTGCTTGTCGTTCTGCAGGATCTGCGCGGGGATAGGCTCGAGAGCGGAGAGGAGGAAGTAGGTGATCGAAAGGGTGATTTGCTCGTTGGTGGCCAGTGGTGTAGGAAGGGTGATCTTGTAGTATTCGGTCGAGCTTTGGTTCGTTAGTATTGTACGGCTTCAACATAGGGAACCAACGTTCTGTTCTCACCTTCCCTCATCCAATGCAACGATCTCTACGTTGAAGGGAGCCTTCGTAGCATCCTTCTTGTCCTTGGCCTCCAATCCACCAATCCTGCCGATCACATGCTGCTCAAAAGGCAGGTAGTACTCCGACTGGGGCTTCTTGTCGATGTTCTCCACGACGACATTGATTGTCTCGCGAGGGTAGTTCTTCTCCAGGTTGATGTTTCGCACGAGGTTGGTGTTGCGGAAGTGCTGCGGCGGCTGGAAGGTCGACGGGAGGACGTTCTTGGAGCCTTGGGTAAGGTTTGATTTGGCAGTCGCAAGGGCGAAGAAGCCGGCGACGGCGGCATGTATTAATCTCATCTTGCCGGCAGGACGGATTGTGTGGTGAACGCGCAATGGGATGCGAGACGAAGCCAGCATACAGTAAGCTACGTGCTTCGCGGGATGGCAAGCTGGCCCTTGAGCTTCGACCGTGGAGGGAGATTGATCGGCCATTGAAGCGACGCCGGGCGATTGACACTACGCCTTCACATGCTTTCCTTTATCTTCATCTCCACCACACTCTTTATTTTTTTCTACGTACACAGTCCCATCATATAACACGCTGCCTTCCTTCGATTACACACATTCATCTCGGGTTAAAGCACACACGTACAGAGCCTGTATATAAGGACGAGAGCTCTTTTCACATCGGCGACTGAAATATGCAGTCGGCACGCCATGCTTGTCGCCAGGCAATGCACTCAAGGAAGAGTGCATACAACCTTACTAGAAGCTTGAACAATTCAAAGCGTCTGCTTTCTACCAACTCTCGTTTCTTCCAAGTGTCCGAGGAAGTGCAGCAAGCACTTGCCGAGAACCGACCAGTGGTAGCCCTCGAGAGCACGATCTACACGCATGGATTTCCCTATCCCGCCAACGTGGAACTGGCATCGAAACTGGAACTGCTTGTGAGGATGGGTGGCGGCGTGCCTGCCACAATTGGTGTGCTTGACGGCGTGGCTCGTGTTGGTCTCAGTGCAGACGAGCTGATCCGACTGGCGTCCAGCGCCAACACCGGATCGACCGCTCTGAAGGTATCTCGCCGCGATCTAGGCTACGCACTTGGGCTGAAGGATGGGAACGGCAAGCCTTACAATGGAGGCACCACCGTGTCTGCCACTTCGATTCTTGCTCATCTCGCCGGCGTCAAAGTCTTTGCTACAGGCGGTCTTGGTGGTGTCCACCGTGGCGTTGAGGAGACCATGGATATCAGCGCCGACCTCACGGAACTTGGCAGGACGCCCATCGCCGTCGTAAGTGCGGGCTGCAAGTCGTTCTTGGACATCCCAAGGACTGTCGAGTACCTCGAGACACAGGGTGTGGCCGTGGCGACTTTCGCAGATGGCCGCACAGGTAAAGTCGAGTTCCCTGCATTCTACAGCAGAGAGAGCGGCGTCCCTTCGCCTATGGTCGTCCAGGATGCGACCGAAGCGGCAAACATGATTCACGCACATCATTCACTTGGACTACAATCTGGCCTGGTGTTCGGTAACCCAATCCCTCGCGAGGTTGAAGTACCTTTCGAACGCATGGAAGTAGCAATTCTTCAGGCAATTGCCGAAGCTACTGCTGCAGGCGCCACTGGCAGCAAGGCAACACCATACATCTTGGCAAAGATCAAGGACTTGACTGGGGACGAGAGCATTGTTGCAAACCGCGCTCTCATCGAGGCAAATGTTACCATGGGAACTAATGTCGCCAAGGCTCTTTCTCAAATTGAAGCGAATCAGTGAGTGGGGTTCCACCAATGTAGTTATCTTCACATGCTCATTACACAGACGGTAGACCTGCACAATTATCCAGGAGGAAAGAAGAATCATTTCACATCCGACAGCGCCTTGAAAGCAATCTTGATGCAATCCCAGCTGCAAGCACCACTTTGCCTGGCTTCGACCAGAAAGACCCTTCCGCCGTAGTGGGCTCGAGTCAATCTCCGCCTTCAGTACTCGCCAAACCATCAAAGTCAAACGTATTTGTTGCCGGTATTCTTGCAGTTGACTATTCTTGCGATCATCACCCGCGTTCGAGTACTACTTCTGCTCTTGAGATGCAGACGTCCAATCCAGCCCGCATTGGCCAATCACTAGGCGGTGTCGGCCACAACGTGGCTCGTGCAGCAAGTCTTATGGGTAGCGATGTTCGCTTCTGCAGTGCTGTTGGCGATGACCTAAGTGGTAAGGCCGCATTAGCAGCCTTGTCTCAAGAAGGCCTGCACAGCGCTGCTGTCAAGGTTATGCCCGCGGAAGCATCACGACGTACAGCTCAGTACATTTCCGTGAATGAGCAGAACAAAGATCTGGCTATCGCTATGGCAGACATGAGCATTTTAAATGTGCCAGAAGCCGGAGAAGAGGATGTCATTCAAAAAGCCTTCGTTGACCTGTGGGAGCCACAATTGACCGATTCAAAACCAACCCATGTGGTAGTCGACGCAAATTGGCCGCCTGCTTATCTACAGAAGTGGCTGGCAGCAGCTTCGGTCATAGGCGCACACGTTACTTTCGAACCCGTGAGCAACGCTAAATCCACCATACCTTTTGAACTGCCCGCCGTGCCAGGCCAGGATCAGGTCAACACTCTACCCGCTTTCCCCAACCCGGCAATCTCCCTCGCGTCCCCAAACAGCTACGAACTAGCAGCAATGCACACCGCCGCCCGCGAGCGTGGCTTCTTCGAAAGACAAGACTGGTGGGAAGTCATCGACTCTCTCGGCATTCCATCCACCGGAGCAAGAGTGGCTATGGCAATGGCCACATCGTCCGAACTAGTCGACCAAGGAATCCCACAACAAAGCGTCCAGCTCCTGCCATTCATCCCAAGCATATGCACGAAACTGGGCTCAAAGGGTGTGCTCGTCACTCAACTCCTCAAAGCGGGCGATCCTCGCCTCACTTCGGGCGAGTACGCGCCGTACATCCTCTCGCGCTGCAACAATGATACTGAGTCCACACTTGGTGTGGGAGGCGTGTACATGCGCCTTTTCCCTCCTTCGGAACAAGTGGACGCTGCCGACATTGTGAGCGTGAACGGAGTGGGTGACACTTTCGTGGGTACTCTGGTTGCACAATTGGCAAAGGCGAAGGCACAAGGAATTGAGAAGGGAGTCGAGCAGTGCATTGACATGGCGCAGAAAGCGGCGGTCCTCACTTTGAAGAGCGCGCAGGCTGTGAGCCCTGAGTTAGGCGCTTTGAGACTGAAGTAAGCTGGACATGTTCTGTGTAAGATGGCGAGAGTGATCTATCTCATGGGTGTCACCCGTGATGTGTAATTAATACTTGTTCAAACAACGCGAGATGACAGTCTGCGTCGAATATAATATCCACTTCACACGATTTTACATCACAGTGAATAGAACTTCACATGAAGAGGGTTTATTCCTTCGTAAACAAATGGATTTCGAGTTTGGCAGTTCTCTCATTTCTGGATCGCAGTGATCACGGTAGCAAACTATGGTACACGGAAAGTAAGACAAAAAAAAAAGAAGCACCATCTACTGCAATCGAGCCAAACCGCATTTCCCGCTTGATCTTTTCTGCAAGCACTTTTCACTTGCATTCGAAATCGAGCATCTCAAGTCCAATGCCTCATTGTAACGCCACAGACCATGCCAATTTTCGAGATAACTGCTGCTGCGCCTTCGCGTGATCTTCAACGTGCTGGGAAAGCTGCAGGAGCTACGACTTGCGTGCGCTGCGCATCACCAAATTCTACTTGGAGTTGCGAGCGTACGGGTCGAAGCGTCCACCTCCACCGCCGCGTCCGCCACGTCCGCCGCCACGGTAGTTGGAGCCTGGCATGCCAGCGTTCTTGGGTCCAGTGGGAGCGCCAGCAGGGGCGTTGCCAGGAGTCGCCGGTCCACGAGGGCCACCAGGGGCGCCACCGCCACGACCGCCACGACCAGCGAATCCACCGCGGTTGTTGACGCCGGCTGGGGCAGGGACGTCGTCGTACATGCCCTCCCAGGTGCTGCCGCCGTTGACGCTCTGGCCTTGCATGCGGGCCATCTGCTGGCGCTCGTACTTCTGCTGCTCGAAGACCATCTGTTCCTGGGCGTTGAAGCCAGACTGTTGTTGGCCGGGGCCGGGCGAGGCAGATCCAGACATGCTACCGCCGGGGTAGCCACCCTGAGCTCCGCCTTGCTGCATACCGCCCTGCTGCATGCCGGCCATCTGCTGCATCATCTGGGGGTTCATGCCGCCGTTGGGACCGCCTTGACCGCGGCCCATGCTGTTCATCATGTGCTGCATCATCTGGGGGTTCTGCTGCATCATTTGAGGGTTCATGCCACCTGCCATGCCGCCGCCCTGCATCTGCTGTTGCATCATCTGGAAATACTGTTGCATGCGCTGCCAGTACTGTGCCATCATTGCCGGGCTCATGTTGTTCGCGCCACCAGCCTGGGCAGCCTGGTCCTGCTGAGCGGCGAAGTTGGCCTGGTGAGGACCGCCGCCTCTGCCTGCGCCGCCAAAGCGGCCGCCACGACCTCCGCCGCCGCCCTCCTCACGGAGGTTGCCACGAGGCTCGGAAC
>Ga0265797_10002295_pt1 | contig 32384 bp, 17 predicted proteins | sample P2T30metagenome_FD_192433 | JGI IMG/M metagenome (GOLD analysis project Ga0265797, IMG submission 192433) | Plant litter microbial communities from East Loma Ridge, Irvine, California - P2 T30 | ecosystem: Environmental > Terrestrial > Plant litter > Unclassified | place: USA: California... | reverse complement strand
AAGCAAGACTATAGTTAGCCTGGTGCTTTAAAACACTGCCGGAAGTAGTTCCGATCGAACACTTAGAATGGAGGGAAGAGAAGATTAGGCCCAGTGTTGACAGAACAAAACATCGTCACAAGCACGTACAATACCTCCGTATGGCTGCTTGTGATCTCTGAAGAGATTCGGGCCTAAAGCAATAGTGGATACTACACTAACCCTTACCTCCTAGCAAGAGGCTGCGATCTTGAAGGGAACATGAATCTTCCAGCCGAATGATCTGCGTGGGGGCGTGATCGATTGATACGCAACAACTCACCGCAATGGGTAACTTGGAGTCGTGAGTTGAACTCAAAAGAATCGAAGGATAGGAGGTAGATCAGGTTGCTGTCATGTTTATCCCTTGATTAGATTAATTTATTATGTCCACGAGTCAGAACATAGCGTCACGGAGGCGATCTCCGCGCCGGCACGGTCACCACTCCGAGGGATTTCTCGAGGGATTTGATACCATCAATCTATGCTCGATCTATGCTCGATCTTTATCCATCTGAAATCGTCGATCACTCGAGGTACAGATCTCTGGGCAAATCTGGCGACACTCTATATGTGCCAATACCTTCCAACACAGTTGTCGGTTTGTCAAAATACCACTCAGCCATCGCCTCTGGCGGGCAAAGACTTACCCTTGACACACGCCCCGAGGAAGGCCGTGGCGCCCGATAGACGCGATAGAGTGGAAAGGCGACGTTAGCCCATGGGGCGATCGACATTCTGGAATAAATCGTGTGCGCTGCCACGCTCGTCATGGGGTTGCCGCCAAAATCCTAATCTGCCACTGCTTTGAGAAAACATTAAGATCCTTCTCCAGCGAGCCACATGGGTTTTGCGCAGCAACAGCAACTGTGATCATGCTCATTTCACCTGCCAGGAGCACGAAAGGTCATGACCTCCCACTGCCTTCGGAGGAAGTTTCACGCCTGCTCCACCTCATCGACCAGGTCCATGGCGGCGGCGGCGGCGGCTCTGCATCTCCAGCCGCAGACTATGCCCGCCTGCACTACGCCACACCCACACCGGACGAGAAGAGAGATGGGATCCGTTTACCAGGCTTGTCGGCCATCTTCCCGGCTTTCTCATCTGGACGAAGTGGCAGCGTCTCAGCTGGCAGCGTATCGGCATACCCTACGCCAATGTCTTCGGACTCAGTCCTCTCTTCCGCTGGGCACTCTCCTGGCCAGAATTCGTCATACGTATCGGCAGAACAACATGCCATGAGCACTCACCTGGAAGCACTCCGCAGAGGTTTCGCTTTCCACCGCAGATGCAACCGACATGCTTTTGTTGCCTACGACCAGATGCAGGTCGATCTCCTACTGGAAGAATTTCAGAATAGCACCGCAGACTGCCGACAACTCAACGAAATCAAGACCTGCGAGTTGTTCTCCGTCAGTGTCATTGCGGCTACCTTCAACCGACTGGAGATTCCAGCAGACGTCAGCGATTTATTCTACAAGGTTGCCGCTGAGAGAATTGGCAGTTGGGTGCTGAGCCAGCCTTTGACCGCAATGCGGTGCTGTGCGCTCATGGGACTCGCGAATTTGTTTCAAAAGGCTTCGATATCGATTCTCTATTTTGGTGAGCAAGAACTGATTTGCTTGTATTTTTGATGCGCCTTCGCTGACACTCTATTCAGATCTGGGATTAAGCCTTGCTAACGGCTTGTGGCGCACTCTCAACGTGGACATTCTGGACGTCAGCCGTCCTGATCACATTGAGTTCCAAGAGATCTGGCGATCATTAGTATGGGGTCGATCATGGCTGCAATCAACGATTGGAGCATGCACGACTGATGACCAAATGTGGCTACCTCCTATCGTGAGTGGATCTCTGCCATATTCGCACGGGTACAGCTTGCTGACAAGTATACAGACAATGAGGCCAGATCAAGGAATTGAGATTGATACTAGCACAAGAATACGAGTCTTGATACCCATCGAGATCACTCGTATCTCGTTCATCGCTGCCAGAGCTCTGAGGATTCTCGCAGCTTGCACTACCCCTGACACTCTCTTACCTGCAGTTCGAGGCCTCTTCGGCGAGATAGGCGACTGGTATGACAGCCTACCGGCGGTCGCAGGTGCTACGGAGCTCTCGCAAACGCCCTGGAATGATGACAAGGTTTCTCTTGCACATGTGCACCTAAGTCACCTCGGAGCAATTACCTTGATCTTCCGCAGGACCCTAAGCGTGTACAAACACAAGCCTCCCGGCCAAAAGCACCTTTTACAACCTGCGGAGCGAAGTCAGTTGGCCACGATCTTCAACGATGGCATCATCGCAGCGAAACAGTCGGCTCGCATCCTCTACCTTTTCCTCGGCGAGCAAGCCGGCGTCCGACACTGCTGGGCAGTGATGTATGTCTTACCCTCGACTCTCCACTCTCGACCATCCAAGCTAATTCCCAAGCAGATACATCGCCTTCGTCTCCGCGGCAATCCTGCTGTACTGCACCAGCCAAATGCAACTCCACGACTACCCAGAGTCCGAATGGCAGCCCCTCCTAAACCTCGTCGACAACGACATGGAAATTCTCGCCTACTGCGAAGAACTCGACCCCGTCGCAAGCAAGCTCCGCGACACCCTGTCGCAGTACATGCAATTCCTCCGCATGCCTTCTCGCGCGCCGAAACCAAAGCCTCTCCCGCCATGGGCTCGCGCAACGCTCAAGCCACAAACCAAACCGCAAAGTCAAGAGGGCCAAGACATCGTCGATATGCTCCTCACGATCCCAGCAGGCCGCGCAGGCCCAGCGCAAACGAGCGTAGACCTGCTCAAACTCGTGTGCCAGCCGTTCAACGACGCTGCTGAATCGATCAACGGCTCGACTCCCAACAGGTTCAGCGTGCCTCATATGCTGGGGAGTCTCCAGCAGAGAACCCTTCCGCCACAAGGGAAGTGGGATTTCCAGGCCCCAGATAACTTGTTGCCGTTTGGTTGGCAGCGTTGTCAGACCAGCGCGGCGTTCACTGGTAGATCGGCTACGCTCGCGCTGACGAGAGCGCAGAGCGCAGCAGCCTGAGATGCTGACGGCCAGCGTCTGAAATGTGACGCGACCTACGCCACGCCATGCCACGCAGCCGAGCCATGCAACTCCCCACAAGCAGTCAACGACGAGAGCACAACACCGACGTTGATGTGATCGACGGACGGCATTCACACACTTAAACCCGTGTGTGAACTTGTGGGAGAGATTACAGACATGAACGACGCACGAAAAACGCCAAACCTTCTTCGAAATCCTCGCCACTCCTCACGTTACGTTACAACGAACAACGGAGCGCAGCAGAAGCGAGAGAAGATGCGAAGCGAAGCGAAGCGAAGCGAAGCGGAGTTTCAAACATGAAAGCGAACGTCACCACTCATTTGTGGGAGTATTATGCATGTAGTGTTTGGTACGTGGTAGGCCCGCTAGCACGCCACGGTCCACAAACCCTCATCACTCATCATCAAAACAATCAACAAACAAACCCTTTAGCGAGTGTTCGCCGCGAGGACAGCACCCTCATCCAAAATCAACAGACCAGCAATCGCAGCGCTGCTGAGCGTGCTCAAGATACCGGTGATCAGCGCGCTGATCGCAAGGCCCGCGACGTCGCCAGTGCGGCCAGGGGCGATCTGGGAAAGCACACCAATCTGAGTGCCGAGGGAGCCAATGTTGCCGAAACCGCAGAGACTATATGTCGCGATGAGCTGAGAGCGAGCGGCCATTTCGGTGTAGGGAGACTTGTTGACGAGGGTGGTGAAGGCGAGGTACTCGTTCTGAAACTTGGTTAGCTTGATGTTTGGGCGGCTTGCGTGCTATGATAATACTTACGGCAACGACCTTGAGGCCGATCAAACGGGCGACGTGGAGGATGTCGCGCCTAGGGACACCAAGCAGGAAGGCGATAGGGTAGAAGATGTAGCCGACAATCAGCTCGACGGTGAGGTCGTAGTCTCCGTTGAGACCAATGTAGCGTCCCCACCAGGTCAAGAGGCCAGAAACGAGGTTCAACAGCGCAATAATGACAAGGAGGGTTGCGATGATCATGCCGGCAATCTTGATTCCCAACCAGGCGCCCTTGGCAAGAGCTTCCAGAACGTTGGCACACTCATCACTCTCGTCCTTGGGCACGACGATCTTGCCAGCGGTGAGACACTCCTCTTCCTCAGGATAACGGAGGTGGCTGAGAGCCAGAGAAGCCGGGATGGACATGATGCAGCTGGAAACGAGCACCTGTGCGTTCAGGCCGAGGTTGATGTAGGCGATCAGAACGGAGCCAGCGATGGTCGCGAAACCACAGGACATGACCTGGTGAATTTCGGCCTTGGTCAGGTAGGGCACGAAAGGCTTGATCAACATGGCGCTCTCTCCCTGTCCGATGAAAGGAGTCGCGGCAGCGACAACGGCCTCGGCGCCGGAAACGCGCATGCTCCAGAAGAAGAAGACGGCGAACTTGCCGATGAACCACTGGATGATGCCCCAGTAGTACAGCATCTGCACGAAGGCGACGAAGAAGATGATGGCGGGGATAACACCGGTGAAGAACCAAGGGAGCTTAGGAACGGTCTCGTCGGTCAAGAAGATGACACCATCGCCGGCGAATCCAAGCAGACTACGCGCCAGGAGCGAGATGAAGGCGAAGATGTCGTAACCAACTTTCGTGCGCAGAACGAAGAGTGCGATGATGAATTGGACGAGCTGGGAAGGTCAGTCTTGCCGTCATTGCAAGGGAATCAATATTAGCTCGAAAACGTACCATGCCCATGATAATAGTGTGCCAGTTGACCGCCTTGCGGTTGCGCGAAGTAGCCCACATGCCGAGAATCAAAAGCGCCAATCCGAGCAAGCTGATGCCACGGTTGGCACGGTTGTTCTCTCCGCTCGTCGGGCTAGCAAAGCCTCCAACAATGATCACAGCAACCGTTCCGAGGGCACCCAGAGGAATGCGGAGTTTTTCCGGAATCATGTGTACACCTCTTGAAACGGTGTGTCTCCAGATCATCTGCATGGGCTTGTAGATAATGGTGATCGGGATGTAGAGGGTAATGATTCGGATGGTGATCGCCAGCCAGAGAAGGAACGGGATAACCCAGTTCTTGGGGTGCGCGGTGCCAGGACGGTGCAGGACCAGACCAGCGATCCACCAGCCTGTGAAGAGAAGCCAGACGAACGCGGCGAAAACGGGTCCAACCCATTTTGGGTAGCTCCTCTTGGTCTCTTCGCTCTCATCGCGGCCGTCGGACTGCGTAGGTGCAGGCGACATACCACCCTTCTCGACGTCTACCATGATGTCGCCAGTCTTGCTAACACCGTTATCGGCTGGTGAGCCAGCATCTTTCGCATACATCTTGTTAGGACCATGAGGTTCGGGCTGAATGTGGTTGACGCCGTGAGAGGTCGAGGCAGGCTTGTCCTGCTGGGCGCTCAAGTCGTAGTAAGCATCTTGCTGGTGAGCAGCTTCGCCAGAGATACGTGCGGCCATTGTGTCGTCGTCGTCGTCCAATGAGGAGCTCAGCGCAAAAGCAGCCGATAGCTTGGTGCGGAGATGCAAAATTTATATGAGCACGAGAGCGTGTCGGGTCAGGTCGCTTGCATTCGAGGCAGGGCAAAGGGTGATAAGAAATGTACAGCTCCTCAGGGTCGCTGCGAAGGAATCGAAGCTGCCCGCACCGGCTTATCAGAAATTCGCCTACATGTGGCCTACCAAGTGTCGTAGTGTCGCGTGCCCGGGCTGCCGGTGTGAAGCTAAGCGTGTCTCGTCCCTCGAGCGCGACGTATAAGAAGCGGGCTTGACAGAATTTGTCGGGTCCGCCGTGGAACCTAACGCCATGCGGCGGCAGAGCAGCGGCACGATATCCGGAGACATGCCCACGTTGGACTAGTGCGAGAGAAAAGGCTGGGCATTGTCGATAAGAACCTTGGACCCCAGTCTAGAAGGCTATATGCGTTGCGCGCGGCTGAGCTTGAAGAAATCCCATTTCGCGTGAGAGATAGCTTGATAGCCTCGATAACATTTGGTGTAAGCATCGGATTTCGCCAGAGCTCGCCAACGATATTGCTGTGAGTTATCGCGCCACTCAGCGTCGTCGCCTTTCCCGCCAGCGATGCACACATCGACCGCCACCGTTGCTTGACTGTCGATGGACGTGAGGTCGAAATGGCGGGCCGAGCCATGTGTGCCGATCGCAGTGGAGTAAGTTTGGTTCATGCTCTTGAGCTGTCGAGAGCTGGCGAGCAAGGGTGTGTTGCACTGTACGATGCTGTAGAATCATGACTTGCCATTCACCAACGAGACAACATCTAGACTCCTCACCAGCTCGGTCCAAGCGGATCAGGAAGGTGCATTTTAGCATTCACGGGGTGCAGCTCCTAGATACCGTCTACCCCGTGATCTCGTGATAGTGATATCTGGGGAGGCAATTTCCAGAACAACGGGATTGATTCGTCTAGCTTCGCCCGAGGGTTACATCGGCGAAACCGAACATCCTTGCAGAGTTTTGCCACGCTGCATTGGCGATCTCGTCCACTGTACAGCTCTTGAGGCCAGCGACCACAAAGGCCACCGTATGCAAGTTGCAACTCTCGTTACGTTCTTTTACTGTAAAGCTGGCATCCCATTTGTCCTTCTTCTTGCTCGGCAGAGCTGGGGCCGCGTTGATGCAGTACCGTTTTGCGAGGTTAGATGATGGCTTTATGTCACCCCACGGCGCGTCAGTCTCGATTTGTAGTCGCTCCAAGGGAATCGCCGCGACCATTTCCACACTCTCTCGATCCTGGAAGCTGAATCCATTCACGCTAATATCGAGTCCGAGGTTTACCAGGCTATTCATCTCAGCGGTAGAGCCGACGAAACTGTGAACCAGGCCTCCTTTGGGTAGCTTCGCCAGGTACGGCTTGATGAGTTCTGCGAAGTCCTCAAAAGCTGCGCGGCAGTGTAAGAACAACGGAAGCGGCCATCCATGGGCGACAAACAGATCCAGCTGGGCTTTGAAAACGCGAACTTGTTCCTCTTTGCTGGCATGATTGACACGATCGTAATCGAGACCAAGCTCGCCGAATGCGGAGATCGGGCACGGAGTCTGCGCAAGAGCATGCGAAACCTGCTTGGCCAGCTCTTCCATCGTAGACTCAATATCGCTCTCCGGTATAGCGGCGTGATAAGGATGGATGCCAATGGTAAGTGTGCACTGGCTAGGATGCGAAGCGACGAGTGAACTGTTGGTCTCGACATCCTGCAAGGACATGCCTGTCAACATGACTTTCTCAACTCCGGCCTTAGCAGCACGCTCAAGAGTAGATGGAAAATCAGGAGTGTGGTATTGCTTGCCGCGGTATATGCCTTGGAACTCCTTAGCTGTAGCTGTGACTGCGACCTGCTCAAAGTCACGATACATTAGTACTTGTTACTGCCGAATTTCTCGATACTGACCACTCACGTCTGCAAAACGCAATGGTCCCTTTGGGGCTGCAGGTGCTGCGGTTGGCAGCCCGCTGAGGTCGACATCCTTCGATGCCATGTTCAAATAGAAGATACGAGGAATCGGGTGTCTGAGAAAGACGGTACTGGAGAGATGGTACGTAGAACGATTCAGAGTCACTACTCCAAAAGTGTTAGAATGTTTACCCCAGGCTTCAACGCGGTGTCTCCATTCGACTACCGAAGTCGGATGCCAAGTAACCACTATTTCGGTCTGATCTTGGCCCTAACATTCGATTTTTGTTTGTACAAGAGAGCTCTATATTCCAACTGAATGCTCGGTTCTTCCATAACATCTCCATGATAGTGGCAAAGGCACAAGTTTGGACACTCGGATGTTTTCATGTTCAACGCTGATCACTTGAAGCCGTGGCAGTATCTCAATGGCAAGAATACCTAGTCTGTTTTGAATTCGACTGTAAAAGTACCAGCACAATGTTCTAGAGCCACGGCGGAAGCTTCAGTACTATCTCAACGGTAGTCCTAACCAAAACGTACATGTAAATCACATGCACATGCATCCATGTGAGCATGAGCGCACTAGGGTTAGCTAGGGTTTGGGGTACATCGATGTAATAAAGACTGGCCCTTGCCTACATCTCGATTGGTATCCCAGATCGATGAAGATGATACAGCAGTAGGTTGACCTACCTAGTCACGAAATATGCATTACATCACGTAGAGTCTCGATGCTCAATGGGCCAGTTCTGTTCTGCAGCGGCGTGCGATCAACAGTATCGACCCGGAACGACAAAGCGGCGTTCTCAACACAAGCAGAAACCGGTGTGCCGTCCGTATGTAGTTTGCTCAGTCACTCAATGGCGACTATCCTTTAGTTTGGCGTTGTGCTAGAAACTAAGAGCTTCAAAACTGCAGACACGGCCACCAATGTAGGCAAGCGTCTTAATGGCAATCGTGTCTCGCATGCATCGTTGCGATAGAAGATGCTAGCTCACAGGTACCTTGTATGGTCCTTCATGTAGGCAACTGTCTCAGTGGTCTTCGCGCCGCATTCGATCGTTGTGCCAGACGACCACAAGAGTACCGCGAGTGACTAACCAAAGGGAGAAGAACGGACCACTTCCGCAGATAACGAAAGTGGTCCCACATCGTCTTCGAAGACGTCGGATGACCCTCTTCGATTCTATCTATACTTGAGATCCGGCCAACATTGACACGCCGAAGACTCACGCTGGGTGTTGCGTAAGAAATCGTAAACGGAAGCTGAATGACAAGCTCCTCATCGTCATGGTCCCTGGACTGACTTCAAAAAAAAAACGCTATAACGCCAAGTTCGCTTCTCGCTTGCAGAACGCTGAACAAAGTAAAAGAACACAGCCTCCATGATTCCTGTCCGCTGCGCATCGACCCCAAGACTAGCATCCATCCGACTCAGATGCATCCCCCACGTATACACTCACGGATGCTAGCCAGCTCCCTTGGCAGATTTGACTCGAAAGTGTGGCGCGACTTGTCCGAGGGCCGACGAACGCCTAATCGTGAGAACGTAATACCAGTAAAACTACCACGCAGATCAGAGCAACGATGTTTTCTCGGCGCATAACGCAGCTTGTAGTGTGTGGGACAGATACACTCGCAATACTGGGGGCTCTCTGCAGCGTGTTCAACGCAACACTAAGTATTTGTGGTATGCCCCGACTTGTCCTCGAAGGCGTGCTGATCGACAAGGCGACCCGGCACGCTGTGCCTGTTCCCAGAAGATCGTACTGATAGTGTTGCATTGAGCCTGGTCTCAGTCGTGCGCTCCAGGTTCCAACATTCGTCGGGGCAAGTCCTCGGGCTACGAAGATTTGTTGTCCGTCCTCTATTGGTGTAGCTGATGTAAGCTGGTGATTTGCCTGCCTTTCTCAAAGAGAACGACTTCGACATGGCTTGCGAACTTTGCAGGATGTCATACTGTCCAGGGCTTTTCTCAGACTTGATGGGGACCGAGACTTCTGGCTCCTTGGAGAACATGGGAAATCGAAGGTGCTCGCGTGTGCACTTGGCCCTGACGCCAGATAAAGTCTTAGTGGGAAACTGGAGAGCTACGTCGCGGATACACAAGGTTCCGCGGCGGTGCAGCTCTAGGAGATGCTTCATCTCAACTGGTTTCCAAGCTTTACGCCATTTAAGGGTGTCTTGCATCTCATTGGAAAGTTTGGGGACACATTGTCGCTGCCAGAACATTTCGACTATCGCGAAAGAGGTTTTGAGCTCAGCAGCAATCTCCATAATAGTTTTGGCTTCTTTCAATCTCATGTCGATCATGCGCTGGGCTACTGCATCTGAGGATCCCATGAGTTCTGTCGGTTTCTCAGTGGTATTCCAACTTTTCAAATTTTGTAGTCTTTTGCTGACGCCGACGGTATTTCGACCGGGGAAGTAGGTCGCGATTTGGTGAAATGGTAGGCCCTGCCGCTGCTTCTCTAAAAGCAATGCCTCCTCTTCCGCGGTCCAGTGACGGTATGCCATCTTCCCTTCCTTTGGACGAGTGTACCCGCCTTGGATTGTTCTGAGACGCATTACACAGGAACCGTATGTGCGATTGCCCATCTCGCTTATAATTTGCCCAAGTTTCAAACCTTTTCGATAAAGCTCCTCAAGCTTGCGGTCTTCGTCCAGAGTCCAAGGCGTTGTTCCTGATTGAAGCGACCTTTTCCAGATGACTGACGGCGTAGCGAGCACTTCCCAATGCAAAGGATGCCGGAGAACCTGCTGACTTTCCCGAGCGGAGTAAGAAGCGAAAGCCACATCTTGGTTAGAGATCTTCAATGGAGTAGTCGTTCCACGCGACGGCACTTGGGCCTGCTGATGTCCCTCTTCTCAACTTTGTCACGCGCTTCGCGTTGTTGAAGTTGCCACCCTCACTCTGGTTTGTCCAATGACGTTGTTGTTTCTCTGCGACGACGGTTGGGTCCCAGGAACCGATGTCCGGTGACAATCCACGTGGTCTCACAGGCCGGAACACCACGAGTGTAAACAATTCAGTCTACTCTGGTCTTGTGGTAGAAAATGTCGCGAAGGTACGTGGTAAGGAGTTGGACGAGACGCGAAAGTTGGAAGGTCTAGGCTGGAGGCTCTGGTGTCTCACGACCAGTCGTTGCGCGTAACTTTACATACTGCATACCAGATTGCTAGACTGTCAAAAGTCTCTGTCCATCTTATTGGCAGAAAGTTTGTTCTCTGACCCTACTGCCTGAGGACAGTTGTTTGGTTATAACTGAGAAAGACTTTTGGCTTGAGCTTTAGAACCTGCCGTACTATGCTGCTTTCGCTTCATCCTTACTCCTGAACATCCGACCTCGGGTGTCTTAGTACGCCTAGGGAATGCAAGCAACAGGCGTGAACACCTCGCTCGAACATTCGCTAAAGACTTGCTGGGAAACTGCAGCGCCGCGTCACGAATGCTTAGGACTCCTTTGCGATGCAGATTTAAGAGGTGATCATTCTCCTTCTGCGACCAGAGTCGCTGTGTCCTGATACTGATAAGTTCTTGCGCCTCCTTAGAGACGAGTGGGAGACATCGACCGTGCCACAATTCAATGACTGACTCTCGGGAGCATTTGAATTCATGGGCAATCTGCCTGTAGGTGCGGGCTTCCTCTAGCCTCATGTGGATCATACGCTGGATATCTGCATCTGCGTATGACCTATTTTTCCGTCGTTGGCCAGAAGTCCACGTTTCTCTATTTGCGATATGTTTCTCGATCGAATAGAAAGTTCGGCCGGGCAAGCAAGCCGCCATCTCGTAACTGGTTAAGCCCTGCTGCATCATTTCAAGCAGGAAGGCCTCCTCTTGCGCACTCCAAGAGCGCGGAGTTGTTTTAGCCCTGGGTTGTCTGGCGGTTTTTTCAAGTTTCAGAATATTCGAGCGTCTAACAACCGCCGTTAATGAACGATCGCTTATTACACTCGCAATTTTTGAATACTCCCATCCCTGTTGGCGAAGCTCTGTGAGCTTACGGTCTTCGTCGGCAGTCCAGTGAGCAGACCTCGATTCGAATCGCTGACTGAGTGGGGAGCACTTCCCGCTGCCCCAGGCAAGGGAGACCTTTCTGGGTCTGACCAACGAAGTAAGAAGCGAACGCCACATCTTGCTCAGATGCACTGATATGGAGGGACCCAGGCGACCGTGGTTGAATTTGCCGATGTGTCCCCTTACAGATCCGGTACGCGCTTCGCGTGGTTGAATGTCGAATGGCGCTGATGTCTCGTGGGCGCCCGGAAGATGATAGCCAGTAAATGTTCACAGAGGCTTACTGATCGGACTGCCAAGAGTGTAAGATGATCTAGTCTTCTGTGGTTGTTGGGTCGAGAATGTCGCAACAGTACGTATCGCAAGGAGTCGGACGAAACGCGAAAGTCCAGAGTAGCGTTGGCTTCAGTCGTTGCACGTAATTCTGAATACCGCGTACCAGCCTACTCTATCAGAAGTCTCTCCTCATCTCATTGGCAGAATGTTGTTCTCCGACCATACTGTCCCATGAGTGCAAATACAATTGAGATGCCCGCACCAATTCCTCTCGAGGATTCCGATGGCAAACAGAGATATGCTGATACACGGTATACGATCGCCCTACTTTAAATGGTCTGGAGATGTACGCAGACTCTCCACAGAGAATCGGATAACGCAGGGCGGTTTCGTTCGTCGCGATCGATATAATCAATACACCGTCCGTTGGGACGACAAGAGTATCTCAATGGCATGAATCCATTCTCAGCTTTCAGGCCCCTTTTAAAAACAGCACACGACAGCGAAGATAAATCACAATTTGCCGCCCAAGATTCGCACCAAATCCCACACGGCACCCAAGGTACACCCGCGCAAACACACCCTCCAACCACCTCACTCTCCATCTTTCGCCCACGAAACCACACGGCTACAACCGGATATCGTCTCATCGAAACAAATACTCACGATCGAGAAACTATCACACCACCTCGCTACGCCGCCTGCAGCCGACACCGCACTGATGCCAAACAGTGGGTCTTTATGTAACGGCAGGGCGCACGACATAGAAGTACAACATGCATCACTCTCTCTTAAACTGTCGTTTTCTGCACCTCACTCTGTCCGCTGTGCTTTCCTTGTTTTGCTGAATTTCTTGTTCGTTGGATTCGTCGCGCAAAAGCCCAAGTCCGCTTTGTGGTGGCCTTGTGCGTATTGTATTATTCAACACAATTCTCAACACAACGATACTATTCGATTCGCGTTCGACTCTGGATATGCCGCGGTGATCGCCATGCAGAAAATATGCATGCTCAAGTCACAATCATGTTCATGCACATCCAGTTTCACAGCAACCCAAAAGCCACATCTTGGCACGAAAAGGCTTCCACCACGAACGATGCATTGCAATCACATTCCAATCGACGACCAGGACACTTGCGATGATGGAGAGAACCATGGGAAGCAGAGAAAGGTCATGGAGAAACGTTGTTCGTGAAATTCGCTGTCGTCTAACGTAAAAAATCTAAATCTAGCCATCTAAGCGTACGACGACGCATCGCAAGTAAACGGACTCCTAGGCTTGGTCCCAGAGGTGCTTGAATACTGGTCCGCGATGTCTGCGGCTGATGCATAAGTACCCAGTCCAAGGATAGCCAGGCCAATGACGAAAATAATAGCGTTCAGAACCGAGAGAGCAATGTTCTTCCTGGTCGCGTTCCACTTTCCCTCCTTAATCAGCTGGAACCAGAACAGAGCAGGGAAGTAGAAGGTGAATCCACTGATGAACAGAGCGGAAATCAGGCCAAGGAGGGCGTTGAAGAAGGGGATGGCCTCAGCGATGACCCAAGCGATAATGGTGATGGATCCAATCATAGCGAGCCAGACAGCCCAGCCAGCCTTAGTGTTGATGTACTTGATAGGGCTGTTAGGGAACGCACGGCCGATGATGTAGCGGCCAACAACAACGCTGTTGATGGAGCCCGAGATGAAGATAACTGGAAGCGCAACGCCGAACGCGATGCGGGACATCTTGAAGCCGGCGGACAGGAGGGCAGGGCTCTGAACGTCGACACCGACGAAGGCGTAGACCAGGGCTCCAGTAATAGTGTAGATGAAGATCTCGATCAGACCAAGAGCCCAGATGGACTTCACGTAGTCCTTGGGAGTGTGCATCTCAGACATGAAGCTGAACTGGCACACAGCGAAGGAGTAGGCGAAAACAATGTTGGTGGTCGAGAGGAAGGCAGACTTGAGGGTCATGTCGGCTGGGGGCCATGCTGACCAGGGAACAGATGCCAGACCTCCTGCGGACTCGCCTGCAACAACACCAGTCGCGATAATGGTGATTCCAATCGCGATGACGATGGAGACGAAGTCGATGTACCCAAGAATAGCGAACTCAGAGAAGCTAGGAGGCACTGCGAGCGCAAAGAGGATGATCGCAGAGATGATGCCCCAAACCAAAGCGCACATGTTGGTCTCATCGACAATGCGGATGAATGCGATGGTTCCGGTAAGAGCGTGCGAGCCAACCAACAGGATAAGGAAGAGTGCAAACATGCCACCAGTCAACTCGTAACCAAAGCGTCCCCAGATGAGCTTCACCGCATCGGCGTAATGCTCAATGTGAGGGTACTTCATCTTGACCTGGCCGATGACGTATGATGTGTAGATAGCGATGAGTCCAAGGCCAACACAGAGGATGACACCGGCGACCATGCCAACGGAGGCAAAAGCACTAGGCACACTCAAAGATCCCAACGCGATGGCCTCGACGATCAGAAGAGTCGTGAGCTTCATCCATCCCAAACGGTTGTACTTTTGTTCTCCCTCATGGACTGTGGTCGAAGGCTCGAGGTCGCCTCCACCGTAGGCCTCTTTCGAGTAGCCGGAGCCAGCCTTGCTGCCTTTTGAGTGTGGTGGCGACGGCGAGTGCTCGATGTCGTGGTTGTAGTTCTTGGATTCGGTCAAAGGACCGGGGGCCTCAACCACGCGATCGGGGTATGTCGACATGGTGTCGTGTGCGACTACTGTCGAGTCTTCTGGGGGCGATGAGGTAGGTAGATCGTTGTGCAGATCGAAGGTGTGATGCTGCTTTCAACGCGACCGGAGTAAGACGGAAGGACAGATGCCCGGAGAGAAGAGGTTTTGAAGAGGATAGAAAAGGTTGTGATGATACAACTCAAGCTGACCTCGTGGGAAGCGCAGCGTCTTTGTGTTCAAATGGAGTGCGGCGGGGAAGGGAATCCACTCGAGGCACCGCAGCGGACATGACCACGCAGCTAGGCCTACTCGAGATTTTGTTGACACATGGTGAAGGTTGGATCCTGGCCGTTGACGGCGAAACCTTGGGGCTTTAGGTAATACCAACATGGCAAAGACCTCCGCAGACACAGTGCACGCTCCACAGCGAGGTCGTGCAGAGCCGGGTCTTCGAGAAGCGTGGAGACTCCCTTCCTGCTTGCTCGTGCTCGATTGAATAATGCGGAGGAGTATTGCAGTGATGGGGAACGCTCACATCATAGTTGGTGTTGGAAAAAACGTCGTTGTGGCCCTGTCAGGACGATGACGAGCATGGCGCAGGATCTTCAAGGCCAGCTCCAAAAAGCACACCCAAGCTTTTCGCTAGAATCATGCTTACTCGCACCTCTCCGAGGCCTGCCGGCATGCCGCGATGCCGCGCCGCCTTCAATCTCGCCTTGTCTTATCTTCGTCGCGCGGCATCTGGCCACAGCCAAGCACGCAGTTCTGCCGTCACGTGCCCGTGCGTTGTGAGGTCTGCGCACACAATCTGCCGCAGTAGCGCTCCCCCAGCTACCGCCAGCCAGGATACTTATCGCGCCGTAGCCATCGCCTTGTCAAAGAATCGTCAAACCGCTTTCTCCAGCCCGTTGATTGACACGGCGCCGTTTAGCTGCCCGCGACCCTGCATTTTGCCGCCACTCCGTTCTGTCCGAGCGGCTCTGCTTGTGCCGTCATCATACTTTTAGTGCTGACCCTCTATGCCGAGCGTGTCGCGAGATGAGGAATGGCTGGTATAAGCAATATTCTTTGCTTGCTCTGGGCTGTTCGCCGTCGAGGCACATATATCCCGCTTGATTAGTAGTAGGAGGTCTTTGTCAGACCAAGCCTGAGAACGCTGGCCGAGGTGAGACAGTCTGTAAATAATCGTAGGACAAACCGGAACCAGTGGCGAGACCCTAATACGCCGGCGCCGAACAACATTCGTCGTACCCTTCTTCGTCATATCTCAAGCACGCGGCCAGTGCGTGGGAACTCGTGGCACAGTAGGGTCTCGCTGGTTTCACGACTGCGCGAAGATAGATAGCGACTTTCGTCCCAGCCTCTCGCTGTGCTTCTTGACATCCTCTCGGCGGCCATACTCGTACCGCATGGATGCAGAGACCGTTGAGAGCTCCGCGACTGTGCACGCTGTGGTTTTGTGATTGCAGCTGCGTTTGCTGGGAAATGATGCATGTTTTCGCAATAACAACGCTGCGAGCGTTGAATGTTCACGTGTAGGGCGAGACAGCCTGGAGTCAGTGCTGATGTCGGGATTCGCCTGTAATGGTTGATTGATATTGCGCCTCTCGCCGGCAGGTTGCGTGTTGTCCGAGATCTCATATATAGCCACGGCTGCTGTGTCAATGTGTTGTTGCTGTCAACATGAAGCGCGTAAAAGCCTTCTCATAGCTCATTAAATCAGGTGTGCGCGACTGAATGAAAGTTCGCCAATCGTTGCCGTCGTTCTCGTGCTCTATCGACACGCACCCAGCTTAGATGTTTAGACGGTAAAGATACATACTTTTGTTCCCAAAGGTCCCAAACACCACTCATAAAATCATCATCACAACCCCATACCCTACTACCGACAACATCACACCCTCATCCATTCCTCAACTTAACACACTCACAAAACCACACCATACCAAAACCCTCTCAAAAAATAAACCCGACAACTGATCCCGCCAACAACCGCCCAAAGCTCCTGCGACATCATCCAAAAATACAAACCCTCCCGCAGAGAAGCTTGACTAAAAGTGGAAAGTCAGTTAACAAGAGAAATCCGGGCAGACCGCGTGCGGCACGCCCAACACGCCGTGAAGATCTCCTCGGAAACACTTCAAACCCACGATCAAACCTTGAACCTTGCCTGACCTTACCTTACATAATAAAACCAATCATTATGCTAGAGTTAAATCTCCAACAATCCCCACGGGGAGCGGAGCACGAGAATCATCGGATTGTGGAGAGACTAATGTACACTTTACTACTCTAGCAGAACAAAGCCTAAAGCCAATTATAATCAGCCGGGCTCGCCTTGCCGCTCACATGACTCTCTCTCTCCATACGGCCATCATATCCCAAAAAGCCCGCTAGGAGAAAAGTACTTTATAATCCAGCCACGATTCTCGTGAAGGGAGTTTTCATTACCCCTTCATTACCCCATAACATCTCCATCTCATCCAAAAGTCTCGCAGTCCACGCCTCACTGGCTCTGTTTCTACCTCACACCGCCGCCACGCACGTCCTCCATCGCCGCGTCGCTCGAATTATTCCGATTCTGCTGCTGCTGCTGCTGCAGGCCGGGCACAAATGGCTCATGGTTCCCCGTCTCCACCATCTCCTGGTGCAGAGCCGTCTGAGGCTCAGTGCCAGTATCCATGGCATCCTGCGGCGTAGGCGAGAGATGGATTTCCGTGACGTCCGTGTCTGGATCGCGGGTCTCAACGTGCTGCGCTGAAGAGGAAGTTGGTGGCATTCCTGCGCCTGCAGGTGCATCGCCATAGTACGGCGGGCCAGAGGTTGGGCTGGCGCGGTTGCTGAGGCCGCCGATTTCGGCAACGGTGCTGTCCATGCTGCCACGGCGGGAGCCGCCTGACTCGATGGACTGGCGCGGGATGTCGCCGTCGTGGGCGTAGTCGTACGCAGGCGGAGGGTTGGAGCGTGTACTGTCGTGGAGCTCGACGTTGAAGTGGAAATCATCGTCTTCAACGAATTGCTGTAGGGCGAGGGGTAGGGTATGGTCGTATGTCGAGAAATCGACGGCGCGGTCGCTGGCGTAGACGAGCAGGGCGGACTTGTGCTCGACTTCGACGGCTTGGATGACGATGTCGCCTTCGACTTTGGCCTTTGAGATGCGCGGGTGGGAGCCGTTGACAGCGTACTCGATGCGCCACCATTGCATGCCGTCTGGGGTTGCTTCGTCGTCGTTTTCAGTGGACATGTGGTCGTCTTCTTCGTCGTGGTCTTCTTTGGGGCGGAGGACGTAGGTGATGCTGGCTTTGGTGGCGACCCCCATGAGTGTGTAGCGTTCTTTGAGGCCTTCTTGTTCCAGCTCTGTTGGTGATGATTTGGAAAGCTTGGAGATGTTCTTTTGGATGCTTTCTCTCTGCTCTGCGAGTCTGATGAGCTTCTTGTCGACATTAGCGATGACTGCTTCGAGCTTAGCAGCAATGTCGGCGTAATGTGGCTGTTCGGGTACGCTTGTGCCGTTGACGACGATGCCGTTCTCGCGGTCAGCGTTATTTACATCGGCCATGTTCTTTCCAGAAAAGTGGCCCAAGGTATGCTGCAGCATTGCTCTCGCGTCGATTTCCCTCCCTGGCATCTGCCACCTGGTAAGCTTTTTCTCGATCTCGTTGATCTTCGCAACACGCTCCTTTTCTCGCGCAATTTCCAGGCGCGCTGGTCTAGCGATATGTACATTCTTCTCGAGGTACTTGTCAATGAACAATGTCGGGGTGATCTCAAGCTGTAGTTTCTCCGCGGAGAGATTCGTCTGTTTGGCGTGCATCACGATGATTTCGCCGGCACTTGCGATGAAGTTGTCTCCCGTCTCGTCGATGTCAGTGTCCCAGAGTAGGCTGTCGAGAACCTCCATCAATTGAACCTTGTCTTCGCCCGAGGTCTTGACGTCCAGAGGGAGAACAGTAGCGTAAGGCGTGCGAGTGCCTGCCGGGTTCGTGGTGCCAATACGGGTCTTGAATAGTGATGTCAGCTTATCGTGGTTGTCCGTGTGTGCATCAGCTGCGTTGCACAACTTGTCAATGAAATTCTCTGTCAATGTGACATTCTCGCCTGACAGCAATAACTCCGTCTTTGTCAAGGCGTTCACACTAGCGTATGCTCGTTGACTTGCGTCCAGCGCGGCCATCAAACGCTGCGTCTCTGCAATGAACTGATCGAACCTGTCGATTTCAGCGTCCGCGGGTGCTCCGTTTTCAGTGTGCACGATCTTGGGCAGAGCGATCTGGTTGCCTCTCCACCATTCAGCATCCGTTCCATACTGGGCCATAGTGTAGTCCCTCATAAGGAGCGCCTCCCTCACAGCAGGAATCGAATGTGCAATCGTCAAGAAGTTCGGCAAGTAATCCCCAGAAGGTAATGTCTTGAGGAATCGCGGTTCTCCTTCAACATGCTTCCGCTCTTCGGGTCGCTCAACGTCGGGCACGATCTCGCTGCTGCTTGCACCTTGTGTCGACGATAGAACCATGCCCCATTGCCTGTCATGTGCGCTCTGATCTTTGTTCGCCGGACCGTATGTCTGCTGCGATGTTCCGTCCGCGTGGAGAATTCCAGATTCCTGCTGATAGTCCCCTCCTTTGCTCGCGGCAATCGCCTGCGCAAGCTGTGCATCCTCATCATCTCTGCTCGCCGGCATGCCCATGTTCATCGACGGCGAAGGAACTCTCGTCGGCGCCGTGCTTGTGCCTCCTAGAGGATGCAAGTTGTTGTCACCCATAGTCGCATTCCCGTCTCTGTCTGTGTTCCACACACTGTCATCCCAGTTCAAGTCCTGCTCTTGCTTCGTGATGTCCTCGCCATCCATGATCGCGCCGATCGCACCTGCGACATCTTTCTTGACTTTCAGGTAGCGGATAGCCTGGTCTCTGCCGCAGCCTATAATAGAGATCACCGACTCCACATCGTTCTCGTTGGGTTCGGCGGCCATGGCCGGTGATGTGCGTTTGTTTGAAGCTGAGGCAGTATCTGCAGTGTTGTTCTGTGCCAAAGTCGATTGTTTGTATTCCTTCCTTTTGCCAACAGAGCCTCGCCGAGCGTTCTGTCGCTGATTTGGAAGAGTATGCTTTGGCTGTGAAGCTCCGGTGTTTTGTACACGCTCTGGTGATTCGTCTAAAGTTTGGTTGGACTGATCAAGGAAAAGCTCTTGGGCTCTCAAGAAGGTTACGCGCTGGTTCGCATTGTTGTTGTGGTTGTTGGAACGGCCATATGTTTGCAGGCCGCGGTGTTTGCGCTTGCCGCTGGCCATGTCTGGCCCGATGACGAAGGCCGTTGCTTGCTTGCTTCACGGGTGATCTGCGGCGGCTCGTGATGCGCGGTGGAGCGGCGACGACGAGGTGCTGAAGACTGGGTGTGATATAGACTTGTGCATCAAGGTCGGATTGGTATATGTGTTTATACAGACGTGTACGTGTGTTTGGAAGCAGTTAATGGGTGTATGTGAACGAAGGTCTGCGTCATCTCGAGCTCTCGTTGCTGTCACATGTCTGATGCTCTCCTCTTCTCAGAGCTTCATACCTAACTCTTGCTCTTCTGCCAGACTTCAACTTTATATTCTAGTTATGGTATTGGGCAGTATAATGAAGTGAACAGCGACCTAAATGACAACCAGGATGATCATAATCTTTGCTTTGCACCACTCATCACATATCATTAGGATGCTCTCGCCGCTGCTAAGATAAGAACAATATACAACCGCCCATGTTCCATTTCGCCCAAACAATTTTTTCAACATGCAGCTCGCCGGCTTAAACAATAAAACAGTATAAGAAGAAAAATACAGATAGCCATTCTATGCAGTCATAAGCATTGTGGAAAGTGCTCCACATCATCTCGACACAAAGGTCCCTCTCCTTTCCAGAATCTCAACCAGTACCAGTGACACCGCTCAATCCACCAGTAACAGTGCCAGTCGTACTACTAACAGCATTCTGTGCACCCTTAGTAGCATTCGTAGCCTTCTTCGCCTGCCCCTGCGCCGCGTTCGAAGCATCACTAATAGCCTTCTGCGGCGCCGGCGACCCATTACTCTTCGCACCATTTCCATTTGCATTCAACTTCTGTGGCTTGCCATTCTGCTGCGGTTTCTCATCATGCGTAGCCGGCGTGTGCTCATCCCCATACCCCGAAATATCCTTCTTCGACTCCTCCTTCTTCGCCGCCGACATGAACCCCGTAAGACGACCTCCACTAAGCGAGTTTAACCTATCGCCGATGGTACCGCCGCCGCTTTCAGAGCCTTTGCTCGGCTCGCTCTCGCCGTTGGCCCATTTGAGAGCGTAGTAGCCGCCGAGGCCCCAGAGAAAGAGGAAGGTGGCGCCCATGGTTGTGAAGAAGACAGTGGGGAGGACGACGGTGAGGGCGAGGCCGACGGCGAAGAGAGTGAATGCTACGGCGCCGAGGACGCCGACTAGCAGGCCGACTACGAGGGCGAAGATGAAGACTGTGAGGGAGAAGAGGACGAAGAGGAAGAGGGGGACGCCGGTTATGGCGAAGTTCATGCCCAGGAAGGTCTGTATGTCTGTGTCAGTTCTGTCCAAGCGGCGTCGTATACACAACATCACGACAAACTCACCGAAAGCTTCGGATTCTTCAACATAAACGCCTGCAACTTCGCCAAAAAGCTCGCCCTTTTCTCAGGCGGGAAAACCGAATCGAGGAGACTCTTTCCCTTCGCAGCGATCCAGTTTCCCCATCCCTCAATAGACCCCAGTATACCAGACGTAGCGCCTTGGACTTTGTCCTGAGCGCCTTTGGCGATGCCGTTGACTTTTTCCGCCATGTTGCCGCTCCGATCTTGCGACCCGGTGGACTGTGTTTGTTGTCTCTTTCTCGCTCTTGCTGGAGACGGACTGGCGGACGTGCCCTGGCGGATCTCGAGTTTCCGCGGGGTGTGGTGATTCTCGGCGGGAGCTATGGTGAAGGTGCCTCGCAGGCGAGACTGTGTTCCGCGGCTGGTGGTGTTGTTGTTGTAGACCGTGTCAGGGGATATGTAGCCTAGGTATACCCGTTGGAAGTACGTAAAGTAGGAGCAACAGAAAGGAAAGAGACTTGTACCTCTGTACCCCGAGCACAAATAACGCTATGCCTTGGTTTCGCGGAGCAGATGCTGTCACCGCATGGCGTTTAACCTCCTAGTTCCCTTGAGCTACGACGGAAACTTGGTTCTAACGTTCTAACGGGGGGCGCAGATGCGGGTTGCGTGTTTTGATGTGACGTCGAAGTCGTGGCGCTCGCGTGGCTGGTGGATTTTTGAGAATGAGGCTCGTGGTTTTGGGTGCAAGCTTCTGGGTTTGGATTTTGCGGTGAGAATCATCTTGAGTGTGTATACTCAATATTAATTTGAGGTACGAGATCGATCATGGAAGAATTAGAGACATTTCTCTCTTCTGCGACATGAATTGTTGTGCCCAAACCGCCACGACTCCATCGACAGTCGCTTAAGCTCACCCTGAGATCTGAGATCGAGGAGAGAGGGACGTCTCGCCAAACCTTGTACCACGGACTCGGGACGTTGATCGCAATGCCTGCATCAGGTGCGCTAGCCGTCATCACACACTTTCCATCTCATCTCGGAGCCAATTGGTGCAGTACCTTACAGACTCTCTTGTTCTGCTGCGACATTCGCATGCTAGAAGAGCGTACATCATATGCCGCCGGTGAGAAGAGCTATGGCGCAACCTTCGGGTAGTGGGAAGTATAGCACACGATATCACGCAAATACCATCGCATGCAGGCCCTATAAGAGAACAATGCACCATCGAGATACTAATCCAATCTCACGATTACCTTAGTAGCACTCGCGCTACTGCCTCGAAATACCGAGAAAGAACACGATAACTTTGCCCTTGAGATAGCAAACATATCCTACGTGCAGGTTTCTAGTATCAAGGTGCTACACTTCCCACAACCGGAAGGAGCTACCTCACCATTGGCCTGGAGGTGATGCGTTCTGCCACATGTTGCCGCTTCCACAACAATACGTCTGGCCAACAACGAAGTCTGATGATAATGCTCCTACTTCCTAGGTGGCCATGACAGTGCGACTGAGTTTGCTGGCAAGAGTGTGATCATAAATTTACTCATGCCAGCAGTGATATATGCTCGGCTTCACCAACGACATCATTGTTTCACGTATGGCAATTCACAGCGCATACTGGGCTTTTTGCTCTTTCTGCGCAACATCTTGGTGAATATGTCTGAAGCGTGTACTACAAAAGCCATGATGTGTTCTCCTAGTTTCCACTTTTCTCACCACACTCTTCTTCCGCCGACTTCCCTTTCTTCCATCAACTATCATCAACAATGACGAGTTTCAGATCCCAAAAGACGCTCATATTTGCCGTGCTGGCCAACCTGGCCTGGAGTCTTCCGACCACGCCTCCAGTAAGCCGATCGAACGGCTTTGATGGATTGCTCGCGATATGGTAAGTCCAGAAATTGCACAAACGCAGTCTCCGCGATAGTCTGCTAATATAGTCAATTTCAACAGCCCTGGAACATTGTGGGACGGCGATTCTTGTCAGATCCTCGAATGGAAGAGCGGTCTATGCTGTGAGTTCCTTTTCCAGCAGTTGACAATAGGTTTCTGGATATTGAATAATGATTCACAGACGGTGTTCCCTCGAATTTGAATGGCCAGATACAGTCTGCCAGTCCTTATCAAGGCAACAACGGCGCCTGCGTGTTGTATCAGTGAGTCTTCTGCGAGGCTGTGATTGTTGGCGAAGAAGCAGAAAGCAATGCTAACACGCCGAAGTGAGCGCAGTTGTCTTGGCGATGGAACACCTCCGATCACATTCCCTGGTGTCATGAACTTCGAGACCAGCGGCTTGTACAGTCCCTTTCAGTCATGGAGGTGTGATTGCGGAAAGGCATGTATACCGAAATGGTTTTAACATGGGAATATATGGCTGTGTGCTTCCACGAGTGAGCCGCAAGTGAGGAGTTTTCGTTTTTTGGTGAGCAAATATTGCACGTGGTGGAGTGGTGGTAGCTAGTATGCTACCTCCTTCGAAATCGCTATATCACATGTTCTCTTAATTTAGGTATTTCATGTTGTTGGTTTCAGCACTTGAAACATCACATCTCTCACTGGTGGCCTTTACAGTGATTTGTCACTGCCTGTGAGTAGCTGCGCATTCACAGCACATTAAACATGTGCAGATCACGTGTCTACGCTATTAGCGTCTCGTGCCTTTCGTTTATTTATCAAGGTTGTGCAAGGCCCGGACTATCATTTTTGACAATTACATGTTCCCGATAACCACTTCTTATCCAGTATCCATTCGTCAACTACTTCTGCCATCAACAACCCTGCATTGTACAACATACAAGAACACACTCGCCTTACCCTAAACCCCTACAAACATCACGATGCCTTCCATCAAACTCATGCTCATGTACCTTCTCACCGCTCTCCTCGTGACCCTCACACTCGCCTCCCCCATCGAGGACATCACTACCGCCAACGTCACAACCACCCTCGCCCCCGAAATCGAAGCCAGAGACGGCGCAACCAACGGTTGGATGAACTGGTACCAAACCTGCCGCTCCTGCAGTCTCGACCCCATCCGCGTCGTCGGCTGGACCAACAACGTCTGCCGTGAGTCCCTCTAGCAAAGTAAACCCCCCTCGATCAAAAAAACTGACCCAATCTATCGCAGAGCCCGTGCCCGAGTCAGACAAGGACTCCTCCGACCACTGGACGTCCGACAACACTCAGTGGGTCCAACCCTCGGCGGATTACAACGCGCGCTGCTGGGTGTACACGTAAGTGAACCAATCCCCTGCCCTTTTCATGGCTGCGGGCGAGTATAAAAGCTGATGACGAGCGCATAGGGGCGCGGATTGCAAGGGCAAGCAGTCCAAGGAGTTCGATGCCGAGGGCACGTACACCGGGCAGCTGTTCGGCAAGCATTACAAGGTGTACCAGAGCTTCATGTGTACTTGTGACGATGAATGCGTCGTTGCTACGGACGTGGCCAAGAGGGAGGCTGTTGAGGGTCCTGCTGTCGAATAAAGTCTTGGTGGCTACAGCCGCTGCGTTCAAATTTGTATACGGACTCTCAGTGGTAAATCATAAGGTTATCAATCTCTGAGGCAAATAGTACTAGCACGCCCGATTTTGAGATGTAGAGGCGATTTAAATAGTATCTCAACGGCTAGCGTTCGTATTTATAGGCCTATAGCTTATAGTAGTAGTGCAGTTGGGTGTCGATAAACCGATAGCTTCGGTGTCGGTGCTGGTGCTGGTGCTTGAGTCGTACACAAACTTGAGCGTAAGTACGGTACGATGAGAGCCGAGACGCTGCAGGTCGAGATTGATGGAAATCTTCTACTCGGGCAGAGATTGTACTCGGGTGCTTTATAACACGATCGATAGTGCGTGTCCCATGTAAATGCCCAAGAGAACGGACAACGTTCTCTCCGGGGGTGTGTACTGACAGATAGAGCCGAAGCGACAGGAAGGCGCTTATCGAGTCATTCACTATGTTTCGAGCAGTATTAGCAATGCGAAGACAGATCGAATGTGGCGAAAGTATCTAGATCGTCTCAAATGCGAGTCTGTGGTCCTCTGTAAGTCCGATATCCACTACAATGCATAGAGAAGAGAACATCTGGCAGGCGAATTGTGCCCAACATATGCGAGAGCAGATTTGTCGGGAGATGAGCGGCTGTTACCTTTCCTTCCTTGTGAATCATGCAGATATCCGTCTATCCTTGTATACCGAGAGGCCGAGCCGCAGATGGCTGGTCGGTGATGGTATAGCTGCTGTAAGATGCTTGCAGCTCATCCCCGCCACCACCGGTCGCTATAGCAATGAGAGCTTTTCACGTAAAGCAACAGAGGAGGAAATGCTGTGTTTTGATGGCAAACAATATAACGGACTGATTGCAAGGGGACAAAACATAATTTATTGACCTGTACATGTGAGATTGTAGGAGGAAGGCCAACCAAGATTCATCAAGAGCGAAGGAAGAGGCGATTCGTGCGCACAGAGCATCTTCACCAAGCCACCCCCGGCCACGCCATCACACACCTCATAGCCACCACGCTAGTCTCGCCGCAGTCAACATTCAATCTTTGGCACTTCTCAAACATACTGAACTTGTTTTGCTGAAAGACACCCAGCGGCTCTCTGGAAGCTTGACCTGTTTGTTTTCTGCTTGGATTGCGACTTCTTTATTTGGAAGCAAAGCCCGCCACAGCGATCGCTTTCTCCAGGTCTCACTCTATCCAGCTCGGCCGTCATCGACAGTCAGCAGGATTACACTTGGACCATCACTTGAAACAGTTTACCCAGCAATCTTGTATACAAAACAGCATACCCAGCACGTATGGCATACGATATCCCGACGGTCATCGAGGCCGGCTCACTGTCCTCCATCACGCCCATTGCTTGCAATCCGCCACCACACCCTGGTCGCGGATCTGAGCATCTTGCTCAGCCTTTGACACTCTACATTGCCAGAGTGCCTGGTAGCCGAGATGTGTTTCTGACGCCACTCAAGCCTCGCGAGAAAGTCGTAACTGCGCAGGATGTGCAGAGCTCGCTTTACTACGTGCACTTCAACACGAATGCGGATGCTGAGGCGCTACAACATCAGGCACCCAGCTCAGTCAACAGCAATGCTGCTGAGCTGCCATCTATACAGGAGGACTTACAAAGGCGCAAGCCCGTTCCGCCACCCAGGTCGCCACTGAGAAAATCGCCTTCACCGATGGGTAGACCTCCGTATCCCGTGGAAAGCACAACACAGCAACACGAGAATACGCCATCCCGAGCAAAGAGCCAGGTCACGCGCAAACCACTGCTGTCAGTCACCACTAACGATGCTCCATCTCGGCCAAACTTCATTGATCTGCCAGAGCTACCACCGTCTCGAAGAAAGCTCCCAACGCCACCTGCGGAAGATGAGGGTTACGGCAGCTCTTTGACGGTAAACGATGCTTACGGTCGTGAACGCGCGCGAAACAATTACTTCGGTGATCACCAGGATGCCCTTGCAGCAACGACGCCGCAAGTAGGATCGCTCACAATCATCCGCCGAGATCCTGCCACTTCTGCGCAGTGGAACGTGGCTAGCGTCCGCGACCCACCAGCGGAGGAAGTGAGTTCTGCTGCTTTGCTCAGTCCTACGTTGTACGGCAAAGTGAAGAAAGGCGGTACTCCGCTGTGGCTGGACATCACCAATCCAGGATACCAGCAATACCTGAGCAGCAATCGCTCCGACAGTCGTGTCAGCACCTCAACAGCCTCATCTGAAAGTGACGGAGCGCCTCAAGGAACTTTCCGTCGCCGACTTTATTTACCTGGCTCTCGCCACAGCGATCGGTCGCGCTGGGTATCGAAGTCGAACCAACCCAACGCGGTGCCTCCCAACATGCAAAACCGCAACAGCGCTGAGAACTCTCCCTACCCTGACCTCACTCCGCCGCTTATGGATCGACGGAGCGCAGGTTACTCGTTCTTCAGCCCTTGGGATGGCAGGTGCGACTTCAGCACGTCGACGTCTGGTAGAGCACTCAAGTGCAGACATCATCTCCCAAACAACCAAGGCAGTGTTGAGGTATCAGAGCTGCGCTTCAATCTGCCCACGACAACAAAACACACACCCGCCCCAACCTCGCTCGCGGAGAAGCGCGGCTCCTATTTCCACGGCTTGCATCGTCGCTTGAAGTCTAACGATAGTTGGGGAGGCGGTCCAAGTCCCGAAGGCGAGCAAGAACTTCCAACTTACATGGTGGACGAGGATGGAAATCTGGACCTTAGCTTGGGGCAAGAGAAAGCCGGTGGTGGCTTTGGAGGAAAGCAAGCCAAGTTAGGAAAGCTGATTGTGCACCCTGACGGCGTGTCCATGCTGGACCTTTTGGTCGCTGCGAATGTCGGCCTGTGGTGGCGTGCTTGGGAGAGAGTGTGATGGTGCACTGGACAAAGGTTTTCACTTGTTGACTTGTGAACCATGATGGGTTGGCGAGAGGATTGCGCGCTGCACCCATGTGCATGATGTGACGCATGTTTTGGGGCGGCAGGCAGGTATTGCCGCACTGGTTCCACTGCCGCAGTGCCGATGCAGGTCCAGTCCATATCGTCGGGCCAATATGCCCTTAGGGCATATGCTTTTCCGTTTCTTCACTCCAGCATTAGAAGTAGCGCCAGTTCATGCATGACAGCTCTCAAACTTGCAAAGCGACCAATTGACCACGAAACATATAACCCATTGTGGGCCAGGGCATTTGCTACACGTAACAACAGTCAAACCCCGAAGATCGGAAGTCTCCCCCGATGGTATGGAACCTCAAGCACACAGGTGCGTATAGGGCGGGTGTTCCTAGCCGTTACGTCGGAACGCTGCCTTTGTTATGAAAGATCCACGTACTGCAAACTGCCTGTCATTGCTATATGTTTACTTCAGTGTCATTGGCTCGCTAACTCCGTAGTGCTGCCCGAGTCATTCACTGCAGCGCAAGATCGACCCGAATACGGCACTCGTCGCGCAAGCGAGACAACGCGCAGCAGAGGTTCGGTGGTTCAACAAGGTTAGGTAGATTGTAACTTTGTAAGCATGATACAGTCACCACACAGGCTTTTGAGTCTCAGTCTTCACAAGATACCTTGGCCAGAACAACTCTCCTCAACTTCCGCGTGCCGTCAGCCATCGTTCACGGACTAAACAAGCGTGCGTCAAAATGCCGTTGCAAACTTACAGCTGACTACATCCCGCCATAGCCCTACAACGCTACCCAGCAATCTCCACGAAACTCAAACGATATAACCGTTCATGAGCGGCTTGGAGTCCCTGGTTCATCATACTCCATACCACCCAACCTACTGTATCATGTATGTACGTCTTGTCTCTTGCGTAATACCGCACGACAGTGAACACTATATCCTCGGGAGATAATCGGAGCAGAGACTCGAACGCCATGATTAATCGCAGGGGTTCTTGCGTGCGTCTGCCGAACCCCTGCCACGTGCATACCGCTAATCGGCCATCATTCGTGCTAACGCCTGTCAAGTTTCATCTACACGGCCTCGCGAGGACGTACAGCCCTGCCCTTCCGCCGTGCGCGCGCTCCATCAGGATTACTAAGGCCGATCATGGAGAGCCTTAACCTGTATGTAGTAACTACTTTACAACCCCCTGCTCGTGCGCTGCACCTCTCTGAATTTATGCACAAGAACCCTCGCGACACTGCAAAACGGATACGGAAGGAGCGCTCCGCAGCAAATCCCAGTCGACAAGACGTGTCGTCGTGCATGCCGTCCTTCTCTGCGCCGGCGTAACGGCTGAAGAGGGCAGAGCGTGCATACTTCGATAGCCCGGATCCTACCAGTTTCAGGCCTCTGCCGCCTCCGCGAAGCCCTTCTACGTGAGAGCGAATCGCCGACCCGCATAAAAATGCACGCAGTGATCTATCTCCTAGGCTTGTATGGAGAGCCGACTCGTAACAATCCGGTCGGCGGTGGCCGAAGTCTATCCTGGAAATGCTACTGCGTGGACCGCGTGGGCTGAAGTCGATGGGTTTCATCGCATGCAGGCTATCCAGCCACCATCGGCTGCCGGCTGCGAGGCGCAGACTCTATCTAGATTTCGTGCGTCGAACCACGCCCTGGGTTGTTTGAGATCGTTTCTGTGCGACTTCGGGATCGAGTGTAAATACCCTTGCCTATAGCGGATAGGGTGGACTGAGACTGGGTGTGCTCGGGGTTCCAGTTCTTTTTGTCTTTTGCTTTGCGCTGACGCTGACGCCTCTTTTTTCGTTACCTATTGACTAACAGTGTGTGTGATGTGCTGGCAGCAAACTTGGTCCTTCATCGCATGACTGCTCTCCTGCATCGTTGAAGAGTTCGGGGATTCCCCTGTTTCGCCAAACCTTCACGGACCCTCACGCATACTCTTCTTCGTTGCTTTGGAGTGACTTCTGCGATTTGCAACGCAACGCGGATTGTCGAAACGATGGGCAACATCCAGGAGATCCCTCCAGAGGTACTGGCAAGCTGGCCGAAACCAAACTATGTTGACCCAGTACGGCGGGATTGGATGCCTGCTTTTGCGCTGTGCTGGCAGATTGCTTCGACGATACTGGTATGGGGTCGCTTTTACTTGCGAGTGAGAAAGCTGGCTGGACCGTTTGGATATGATGATGCGTTCATGCTCGTTGCTTGGGTAAGTTTTTCGCAATTATGGGGATAGTGTATGGATCGATGCTGACTATGGTCTTTGTGACACAGCTATGTTCGGTGGCGTTCACTGCTTGCGCTTGGTACACAACAACATATCTCGGCGTTGACAGGCACACGTGGGATGTCCCGGTGACGTCCTTCTCCGACGCTGCAATGGTACGTCTACATCATTCTAACATTCTTCAAACGACAATCAACTAACCCCTCAAACCAGATCGCCTGGATCCTCCAAGTCCTCATGCTCTTCGCCTCCGGCGCAACCAAAGCCTCAGTCCTCCTCTTCTACAAACGCCTCGTCAGCGGCACTCTCGCCCGCCGCTGGAAACTCGCCATCTACTTCGCCCTCGCCTTCCACGCAGCCTACCTCATCGGCCTCACCCTCAGCTACGTCCTGATCTGCCGTCCACTCGAAGCCTACTGGAAATCCTTCGACTACAACTGGCACGAGCCCTACTCCTGCGCTCCCGCCGAAAGCCTCAACCCCGTCATCGGCGTCCTGAGCGTGCTGAGCGATATCTACGCCGTCGCCCTCCCCTTCGTAATCCTGCACTACTACACCCTCGACGTCCCCCGCGCCCAGAAAATCGGCCTGAACATCATCTTCGCACTAGGCCTCCTCGTCGCCGGCGCCGGCATCGGCCGCACATACTTCCTGATCAAACTCGGCAACAACTACGACACCTCATGGATAGGCTTCGACCTCCTCGTCTGGACCATCATCGAAATGCAGCTAGGCATCATCTGCGCTTGCGCGCCTTCGATGCGCGCTTTCTTCCGCCGGTATCTCTCCGATCGGATAAGACAGTCGTTGACGTTGAGTTCTTCGAGGAACAAGAGGTCTCGTAATACGACCGACTCGCAGACGAACTCTACTAATCCGCAGCGCAGCTACCAGAGTCGGAATAGGGATAAAGAGCCGCAGGCTATTGATATGCAGGTTCTTACGGAGCATAGCGAGGCGAATGAGTTTCCCGAGCAGCAGACTGTGGCGCCTGTGCGGTCGGTGAGTCCGGCGTATACGCATCAATCGCGGAACACGAGTGAGGGTTATGCTGGCGCGGAACCTGTGCGATGGAACAGCAATCATGGTCGAGAGAGTCCGTGGCCGAACGCGCAGGATATTGAGAATGCGATTTGGAAAGCGCAGACGACTCGTAGCGGGGTGTAAAGAATCAGTACTAGTAATGAATCTATCGTTAATGAAATGTAATATGGCTTCGTCAGAACATATTTACAAGAAAGCCAAGGCCTTGTTTTCGTTTCTTTCCATCTAGTCAATTGAATATCCATCCCTGCCTACCTAACGCCTAGCTGATGCTTCTGTTTCCCCAAACATTTCGCTAAATTGCTCTTCATGGCGCACATATCTACCCAAGAACCTTGTTCATAGCCTGGTGCGCGAGTTCCACGCCAAGGAAAGTCGCCGCGTTCGCGGGCACGGCTCTGGCCATTGCCGGCGCAAGACCAGGGAAGAATGCCTTCAGACCTCCACGTGCGTATAATTGCTTGATCGTACCGGAGATAGTCGGGTTGCCCTCTGCGCTCTGCAGGCGGCTCTTGATCGTGTCGACAGGGAAGACAGGAATCCACATGGCAACACCAGCGGCGCCACCAGCAGCCATCACGGCGGGAATGCTGAGCTGCCCTGGCTTGCCATCCGCGTCCTTAGGTGTCAGGCGGCGCTTAACAGTCTCGTACGTCGCGAAGTAAACCGCCGAACCGGGACCATCACGCGCAAGAGTCATGACAGACCCGCGGTAGACAGAGCGGATGCCACCTTCCTTGTACAGCTGGCGCACGACATCAGTGCCGCCGGAGTACTTTGGCTTTTCTCCAGGGCCGAGTTGTTTCTGGCCTTGGATTTGCAGGAGGACTTTCACGCGCTCGAAAGGTGCGGTGATGATGGTTTGGGGAATGGCGGAGAAGAAGCCAGCGGCGCTGACTTGGGCGACGGAGAATTGGTTGTCTTTCACGGTGGAGAAGGAGGAGACGAGTTGTTTGCCGACGCCGTAGCCCTGGGGTGGGAGGTTAGTTTTAGATGTTTAGTTTCAGAACAGTGGCATCGGGATTTGGCGAATCATACCCAGAATGAGACGGCGACTGTAAGAAGGTCAGTAATAGTTCTTAGAGGTTATTTTAGAAGGAAACAATGGCTTACACATAGGCGTCACACCAACCAATGGCGCAGAAACACCAGCATAAAGACCCTAAAACCAATCAGCAACACGCCCTCAATTACCTAAACACCACCCCTCCAAACTCACCCTAGCCATTCCCTCCTTCGCAATAGTCTTCCTCACAACATCCATGGCACCGCTGTAGACGCCCTTCTCGGCAGTCTGCATGCGCACCTTAACCAAGTCGAATGGGTGTCCCACTACCACCGCGAAGATACCTCCCACACCGCCGGCTGCGAAATCGCGCAGACTTTGGAGAGACTTCTTGGTCGCTTTTTGGACATCTTCTTTGAGCTCTGCGGTCGAGGGGAGCTTCTCGGCTACTGCTTCTGTGGGAGAGGACATGGTGAGGTGTGTGGTGTGTGGTGGGGCCAGCGAGCGGCTTGCTTGGAGGTGGATGTGGTTGTTGTAGTGGTATTGGAGATAGTGTCACAGCTCCCACAGATATTGAAAATATTGCAGACAGCTCAGTAGATTCAACACGCACAAATTATTCTGTAGCAGAGGAAGGATGGTAAAGTGTTTCCCTGCA
>Ga0265797_10002294_pt1 | contig 32391 bp, 35 predicted proteins | sample P2T30metagenome_FD_192433 | JGI IMG/M metagenome (GOLD analysis project Ga0265797, IMG submission 192433) | Plant litter microbial communities from East Loma Ridge, Irvine, California - P2 T30 | ecosystem: Environmental > Terrestrial > Plant litter > Unclassified | place: USA: California... | reverse complement strand
GATCGGCCCAAGCGTGCGGAAGGCGAGATTGCTGGCCATGCTGCGGCGCACGGCCAGGTCCTGGGCCACCTGCACGGTCTGGTTATCGGTCTGGATCGAGAAGATGCGGTAGGTGGTGCCGTTGGCGCGCACGTTGGAAAAACCGAGCACGGCGCGCTGCGGCAGGCGCGCGTGCGAGGCGCTCTTGAAGACCTGCACACCGTCCGGCGACCACACCTGCACCACCATCTCGTCGCTGCCCGACACCGGCGTCTCCACGCTGTCCGCCACTTCGGTGCTGGTCAGCGGCACGCGCGAGCGCAGCGACAGCGCCATCTGCTGCATGTGATAGTCGAAGATCTGGTCGGCGTCCTGCAGCGCCGTGCGGTAAGCGATCGACGCCTGGGCCACCGCGGCGATCGTGATCGCGGCCAGCAGATACCACAGCAAGCGGCCGCGCAGGGAATGGGTGATGACGCGCCTGACTTTCACATCCATGCTTTCACTGTCAAACCTTGGGAACCATGTAGCCGACCCCGCGCACGTTTTGAATCAGGTCGCTGCCGAGCTTCTTGCGCAGGCCGTGGATGTACACCTCGACCGCGTTGCTGCTGACTTCATCGCGCCAGCTGTACAGCTTTTCCTCGAGCTGGGCGCGCGACAGCACCGCGCCCGGCCGCGCCACCAGCGCTTCCAGCACGGCCCATTCGCGCGCCGACAGCACGGTCGGGGCACCATCCACCAGCACTTCGCGGGTGGCGGGATTGATGGAGATATTCTTGTATTCGAAGACGGGTTCGGCGCGCCCGGCGGCACGCCGCAGCAGCGCACGGATGCGCGCCAGCAGTTCGTCGAGATCGTAGGGTTTGAGGACGTAGTCGTCGGCGCCGGCATCGAGCCCGGCGATGCGCTGGGCTACCGCATCGCGCGCGGTGGCGACCAGCACCGGGGTGCGGTCCTTGCGCGCGCGCATGGTGCGCAGCACTTCCAGCCCGTCCTTGCGCGGCAGGCCGAGGTCGAGGACCACCAGGTCGTAGTTCTGGTTCTGCATCAGGGCCGTGTCGGCCATCTCGCCGTCCTTGACCCAGTCGACGGCGTAGTGCTCGGCCCGGAGCAGGTCGAGCACCACTTCGCCGATCATCGTATCGTCTTCCACCAGCAGCAGCCGCATTTAAAAATCCCCCGATTTTCTGAAACCCTGCGGATGCAAGACGCTACGCTTCTTAGCCGATCCTGACAGGAATGAATATTCTGTCATCCCCGCGCTGGATCAGCAAGGCCACCGACTTGCTGGACTTGCCCACCATGTCGCGCACCTGCGCCACCGAGGTCACCGGCTTGCCATTCACCGACAGCAGCACATCGCCCGGCTGTATGCCGGCCATCTGCGCGGCGCCGCCGGCATCCTCGATCAGGAGGCCCGATGGAATGCCGGACTGGCGCTTCTCCATCGGGTCCAGCGGACGCAGGGCCAGGCCCAGCTTGGCGCCGCTGTCGTTGCCGGCCAGGCTGTTGCGATCGGCAGGCGCCGCCTTGTCGTTGGCGCTGCCCAGCGTCGCGTTCAGCTGCACGGTGCGGCCTTCGCGCCAGACATCCAGCGCCAGCTTTTCGCCCGGCTTGGCGACCGACACGATCGCGGTCAGGTCGCCGCCGCCGATCACCGGCTGGCCGTTGACCTTGCGGATCACGTCGCCCGACTTCAGGCCGGCCTTGTCGGCGGCGCTGCCGCGTTCGACATTTTGCACCAGCGCGCCGTCCGGCGACTCCAGCTTGAACGAATCGGCGAAATCCTGGCCGATGTCCTGCAGGCTGACGCCCAGCTTGGCATGCTGCACCTTGCCGGTAGCGACGATCTGGTCCTTGATGCGGATCGCGGCATCGATCGGGATCGCGAACGACAGGCCCTGGTAACCGCCGGTCTGGCTGTAGATCTGCGAGTTGATGCCGACCACCTCGCCGCGCGTGTTGAACAGCGGACCACCCGAATTACCCGGGTTGACCGCAACGTCGGTCTGGATGAAGGGCACCGAGTCGCCCGGCAGCGAGCGCCCTTTGGCGCTGACCACGCCGGCGGTCACGGTCGATTCCAGGCCGTAGGGCGAACCGATCGCCAGTACCCACTCGCCGACCTGCAGGTTGCGGGTATTCCCGAGCGGGACCACCGGCAGGTTTTTCGCGTCGATTTTCAGCACGGCGACGTCGGTCTTGGTGTCCGAGCCCAGCACCTTGGCGCGGTATTCGCGGCGGTCCTGCAGCTTGACGGTGACTTCGTCGGCATCGCGCACCACGTGCGCGTTGGTAAGGATGACGCCGTCCGGGCTTACGATGAAGCCCGATCCAGCGCCGTAAACGACTTCCCCACGTCCACCGCCGCGTGGCTGCTGCGGCTGTTGGAACCTGCGGAAGAATTCAAAGAACGGATCGTCTTCGTCGAACTGCGGCATCTGGCGCTGCTGCGCCTTGCTGCTGCCGACGACGCGGATGTTCACGACGGCCGGGCCGTTGTGCGAGACGATCTTGGTAAAGTCGGGCAAGCCCACGGCGCTCGCGTTGCCGGCGACAGGCGCCGGCGTGGCTGCGACCGGTGCCGGTACGGCTGCGGGCGTGGGGATGTTGGCCGCCGCGGCGGCTTCGGCGGCGGCAGTTGCGTTATTGTGATTGACTGCGATCGCGCCAACCGCTCCGCCAACGACACCGGCCGCGCACAGGGCCAGCGTGAGACGTTTTGCGGTGATGGCAACTGCACCTTCGGTTTGCATGTACGTGCTCCTGGTTTGGAAAAGTGGTTCTTGAGGACTGCTTTTTGGTAGGAAGTAGTTTGAGCTTGCAGTCTTAGGACATACTTAAGCTTGAGCTTGCAGAACCTTATGCGGCGCTTAAGTAGGGTGGACGGGTTTCCCGTCCACGCGGTGATAGGTAACGTTTGTCCCGCCGTGCATGCGCCGGTTGAACGCGTGGACGGCAGAGCCGTCCACCCTACCCGTAACGCAACATTCATCGATCCATCATGCGGCCGTAAACGTACAAAGAGGCGCCGAAGCGCCTCTTCATTTACACGTGGGCACAGCGTGCCCACCCTACGTATTACCGGTTACGCGGCATTCTGCTGCGGCTGCTCCAGCACTTGCACGTTGTCGGTATTGCCCAGTGCATCGGCAATCGCGATCTTGCGCGGCTTGAAGGCTTCCGGTACTTCGCGGACCAGTTCGATGGTCAGCATGCCGTTGTCGAAGCCGGCGCTGACGACCTTCACGTGGTTGGCCAGCTGGAAGCGCTGTTCGAAGTCCCGCGAAGCGATGCCACGGTGCAGGAAGGTGCGCTGCACCTCGTCTTTTTGCTTGCGGCCGGTGACCAGCAGGGTATCGCGTTCGGCGACGATGTCGATCTCGCTGCGGTTGAAGCCGGCGAGCGCCATCACGATACGGTATTTGTCTTCGCTGACCAGTTCGACGTTGTACGGCGGGTAGCTCGGCGCGGTTTCAGCGCGCTGCTCGAGCAGGTTCACCAGGCGGTCGAAGCCGATAGCGGAACGGTACAGGGGAGTCAGATCAAAAGTACGCATGGTAGATATCCTTTAAAAGTTCAAGCGATAAGTTGTCGGACCTCATCGTGAGCATCCGATGGAACCAATCTATGTCCTTCAATAGCGTTTTCAAGGCATACAAAATATCGATTTTAAAGGCGCTTTTCGAATTTTATTTGCATCGCTGCGGACTGGCATGTTGCATTGTCAATCGTGCTAGACTCTTTCGTTTGCATTTGCCTGACCCGTCTATCCCTCTTCCGTTCCTCGTTCATCTCCCGACATGACCGCAACCTTTTCACGCTCCGCATCCGCCCTCGCACTCGCGCTGGCACTGGCCTTCCCCGCTTCCCACGCCGACATCCCTGCCCCCGTCAATCCGACCTACCCCGGCACCATCGTGCTGAACGTCGATGCGACCAATTTGTCGCAGCAGATCTTCCGCATGCGCATGTCGATTCCGGTCAAACCGGGTCCGCTGACGCTGCTGTATCCGCAATGGCTGCCGGCGAACCACGGCCCCAACGGCCCGATCACCCAGCTGGCCGGCCTGAAGTTCACGGCCAACGGCAAGCCGGTGGAATGGACCCGCGATCCGGTGCAGGTGTTCGCGTTTCATGTGAACGTGCCCGAAGGCGCGACCACGCTGGAAGCCGAGTACCAGTACCTGTCGCCGCTGGACGCCACCCAGGGCCGCAACACCATGACCGACGACATCCTCGGCGTGCAATGGATCTCGACCACGCTGTACCCGGCCGGCTATGTGGCGCGCGGCGTGACGGTGCAGGCCAACCTGAAACTCCCTAGCGGCTGGCAGTACGCCACCGCGCTGGAGACGGACAAGCGCCAGGGCGACGATATCCAGTTCAAGCCGAGCGACCTGGAAACGCTGGTCGATTCGCCGCTGTTCGCCGGCCGCTACTACAAGCAGTTCGACCTCGACCCGGGCGGCAAGGTGCCGGTGCGCCTGAACGTGTTTGCCGACACGCCGGAAAGCCTGGAAGCCAAGCCGGAGCAGATCGAACCGCACCGCAAGCTGGTGCAACAAGCGTATAAACTGTTTGGCTCGCACCACTACGACCACTACGACTTCCTGTTCGCGCTCTCCGACGAATTCGGCGGCATCGGCCGCGAGCACCACCAGTCGAGCGAGAACGGCGTCAAGCCGGGCTACTTCACCGACTGGTCCAAGAGCGAAGCCGGGCGCGACCTGCTGCCGCACGAGTACACCCACTCGTGGGACGGCAAGTTCCGCCGTCCGGCCGGCCAGAACGTCCCCAACTTCAACCTGCCGCTGCAGAACGAGCTGCTGTACGTGTACGAAGGCCAGACCCAGTACTGGGGCAACGTGCTGGCCGCGCGCTCCGGCCTGGTCTCGATGGCCGGCGCCCGCGATGCATTGGCCGCCACCGCGGCGCGCTACGACAGCGTCGCCGGCCGCAACTGGCGCGCGCTGCAGGACACGGTCAACGACCCGATCATGAACGCCCGCCGCCCGCTCGGCTGGGCCAACTGGCAGCGCAGCGAAGACTACTATTCGGAAGGCCAGCTGATCTGGCTCGACGTCGACACCCGCCTGCGCGAAATGTCGAACGACAAGCGCTCGCTGAACGACTTCGCACGCGCCTTCTACAGCATGAACGACGGCAGCCACCTGCCCTCCTTCTACACCTTCGAGGATGTGGTGGCGACGCTGAACAAGCTCCAGCCCTACGACTGGGCCAGCTTCCTGCGTTCCAAGCTCGACGGCCACGGCCCGGGCGCCCCGCTGGACGGCCTGGCGCGCGCCGGCTGGAAGCTGGTCTACACCGACACCCCGACCGACTTGATCAAGGGCGCGGACGACCGCAACAAGGTGACGGACCTCACCTACTCGCTCGGCTTCACGGTGGCTGCCGACGGCGCCATCCGCGGCCTGGTGTGGGATGGCGTCGCCTTCCGTGCCGGCCTGGCAGCCAACTCCTCGATCGTCGCCGTCAACAACCGCGTGTACAAGCCGGAACTGCTGAAGAAGGCGATCACGGAAGCCAAGGACGGCAAGCCGATCCAGCTGCTGGTCAAAAAGGGCAACGTGCTGCGCACGGTGTCGCTCGATTATCGCGGCGGGTTGCGTTATCCGCGTTTGGAGCGTATTCCGGGTACCAAGGATCGGCTGGAGTCGATCTACTCGGCGCTGAAGTAAGCGTGTGGCGTTGTAAGTGGTGTTGTAAATGAGCTGTAGCTGAACGAATCCGCTGTCATGCTTTGATGGACAGCGGATTTCACGTCATCGAACCGTCATAAAATCCCTCTATTCTGAAGTCGCCTACAACAACAACAGGGGGGCAATATGGAGTGGTTCGACGATTGGCGCGCTATGCGGTATATCTGCAATTCTTCTTATCGGATGACGCTGGGCGAACTGCCGGCAGGGTTGGAATCCTATTGGCGGCACAGCGCTCCTGACGAATACAAGGGCATCCAGACGGATGCCTTTTTTTCGCCCGCGCGGCCGAGGGCCTGATGAAGTTTTTCTACATCGTGACGCTAAGCGGCAAGCCTTGCGCCCTGCCCTCGGAGGCGGCGGACTCGATATGGCATGCCTGGCTGCGCTGGGATCCGGCCGGACTGGAACGCTTCTGCATCGAGCATTTCGGCAAGGCCATACCGCACGTCGAGCGTGCCGGGCTGGAGGCCGGCGCATTGCTCAACAGCTTCGTGTGCTGCCGCCGGTACGAAGGGGTTGCGTTCCATGCCTTGCGGCTTCCTGCACTGTTTCGGCTGGATGTCAGGCTGAAAATGCGTGGTGGTCACGGCTACTGGAACCGGATCGGCTCGGGCCAGATCGTCTATGCCCGCCTCGACGTGCGTGGCCTGGGACGGCGGCAGGCATCTCCCCATCCGGAACTGACGCAGGGTGCGCTGCAGGCGACCGGACTGCGCTACCCATGCAGCGTTGGTATCACTTCGTCAGGCGATACTACGTCCTTTGCCTTTTCGTGGGTGGCGATGCGGACGGCAGCAGCTGCGCTGATGGCGGCGGTGCAGGCGACAGCGGCTGCGACAGCGGAAGCAGCTGTGGCAGCAGTTGCGGTGGAGGTTGCGGCGGCGGAGGCGATTAAAAGGCCAGGTACGCCCAGTACTGACATAATGAACGCCGTAAATAAGGCTTGCCAATCGCGATTTGCAATCATGTAAAGTGCAACCGCTTTTAGTAACCATCATTTCCAAGGGCGTTTTTTGAAGAATTCTCTTTTTCTGGCTGCCGTTACCGCGCTATTGATGGCATGCGCTTCAGCACAGCCAGCACCGGCTTCCACAGCCAATGACGCCGCGACGTCAACCGACAAGCTGGCCCACGCCCGATCACTCATCGACCAAAAGAAATTCGAAGCGGCGCACGAGGAACTGGCCGCATTATTGAAAGAGCGTCCAGACGATCCCAGCGTCGTACTGTGGCTGGCCAAGGCGTCGATGTACCTGGACCGCCGCGCCGAAGGCGAAGCGTATTTCGAGCGCTTCCACCGCCTGGCACTCGGCAAAAAAGGCTACAAGCCGGGTGACATGTTGCTGGTGCTTGCGCGCTTGTGCCGCGAGAGAGGCGACATCGCGGCGTCGCGCAAATGGCTCGACCAGGTCGATCCGAACGAAACCGGTGCGTATTTCTCGTCGCAGATCCAGCGCTACATGCTGCTTGCCATGGAAAGAGATTGGACAGGCGCGCTCGCGCTGGCCGATTCGCTGGATCCGAGGACGCCTGAAGACGTGGTTCAGGTGATATTGACCAGGGCGGACGCATTACGGCAATTGGGACGGCCTGAAGAGGCATTCGACGTGCTTGCCGAAGGAACGTCGCGTGTCGCAGCCGACCCCGAGCTGCTCAATCTGTATGCGTCGGTAGCGAAACAACTTGGCCGTCTCGAGATCGCGGAAAGCGCTTCACGCCTTGGCATCGAAATTGCGCCCGGCAATGCCAAGGCGTACAACAGCCTGGCCTACTCGTTTGCCGAACGCAACGTGCGCCTGGAGTACGCATCTCAACTCGCTGCCAAGGCATTGGAGATCTCGCCAAACGATCCTTATGTCCTGGACACGATGGGGTACGTTCAGTATCGCCTCGGGAATCTTGGCGCGGCAGAAGCCAGTTTACGGCGTTCGCGTGCGTTGCTTGGGCGTCCGGAGGTCACGCTGCATCTTGTCGAGGTCTTGTTGCAAAAGGGAGAGCGGGAAGAAGCCCGGACATTGCTCGGCGAAGCGCAAGCCGACATCGCGACCGGCACGCCAGCTGACGATCAGTTGCACGACAAGGTCAAACGTTTGCAGTTGCGCTTCTAGCGCACGCTTCATTCCCCGATTCCGACAGCCTGTCGCAAAGCCGGGTCAGCCACAAAGATGAGGGTTACTGTTCAGTATCCAAACTGATAACAGGATAAACCCATGCGCCTCCGTTCTTTTCTGATAGTCCTCGTCATCGCAGGCAGCGCCCAGGCAGCCACCCCAACGGCCGGCCCGCTCGAGATGATGCCCGCGCCCGGCCCGCACGCCGTCGGCCTGCGCATCGTCCAGCAGTACGACTACAGCCGCGTACTGGAAGCGCCGGTCGATGTCTTCGGCAAGGCTGGCAATGCCGGGCCGGGGCGCCCGATCCAGACCCTGGTCTGGTACCCGGCCAAACGCACCGGTGCGGCGCCGATGCAGGTGGCCGACTATCACCAGGCCAGCCTGAGCGAAGCGGATTTCAGTGTGTCCGGCGCCGAGATGGCGAAGCAGCGCGCAGGCTGGATGGCCAGTCCCAGGAAGGCGCAATTCAGCGCACCGACGCTGGCCGTGCGCGACGCCGCGCCTGCAGACGGCAAGTATCCGGTGGTGATCTACGCTCCCAGCTTCGGCTCGTCCGCGCACGAAAACCTGGATTTGTGCGAATACCTGGCCAGCCATGGTTACGTGGTGATTGCCAGCCGCAGCCTGGGCGCGCGCGCGTTCCAGATGACCGACGACATCGACGGCATCGAGGCGCAGGCCAGCGACATCGCCTTCCTCGCCAACTATGCGCAAACGCTGGCGCAGGCCGACGTCACCCGGATGGCGGCCGCCGGTTACAGCTGGGGCGGCATGGCGAACGTGTTCGCGGCTGCGCGTTCGAGCCGTTTCAAGGCGCTGGTGAGCCTGGACGGCTCGATCCGCTTTCACCCGAAGATCTGGGGCGCGGCCACCTATGTGCGGCCGGCGCGGACCGCGGTGCCGCTACTGTACCTGGGTGCCCGCACGCCGACGGCCGAGACGATGGAGCGCGACGACAAACTCGGTGCGAGCTACATCAACACCATGAAATATTCGGACGTCTACGTCACCACGGCGCCGCCGATGCTGCACAAGGATTTCAGCGCGATGAACCTGCGTTTTGCCCCGGACAACGCGTTCGGCGATTACCAGCGGGCCGAGGTGCTGCAGGCCTACCGCAGCGTGGCACTGTATGCGCGCGAATTCCTGGACGCCTATCTGAAAAACGATGCCGATGCACTGGCGTTCATCAAACAGTCGCCGGCGCGGCACGGTATCGGTCCGCAAGTGATGTCGATGGAATTCCACCCCGCCAGTTTTACCCTCGTGGGCGAAGCCGACTTCCTGCGCGCGTTCGCGAAAGCCGGCTACCAGGATGCGCAATCGATGTACACCCGGATGTCCGCGCAGGCTCCCGACTTCAAGCTCAGCCCCTTGCGCTTGAATACCCTGGGCTATCAACTGCTGGGGGCGAACAATCCGCGCGGCGCCGTCGAGCTGTTCAAACTGGCCACCTACATCGAACCGAAATTTGCCAATGCCTACGACAGCGAAGGCGAAGCGTATGAAGCGCTCGGTGAAGCCGCCCCGGCCATCGCCGCCTACGAAAAGGCAGTCGCGGTGGACAAGAACCAGGTCAACGCCATTGCGCGCCTCAAGGCGCTGCAGGCGGGCGGTCCGAAGTCATGATGTGAGCGCTGTCTTTTGCTGCTTGTTTTGCTTGTAGAAAAACAGCGCCATCGCCGTGGAAGCAAGCAGCAAAACGACGCCTGCCATGTCGACGCCTACATTCACGCGTACATCTACTTTTACGTCTTTCATATTCTTACCTTAGTGCCTTTTTCGTTTCGAAACCCGGCGCCTTGGCGCCCTTGTAAGTCAAGCATAGCATGGGGTTTTTCGCGGTGACGCACGTGCGGACTTGGGCCCCGGCCTGCGCCGGGGCGACGGTTTGGCGGTAGGTGTCAACGATCAAAGCCGGCCATCATTCAGCAACGCGCGCGTCCGCTTCAAGGTCGACAGCAAGGCGCTTTTATACCCTTTCTCGCTGTCCATCCAGGCCTGCTCGGCCTGCTCTTCCGGCCCGCCCGCTTCCTTGCCGCGCAAGCCGGTGTAGCAGTAGAAGCGCAGCTGCAGCGCCCCATCCGCATCCTCGAACAACTCGTTGACGATCACCCCTTCGCGCGGCCCGCTGGCCTGGAAGAAGGACACCTTGTTCTCCGGTTCGAAGGCGATGATCTCGCGCAGGTCGTTGCCGCCGATGGTGGCTTCTCGCACGATATGCGGCGCACTTTCTTCCACGACTTCGCAGCGGGTGCACAGGCCGGGCGGCAGGAATTCGCGGGCGTCGCGGGCTTTCAGCACCAGGCCGGCCCAGGCCTGGGCGCGGGTCAGCGGCGTCTCGCCTTGCGGATTGACCGGCACGGTGGCAGTCGAATAGATCATGATGTCTCTCCTTATAGTGAAAGTGGATCAGGCCGAAGCAGCGGCGGTGTCGCGGGCAAAGTCACGATAGGAACGCAGCGGCCGCCCCAGCATCGCGGTCAGGCGCGCAACGTCGCCGGCCTCCGGCACCATGCCGTCGCTGAGGAAGCGCTCGCTCATCAGGCGCATGTCATAGGCCATCCAGCCGGGCATGAAGTTGCGCAGGTTCTGCTCGAAGGCGGCGGTGTCGTCGCCGCCGTAGGCGATCGGGCGCCCAAGTACGTCGGACCAGATCGCGGCAAGGTCCGTGCCGGTCAGGGTGTCGGGGCCGGCCAGGTTGATGCGCTCTAGCGGCAGCGGACGGGTGGCATTCTTGCGGTGGATCAGCTCGATGGCCGCAATCTCGGCAATGTCGCGCACGTCGACCATGGCCAGGCCCTTGGCGCCGATCGGCATCGGATACACGCCGTAGCCGAGCACGACGTCCTTCACCGTCAGGTCGTTGCTGATGAAATAGGCCGGGCGCAGGATGGTGGCGGAAAAGCCCATTTTCTCGATCATCCGTTCGACGCCATATTTGCCGGCGAAGTGCGGCACGTTCACATACACGTCGCTGTGGATCACCGACAGGTAGACGACGCGGTCGACGCCGGCTTCGCGCGCCGTATTCAGGGCGACCAGCGCCTGGGTGAATTCGTCGGGCACCACGGCGTTCAGCAGGAACAGCGTCGAGACGCCCGCGAAGGCGCTGCGCAGCGAATCGACGTCGAGCAGGTCGCCCTTGACGACGTCGACGCCATTCGGAAAGTCGGCCTTGCCCGGGTCGCGCACCAGGGCGCGCACGCTGGCACCGCGCTGGACGAGTTGCTGGACGACGTTGCGGCCGATGGTGCCGGTGGCACCGGTAACGAGGATGGTCATGATATGTGCTCCGTTGGGTTGTGGTTGAAAGACAGTTCCATGGTAGCCATCCCACATCTGGTCCGATAGACGGTATATTTAGACATACCGTCTCAATTCTGGAACACATGGATTACCTCGCACTGACCGATTTCAATCTCGTCGCCCGTCATGGCGGCTTCGGACGCGCTGCGCGTGCCAGCGGACGCCCGAAAGCGACCCTGTCGCGCAGGGTGGCCGAACTCGAGGCCAGCCTCGGCCTGCGCCTGCTCGAACGCGGCGCCCACACCCTCAAACTGACACAGGAAGGCCGCGCCCTGTATGAACGGACCGGCGCCCTGCTCACCGAACTCGAAGAAACCGTGGGCGCGATCTCGTCCGGCGGCGACACACCGCGCGGCCGCCTGCGCATCAGCGCGCCGATGCTGTTTTCGCAGATCGCGATGGGCAAGCTGGCGGCCGGCTTCGCGCTGGCCTATCCGGACGTGCGGCTGGAGGTGAGCACCGAAGACCGGGCGGTCGACATGGTCGAGGAAGGGGTCGACCTGGTGATCCGGGTGAATCCGGATCCGGACGAGAGCCTGGTGGGACGCATCTTCCTGCGCGACCGGCTGGTGGTGGTGGCGAGCCCTCGTCTGGCCAGGCCGGCAGACGATGCCGTCGTCCCCGCCGTGGTGCGTGGCGCGGCCGACCGCAGCGCCACCTGGGCCATGCGCACGCCGGCAGGCCCGGCCCGCATCGCCATCGATCCGGTGCTGGGCCTGTCCTCGCTGGTGATGGTGCGCGACGCGGTGCGCGCCGGTGTCGGTGCCGGCCGCCTGCCGCTGTCGCTGGTCAGCCACGACCTGGCGGCCGGCACGCTGGTGCATTGGGGCGACGTCGACGGCCCCGAGATTGCGCTGTGGGCGCTGTACCCGTCACGGCGGCTGCTGAGCGCGCGCGTTTCGGCTTTCCTCGAGCATCTGAAGGCGGCTTTCCCGCTGGGAACGCCTGACGAACTGGCAGCCTATATCAAGCTTTAATCGTCAGCCGATGATCTGTTCCAGCTCACGTGCGACCTGCTGCGCGAACTGGTGGATGTGGTAACCGTCGACAAAGCCGTGGTGGGCCTGCACCGAAAACGGCAGTTGCAGGCCGTCCGGTGTGTCGCGGAACTTGCCCCAGGCCAGCGACGGGATGTCGGGCGTGGCCAGCGATGCCATCGGGTGCTGGATCGACGTGAAATCCAGCCATGGCATGCAGGTGATGAAGACCTGTTCCTTGGCCGCGCGCGGCGGCAGGGCGCTGTATTTCTGGTTCATCTCGAGCATGCCGGACGCCTCCTCGCGCGCCGCCTGGCCGCGGGCGACGAATTCGCGCACGTCGTCGGACCAGTCGAACTGGGCGAAATTCAGGTCGAAGTGCTGGTTCACGACCGTGAAGGAGGGGTGCAGGCGGTCGATCCTGATCACCTCGCCGTCCAGCACGCGGTAGCGGAAATTCTCGACCTTCAACACCGCGCGCAGCACGGCGCACAGCAGCACGTGGAAAGGCGCCAGCCCCTGCGCCTTGCACCAGGGCCGGAAATCCGGCAGGTCCATGCGGAAGCACAGGTTGACCGCCGGGCTTTGCATGCGGTCGAAAAATTCGAAGCGGTCGCGCCGCCGTTCAAAATTCTGCATAGGATGCTGCTCATGTTGGAGAGCGGCATTGTCGCATACGGCATGGGCATCGACACCGGTAGGGGCATGGATATATTGCCTCGGCAACAAGTCTGTGGGACGATGGATTCCCATCTATTCCACATGAGACGCATGATCATCCGACCGACCATCGAAGACGATTGGGCCACCCTGAAAGCCATCCGCCTCGCCGCCCTGCTCGACGCCCCGACCGCCTTCGGCGTGAGCCATCAGAAGGCCGCCACTCAGACCGAGGCGCAATGGCGCGAGCGCGCGGCGGCGGCGACGGCATCGCGGCCGAAAACCGCATTCTGGCTGGCGTTCGACGAGGCGGTATCCGGCGATGCCATCGGCATGATCGGTGCCGGCGTGGACGGCCAGGGCCACTACAACCTGATCGGCATGTGGGTGACGCCGGTGCAGCGCGGATCGGGCGCGGCCCGGCAATTGGTCGAGGCGGTGAAGGCGCGCGCCGTCGAACTCGGGCACCGGCGCATCGTGCTGGACGTGGCGCCGGAGAATGCGCGCGCGGCCCGCTTCTACCAGAACCAGGGCTTCGTCTTCATCGACGAATGGGAGCCGCTGGCGAGCCATCCGGAGATCCAGGTGCAGAAGATGGAGTGGCTGGCGCCGCAGGCAACGTAAAGATCAGGCCCCCAGGTAGCGCGTGCTCCAGGCCGCAATGATGCCGGCCACGTAGGCCGCATCGTCGCGCCCCGTCACCAGGTGGTCGATGCCATCCAGCGACACATAGCTTTTCGGATGCTGCGCCAGCTCGAAGATGCGGCTGGCGTTCGACTTGTCGACGGTGTCGTCCTGCGGCGCGTGCATCACCAGCAGCGCGCGGTTCAGGGTGGCGATCTTGTCGTGCAGGCCGTGCTGGATGGCGTCGTCGACGAAGTGCTGGCGGATGTTGAAATTGCGGCCGGCCAGGCGCACGCGTGCTTCGCCCAGCTTGGCGATGGTGTCGAGGTGCTCGGCAAACAGTTTATTTACCACGTACTGCGGATCGCTCGGCGAGGCGATCGTCACCACGGCTTTCGATTCCGGAATGCGGTGCGCGGCGGCCAGCACCGCGGTACCGCCCATGCTGTGGCCGACCAGTAGCGCCGGCGCCCTGAAACGTTCGCGTAAAAAATCGGCGGCGGCGACCAGGTCGTCGACATTGGACGAAAAATTGGTGTCGGCGAAATCGCCGGCGCTGTTGCCCAGGCCCGCGAAATCGAAGCGCAGCATGGCCACGCCCAGTTCCGCCAGCCCCTGCGCAATGCGGGTCGCGGCCAGCACGTCCTTGCTGCAGGTGAAGCAATGGGCGAACACGCCGTAGGCGCGCGGGGTGCCGCTGGGGGCGTCGAGCTTGGCGGACAGCTTGCCGTGCGGCCCCTGAAAATCGATGCGTTCGGTCAGCATCACACTCTCTATGCATGAAAAAACCTTACTGTGCACCGTGGGGGCGATCTGTGCAAGCCGGGCACCGAAGTCAGGCAATGAATCGGCGCACCGCCTGCGCCATGCGCGCAGCCTCGCCCTCCCCCGACGCTTCCAGCCCGGCCGCTGTGCCGAGCTTGTCGGCTTGCGGGCGATTCTGGCTGACCTTCCACTTGCCGCTCAGGCGCGCGATCGGGATCGATGCCGACGATCGCCCCCAGCAGCTTGTCGATGAAGTCGGCCGGCGCATCCGTCACCTGCCATGGCGCGGCGTGGCCGCCTTCGTGGGTGTCGGTCAGCAGGGTCACGATCTCGAGCAGGCGCACCGGGTCGTCGACGATTTGCGGCGTGCCGTGCGCGTGGACCACTGCGTAATTCCAGGTCGGCACCACCTTGCCGCCGGCCTGCTTGCTCGGGTACCACGAGGGAGAAATGTACGCTTGCGGGCCCTGGAAAATCACCACCGAGGGCGTTGCCTGCGACAGCGATTGCCAGACCGGATTGGCGCGCGCCACGTGGCCGACCAGGGTGCCGTGTTGGCCCCGGGTCGGGTCCAGGTAAAACGGGATGTGGTTGACGATCAGCTCGTCGGGATGCGGCAGAACCCAGGCGCCCAGCGGCTGGTTGCGGATCAGCGCATGCAGGACGGATGGATCGGTCTCGGCGAAATGGCTTGGTACGTACATGCGGGGTCTCCAGTGCATCACCTTCCCTCATCCTACGCATAAACCGGAAAAATGTGGTGCCCGGGCTTTCATTTCGACTATACTGGAAATATAGAATTTAAGGAGCGATCATGGAAAACAAGGATGCGGTCACGGCCCTGGCGGCCCTGGCCCAGGAATCGCGGCTGGCGGTGTTCCGCCTGCTGGTGCAGGCCGGCCCGGCCGGACTCGCCGCCAGCAGGATCGCGGAAGCGCTCGGCTTGCCGTCGTCATCGCTGTCGTTTCACCTGAAAGAGCTGACCCATGCCCGGCTCATCGTGCCGCGCCAGGAGGGCCGCTTCATCATTTACGCCGCCCAGTTCGACACGATGAACGCCCTGCTCGGCTTCCTGACCGAAAACTGCTGCGGCGGCAACCCGTGCTCCCCCGTCGGCGACCAGGCGTGCGTACCGGGCAGCGCCGGCTGCACTACCGGAGTACCGGCATGAACGTCCTGTTCCTCTGCACCGGCAATTCCTGCCGCTCGCTGATCAGTGAAGCCGTGTTCAATCACCTGGCCCCGAGCGGCTGGCATGCCCTCAGTGCCGGCAGCCAGCCCACGGGCAAGCTGAACGAACGCGCGCTGGCCCTGCTGGCGCGCAAAGGCATTCCTACCGAGGGCTATTACAGCAAGTCCTGGGACGACCTGCCCCTTACGCCGGACATCGTGGTCACCGTGTGCGCCAGTGCCGCCGGCGAAACCTGTCCGGCCTACTTGGGACCGGTGCTGCGCACGCACTGGGGCGTGGAAGATCCGAGCCACGTGGTCGGGACGGATGACGAGATCGAGGCCGCTTTCGAAAAGGCGTATGCGGTCCTGCGTGCGCGCATCGAAGCCTTCCTGGCGCTGCCGCTGGATACGTTGGCTCTGGATCGCGCCGCGTTCAAGGCAGCGCTCGACCGCATCGGTCAGATCGAAGCCTGAAGGACATGCTGACTCCCCTGCTCATCTTCCTGGCCACGCTGACGTTCGTGATCTGGCAGCCGCGCGGCCTCGGCATCGGCTGGAGCGCCTCGGCCGGCGCGCTTGTCGCCCTGCTCACCGGCGTGATCCACATCGGCGACATCCCGACCGTCTGGCACATCGTCTGGAACGCCACCGGCGCCTTTGTCGCCATCATCGTCATCAGCCTGCTGCTCGACAAGGCCGGCCTGTTCGAGTGGGCCGCGCTGCACGTGGCGCGCTGGGGCCGCGGCCATGGCCGGCGTCTCTTTGCGATGCTGGTCCTGCTCGGGGCGGCGGTCGCGGCGCTGTTCGCCAACGACGGCGCCGCGCTGATCCTCACGCCCATCGTCATCGCCATGCTGACAGCCCTGCGCTTCACGCCACAGGCCACGCTGGCCTTCGTGATGGCGGCCGGCTACATCGCCGATACCGCCAGCCTGCCGCTGGTGGTGTCGAACCTCGTCAACATCGTGTCGAGCGACTACTTTGGCATCGGTTTCGGCCGCTATGCCGCGGTGATGGTGCCGGTGAACCTGGTGTCGGTGGCAGCGACCCTGGGCGCACTGGCCTGGTTCTTCCGCAAGGACATCCCGTTGAATTATGACCTGTCCCAGCTCAGGCACCCATCGGCAGCGATCCATGATCGCGCCACCTTCATCGCCGGCTGGTGGGTACTGGCGCTGCTGCTGATCGGCTTCTTCTGGCTGGACGACGCCGGCATCCCGATCAGCGCCGTGGCCGCGGCTGGCGCCGTGCTGCTGCTGGCGGTGGCGGCGCGCGATCACCGTATTTCGACGCGGGAGGTACTGCGCGGCGCGCCGTGGCAGGTGGTTGTGTTTTCGCTCGGGATGTACCTGGTGGTGTATGGCTTGCGCAATGCCGGCCTCACCGATTATTTGACCCTGGTGCTCGAGCGCTGCGCCGCCTACGGCGTCTGGGGCGCAGCCCTGGGCACCGGCTTCATCACGGCGATCCTGTCGTCCATCATGAACAACATGCCGACAGTGCTGGTGGGCGCGCTCGCGATCGATGCCACCTTGGCCCAAGGCGCGGTACGCGAGGCGATGGTGTACGCCAACGTCATCGGCGCCGACCTCGGTCCCAAAATCACGCCGATCGGCAGCCTGGCCACCCTGCTGTGGCTGCACGTGCTGTCGGCGAAAGGCATCCGGATCTCCTGGCCCTATTACTTCCGGATCGGCATCGTGCTGACGCTGCCGATCCTTCTCGTGACCCTGTGCGCGCTTGCCGTGCGCCTGAGCCTCCACTGAGGAACCAACATGAACAAGCTTCCCGACCTGCCCAACATCAAATCCGAACTGCTGGACCTGCCGACACTCGACAAACTCGATCCGGTTGGCGACCTGCAGCATCCGCCGCGCATCCTGATGCTGTACGGCTCGCTGCGCGAACGCTCCTTCAGCCGCTTCCTCACCTTCGAGGCGGCGCGCATCCTGGAACACTTCGGCGCCGAGGTGAAGATCTTCGACCCGATGGAGCTGCCGATGGTCGGCAGCGTGCCGGAAACGCATCCGAAGGTAGTCGAGCTGCGCGAGCTGTGCCTGTGGTCCGAAGGCCAGGTATGGTGCAGCCCGGAGCGCCACGGCACGATCACGGCGGTGATGAAGAACCAGATCGACTGGATCCCGCTCGAAATGGGTGCGATCCGCCCGAGCCAGGGGCGCACGCTGGCACTGATGCAGGTGTGCGGCGGCTCGCAATCGTTCAATGTGGTGAACACCATGCGCCTGCTGGGCCGCTGGATGCGCATGTTCACGATTCCGAACCAGTCGTCGGTACCGATGGCGTACAAGGAGTTCGACGACGCCGGCCGCATGCGGGCGTCCGGCTATTACGAGCGCGTGGTCGACGTGATGGAAGAGCTTTTCAAAATGACGCTGCTGATGCGTGGCCGGACCGATTATCTGACCGACCGTTATAGCGAGCGTAACGAGCAGGCGCGCAAGGCGATCGACCGGCAGATCGAGCAGCTGTAGAACCTCGTCCTGCCTGGCGGCCAATAATCGCCGGACAATTTGGCGGCAATGGCGGCAACGCGCACCCCATAGAGACGTGCCGTTTCCATATCCCCCGGCGACATCTCTTCAGGAGTGGCATCGGCCGGCGTTTGTGTCTATCGAGCACCGACCGGCGCATCGATCTGATTCAGGAAGGGATGGATTGTGCACTCCGCCTCGGCGGCATTGTCGACGATACGCTGGTCGCACGGCGGCTTGGCGCCTTGCGCATGGTGAATGCGGCCAGTCCGGCTTACCTGGCAATGCATGGCGTACCGCGTACTCTGGACGACTTGCTGGCGCACGGCCATCGCATGATTCACTATGCCCCGACCCTGGGTAGCCGGCCGCTGGGCTGGGAATATCCGGGCGCCGATGGTTACGCCACGCTTGCGCTGCCCGGCGCTCTCAGCGTCAACAGTGTGCAGACCTATCACGCGGCAGGACTGGCCGGGATCGGGCTGATCCAGGCTCGCCTGTCGAGCCTGACGGCCTACCTCGACCGGGGCGAACTGGTCGAAGTCCTGCCGGATTGGCGTCCTGCGCCATTGTCCGTATCCATCGTCGTGGCGCACCGGCAGAACCTGTCGCGGCGCGTGCGCGTTTTTATCGAATGGCTGGAGGGCGTACTGGCGCCTTATCTGGAACGCGAGGTACCCGGCTGATTACCCAAACAAGCCATGCAAGAACCATCTCGGCTCTTCATCATCGGCCCCGATGCGTTCCCGGTACACCCAGTACAAGGTGTGATCCTGCCCCTCCGCAATGAAGTAATCGCGCGTCTGCGGCCCGTTCCACCACCCCGCCTCGATACGCTCCGGATTCGACGCCATGCGCAGCGCCGAGCCATAAAACGGCCGGTGGTTGCGCATCAGGAGCGCAATCGGCTTGGCCAGCAGCCAGGTCGGACGCGGCAGCGCCATCACGTCGGGCGGCATGCGCGCTTCGCGTGCCTTGTCGGCCACCTTGTGCTGCACCGGCACCCAGGCGTTGGCCTGCTCCGGACGGTAATCGGCTTTCAATAAAGGCTGCAGCACGTTGTCGGCGCCGAGGCGCGCAGCCACCAGTTCCAGCATGCGCATGCGGTCGTCCTCGGTGCCGCCGGGCTCGGGAAATAGCGATTCGCTCGGTGGCGCCATCGGCTGCACCTGCAGCGCTTCCAGGCCCAGGCCGATCACCGGCGCGTCCAGCACCAGCTTGGCCAGGCGCTCTTTCAATAGCCGCACCAGGTGCTCGTCGCGCCAGGCCGGTTCGGCCAGAACGACTTCCACGCAGGTGGGTGGACGCGCCACCCTGCCCCGCTCGTGTTCGAGCCTGAGCGTGATGCGCTCCACCGCCAGCTGGCGCGCGCACAGCCAGCCGACAAGTTGCACCAGCAGGCGCCGCGCGCCTTCCAGCAGCAGCTCGGCGTCGTCGATGCGGTCGAACAGTTCCAGCCGCGCGTGAAAGGTTTCGGGCGGAGATATCCATTCGTACAGCTCGGGCGCCAGGCCGTAGGCGGCGTCCAGCAGGTCGAGCAGCGCGCCGCCGCAGCGCCGCTGCAGGCCGGGACGCGGCAGCCGGCGTAACTCGCCCAGCGTGGTGCAGCCGATGCCGTCGAACCAGGCCGCGTAGGCGCGCGCCGGCGGCGCCAGCAGCACCGCCAGGCGATCCAGGCGCCGCACCAGCGATTCCATCCGCACCGCGCGCCCGGCATTGGCGCGCGCCAGCAGCCAGGCGCCGCGCGCGGTCGGTGATGCCGCCAGCGACACCGTAAAGCCCAGCAGCCGCACGTTGTCGCGCACGCGCGCGCACAGCGCGTGGATGCCGCCGAACAGGGTCAGGCTGGCGCCGACGTCCATGATCATGGTCGACTCCTCGTCTTCGGCCACCTGCGGCGTGTACTGCAGCAGCGTCAGCGCCACCGCCTGGCGCGCCCCATCTTCCAGAGACAGGTCGCGCTCGTGGATGCTGGCCTCGGGCAGCAGCATCAGCACGCCGCCGCGGCGCATGCCGATTTGCACGCCGGCCTCGCGCGCGCGGTTGGACGCCACCAGCACGCGCTCCTGTTCGAGCACGACGCTGCCCGTGTCAGTGCACCAGCTCGGAGCGAAGACCTCGAGCGGCAACCGGGGCAGGTGCAGTGCGATCCACAGGCGCATGGCGTTGTACCAGGTGAGAAGTCAGGGGAAGGAACAGCGACGCATCGCGCGTCGGTCCGCGGCGTTTGACGAAATCGATCTCGACCCCGCCGGCCTGCGGCCGCAGTGCCAGGCGCAGCGGCGCCGGCGAGGCGTCCTGCTGCGCGGCCAGCGGGCGCATCAGGAAGAACAGGGTTTCGCCGGCCTGGGCGGCGAGATGCAAGCGGCGCAGGCTCTCGGCGCGCGCATGGTTCTGCCACAACAGCAGCGCGCCGCAACTGCCGCTGCGCAGCACCTGCTCGGCCGCCCACAGCGCATCCGCGGTCTGCCCGGCGCGCAGCCAGATCAGTTGTGAAGGCGGCACGCCGAGCGCGGCCAGCGCCAGCGCCTGCGGCGGATGCGGCGGCTGCAGCAGCACGATGCGGCGCTTGGCCACTTCGGCAAGCGCCGGCCGCAGCAGGCGCAGTTCGCCGATGCCGGGTTGCTGGATCAGCAGGTCGACCAGCGACCCGGTCGGCCAGCCGCCGCCGGGCAACTGGGCCGAGAGTGCCGCATGGCCGGTGTCGATGCAGCGCGTGCTGGACCGCGCCAGTTGCGAGGCGCGCCAGAGCGACGGATGCAAGGATTCCGGCGCTACAGAAGTGGAATCTGAGCAATGCATGAGTCTGATTGCGGGGTGCCGCAAAGAAATACTGTATGTTTATACAGTATACGTCTCATCTGATTTTGGCAAGATTTATCTTTTGGAATCGTGCGCTGTGCAGCACCCTGCGACTGAGTCAGCTCAACATTTACCGTACCGCAAAGCGTCCACGCGTACTTGTGAACTGTCCGCTCAGGATGTCATGCTCGGGCTGGTAAAAACTCGTCCGGATATCGAGCACGCCAAGCAGGGTGTGATCCAGATAATCGGCGCGATATTCCCGCTGTTCGAGCGCTGCATCATTGCTTGCCGGAGCCGGCTCCGCATGGTTTGTCCAGAACAGGAAAGGAACCTGGTAGCCGCTCGGGTCGGTCGAGGAGTGGCCGGCAAAATTGCGATAATGCCCTACTTCCTGCCCGTGATCGGACACGTACAGCACCGACACCGACTCTCCCGCAGCGGTCTGCCGGGCCTTTTGCATGATCGACGCGAGTACATGGTCCGTGTACAGCATGGCGTTGTCGTATTGGTTGCGCGCTTCGCGTATCCAGTACGGGCGCCCGGCCGCTTTGAGGCCATTGGCCACGGCATCGTTGGCAGCGGAGAATTTGTCGAAAGACGCCGGATAGCGCAGGTCGTAGCGCAGATGCGCGCCCTGCATATGCACCACAACCAGCTTGCGCGGCTCGGGACCGGCCAGTACGCGCTCCAGGTGCGGCAGCATGCGCTCGTCCAGGCTGCGCGCGCCGCGTCCCCGGCCGTTGTTCACGAAAATCTGTTCGTGCGCGTGCTCGGCCAGGATCTGGATCGGACCGTCGCCCTGTTCCTGGTTGGACAGCCAGACCACGTGATAGCCGGCGGCGCGTGCCAGCGCCAGCACATTCGGTTCGGTGAGCCAGGCGTCCGGCCGGTCGAGCGTGGCAGGGGTCAGCATTTTCAACAGCGACTGCACAGTCGCGGCATCCGAGGACGACACGTTCTTGAATACCAGCATATCGTCGCGCCGTGTCGCCAATTCGGGGGTGGTATTCCTCTGATAGCCATACAGGGACCAGTTGTTGCGATTGACGCTTTCACCCAGTACCAATACCAGCGTCTGTTTCGGCGGTCCGACATAGGTCGCCCTGTAGCGCTTTGCCGCTTCCAGGTCGGTGGCGACCTTGTGCTTCACTTCGTCCAGGAAAGCGCGCTGCTGCTGGTAATCCGCAAAATAAGATGGCCAGTACACCAGCGGATTTTCTTGCGCCATCGTGGCATTCAGATGCAGCGCGGCGAACAGCCCAAGCATGCCGGTGCCAATCCAGCGATCGCGCCGGTTGGCTGTGGGCCTGTGGCGCGCGGCGGCATCGAACTTGTATTCCATCCAATACAGCAGCATGACCAGCGCGCCGGCCAACAGCGATACCAGGGCGAGATGCGGCCAGTAGGTCTGGACGAATTCACGTATTTCGTTGGGATTGCTGCCCAGGATGGCATCCGCAACCACGATATGCTTGGGCGCCAGGCCATACAGCCAGAACAGGAAACCTTCAACGGTCGCGTTCAGCAGGACCAGGCCGTTGAGTACAAGGGCAGCGCGGGCTACCAGTTTGTCCTTGCAACGCAGCAGGTGCAAACCGGCCAGGCCGACATTGGCGATGAGGGTGAAAGCAGCGGCTTTGGTGAGACTATGCAAGTCCTGCATGCCGAGCTGCCAATACAGTGCCAGCCCGAAGATGGTCATGACGGCGCGCACGGTGGCCCGGCGCAATGCGAACGCGGCGGCGCTCGTGTGTAGCTTGGTCAAACGAATTTCCTTTATTGCTTGAGAGAGGCCGGCGGATGCGGCAGCGCCGGTGTCTGCCGATGCCGGGGCTGATACAGCAGCAGGGGTGGCATGTTATCAGCTCTGCGGCTGAGTAATACCTGGAATGGATGAGCGCCGTCCTCCATGAACTGGAAAACGACAACGAGCGGAAAGACGTGAGACGGTCGATGCTGTTTTTGCAGCACCGACGTTCAGATCAGATAGAGCGGAGTAGGACGGAGGGGTAAGTAAGCAGTAGTAGACGCGCGGCAGTTCCGAACCGGGACAGGAAACCGATTACCGGGACCGGCGCAAGCGCACAGCGCCGCCGAGTCCCAACCCGGCCAGCACCAGTGCCAGCGCGCCCGGTTCCGGCACCTCGGCAGCGCTTTCGAAACGCAGGTCGTCCATCACGTACGACGCCTGGAAACCGCTGGAGACGACGACCGTGTCGACGGCGCCGTCCCAGCCGGCGTCCAGAAAGGCCGGCGATGCCGACAATTGCAGCGACGCCGAACTGGCGACCAGCCGGCCACCGGCGTACAAATCGAAATGTACGCTGCTGTCTGCATAACCAGCAAACCAGGCACCTTCGAAGACCGTGGGCCCCAGGAAGCGGATGGTGCTGTCGACCGGCCCGCCGTCGATCCAGTCCGTCGTCACCCGGCCCTGCCCGGAATGGGCCGTGAACGGCCACGATTCGCTGGTGATGACGGAGAAGCCGGAGTTTGACCAGTCCAGTCCACCGTAGCCGGCGGGCACGGCCGCGTAGTCGTCGGGACCGATAATGTCGTCGAAATTCAGCACGGTGGCCGAGGCGAAGGGTGCGCACAGCGCGATGGCTGCGCTCAGGGCGAAGCTGCGGACGATGGGATGCATGATATTCCTGTCGAATGTAATGGGAAGGTGGCGGCAGCCGGCGCCATGCCGGCTGTGCGTGGCTAAAGGGTCAGGCCCGGCCGAGCGCCGGATCGCTGACCGTGTGCCGGCCGGTCTCGACGCGGCCGGCGAAACGGCGCAGGTAATCGGTCTGGCCCGATACCGTGGCACTCACGTCGTACCAGTAGCCATTGGCCGCCACCGGAATGCGCAGCGTCAGTTCGGTGCGTGGCGCCAGCGTCTGCAGCTGCTTCAGCGGCGTATAGGCGTTCGCGTTCAGGTTGAAGGTGCACGGCGCCGCACCGGTGTTCACCAGGCGCACCACCAGTTCGCCGGTGATGGCGTCGCAGCGCACCTGCACGTCCGGGCGCGGCTGGCCGGCCGCCACGGCGCGCAGCGCACTGCCCGTGAAGTGGCGGTGGTAGCCGTTGGGTCCCAGCACCCACAAATCGTAGGGCCCGCCCCCGATACCGGGCGTCCAGGTATCCGACAGCGATTTGCCCGGCTCGACGGTGTAACGGCGTGGTACCGCTGCCAGGTCCTTGCGGTCGTACACGTGGAACACGGCGGCCTGGCGGCCGGTGTTGATGAAGGTGAGCGCCACGCGCGCGGATGCCATGGTGGCGCCGGGCTGCACTTCGCAGAAGGTCGCCAGTTCATACGGCAGCGCGCGCGACGGCCGGGTGCCCATGGCCTGTACCGGCAGTTGCGGCGACGCCGGCGGCGCGATCTGCGGCAGGCGTTGCTGGGCGGCGCGCAGGGCGTCGGCCTGGCTCCGGTTCTTGCGGCCCTGCAGCACCGGCAAGGTCTCGCTGTTGGGCGTCGCGAAGTTGAACGCGCTGGTCAGGTCGCCGCAGACCGCACGGCGGAACGGGCCGATGTTCGGTTCCTTGACACCGAAACGCGCTTCCAGGAAGCGCAGCACCGAGGTGTGGTCGAACACCTGCGAATTGACCCAGCCGCCGCGGCTCCACGGCGAAATCACGAACATCGGCACTCGAGGACCAGGCCCGTACACGCGGCCGTCCGCGGCTGGCTGCCTGGTGCTGCCGAGCGGCCGGCCGTGGGTGTAGTACTCGGGTCCCAGGTCGGCCTGCGCCAGCGTGGTCTTGCCGGCATAGCCGCCCTTGCCGTCGGGCGAGGGTGCGGACGGCGAAGGCACGTGGTCGAAATAGCCGTCGTTCTCGTCGTAGGTGACGATCAGGACGGTCTTGCTCCAGACCTCGGGGTTGGCCGTGAGTGCATCCAGCACCTCCTGCAGGAACCAGGCGCCCTGCACCGGGCTCGAAGGCCCCGGATGCTCGCAGTAGATCGATGGCGCGTTCAGCCACGACACCTGCGGCAGCCTGCCCTCGCGGATGTCGCGCTTGAAGGCGTCCAGGTACTGCTCGGGCTGGGTACCCGGCAGGGTGTTGGCGATGCCTTTGTACAGCGGGTTGTTGACGTTGTCGGTCGCTGCGTCGTAGGCGTGGTAGGGCACGGCCTGGCCGGTGTTGGTGTAGGGCTGGCCCGGCGCACCGCCACTGGACACCGGGTAGCCCGATGCGATGTTGGCGCGCCTGAACTGGCGGAAGGCGCCCAGCATGTTGTCGCCCCACTCGTCCGGCATGTTCTGGTAACTGATCCAGCTCACGCCGGCTTTTTCGAGGCGTTCGGCGTAGGTGGTCCAGGTATAGCCCGTGTTGACGCCGCTGACGGTACCGTCGATGGCATCCCATTCATTGGTGACGAAGGCGGTCCCGGTCGGCACCGCGCCGTTGGTGCCGGTGATGAAGAACGACCGGTTGGCATCGGTGCCCGTGTGCATCGCGCAGTGATAAGCGTCGCACAGCGTGAACGCATTGGCCAGCGCGAACTGGAACGGGATTTCGTTTTCGTTGAAATAACCCATCGAGATCGGGTTCTTGTAGCGCGGCCACTGGTCCATGCGGCCGTTGTCCCAGGCTTGCTGGCTGTCGTTCCAGTCATGCGGCGTGCCGTTGGCGCGCTGGGCGTTGCCGACGCTGCCGTCCAGGTGGAAAGGCATCACCACGTTGCCGTTGGCCAGGCGCTGCTGCCACACGGTGCGCCCCTCGGACAGCGGAATCGGGAAGCGGTCGCCAAAGCCGCGCACGCCGGCGAGGGTGCCGAAATAATGGTCGAAGGCGCGGTTTTCCTGCATCAGGATCACGACGTGTTCGACGTCGCGAATAGTGCCGGTAACGTTGTTGGCGGGGATTGCCAGCGCGCGCTGGATGGCTGGCGGGAACGCGGCGTAGGTGGCGGCAGCCATCCCTGCCTGGGCGCTTTTGCGCAGAAAACTGCGGCGTGAAGTCATAAGGTTTATCCGGGACGTTGGGCTGTTGTCATGCCGATACGGCTTGAGACGCCGCCAATGTAATCTTTTTGCATGACGGCCCAATGACAGACCGCCCGGATAAACGACGCGCCTCTACGCGGGCAACGCCTGCGCAAGCGCCAGGCCGGCCAGCCGCGCAGTGGACAAGAGGCGCTCCAGGCTTTGGCCATGGCGCGCGCTGGCCGAGAGGCCGGCCATGGTGGTGGCGACGAAATCCGCCAAGCGGTCGGCCTCCTGCGGATAGCGCGCGGCGATGTGTTCGCGGATGAGGTTTTGCGCCGCCACATGGTAGCCGCAGGCGGCGTCACGCGCTTCCGGATCGTGACTGCGCGTTCCTTCCAGCACCATGCAACCGGTCGCGCAGGGATCGGCGGCGTAGTGGCGGGCCGCTTCTTCCAGCACCTCTGCCAGCGCTTCGGCAAGCGGCCGGTCCGGCCCGAAAATCCGCATCAGGGGAATCGCACCGGTTTGCGCGTAGCGATCGAGGATGCGGGCGTACAGCCCGGCCTTGCTGCCGAACGCCGCATAGAAGCTGGGCGGATTGATGCCCAGCGCTTTGGTGAGATCGGCAACGCTGACAGCGTCATAGCCTTTCTCATGGAACAGGCGCTGGGCGGTGACGACCGCCTCCTCCGGATTAAACCGGCGTGGACGGCCACGGGCGGCAGATATATTTGTAGTCATGGTTACAAAAATGCTTGACAACGGTGATGGGGATTATTGTAGCATGTACTACATTAACCAAAAAGGAGAAGCCATCATGACAGATTTCACCAACAAGTCGGTGCTGGTGCTGGGCGGTAGCCGGGGCATTGGCGCGGCGATCGTACGGCGCTTTGCCGCGGACGGCGCCAGGGTGGCGTTCACCTATTCGGGCTCGCCGGACGCGGCGCGGCTGGTTGCCAAGGAAACCGGGAGCACGACATTCGCGGCCGACAGCGCGGACCGGGTTGCGGTCATCGCCCGGGTCCGTGACAGCGGCCCGCTGGACATCCTGGTGGTCAACTCCGGCATTGCCATTTTCGGCGATGCGCTGGAGCAGGACCCGGACGCGATCGACCGCCTGTTCCGCATTAATGTCCATGCGCCGTATCACGCGTCGGTCGAAGCGGCGCGCCGGATGCCGGCCGGCGGCCGCATCATCGTGATCGGATCGGTGAACGGCGACCGCATGCCCGTCCCCGGCATGGCGTCCTATGCCCTGAGCAAATCGGCACTGCAGGGCCTGGCGCGCGGGCTGGCACGGGATTTCGGTCCGCGCGGCATCACGATCAACGTCGTGCAACCGGGACCGATCGACACCGACGCGAATCCGGAAGACGGCCCGATGAAGGACCTGATGCACAGCTTCATGGCGATCAAGCGCCATGGCCGTCCTGAAGAGGTCGCGGCCATGGTGGCCTGGCTGGCCGGACCGGAAGCGGGCTTCGTGACCGGGGCGATGCATACGATCGACGGTGCATTCGGCGCCTGACCGAAAAGCCCGCATCGCGCGGGCTTTGTCGTAAATCGAAGCAGCAGTCTTACTGGGTGACCGGGGCTTCCACTGCCGGGGTGGTAGCGGTAGCCGGGGTGGCGGCGGAAGCCGGTGCAGCGTCCGCTGCCGGCGCTGCGCTTGCAGCCGGTGCCGGGGTGTCAGCCGGAGCCGGAGCCGGAGCCGGAGCCGGGGCCGAATTCGAAGTCGAAGACGTCGAGGTGGACGAATCCGATGCCGAAGACGCGGCCGGCGTCGACGTCGCGCCAGCGGTGTCCTGGGTACTCTGATCATCCTTCGCCGTCTCGGTTTTCTCGGCATGCTTGGTCTTGCTCTTCGCATGCTTGGCGCTCGCCTTGGTGTCCTTGGCATGCGCTTTGGCAGTCTTCGCATCGCCATGCGTGTCTTTCGCGGCGGCTTGCGTGTCTTTCGCGGCGGCTTGCGTTGCCGGTGCAGCGGCAGCGGCAGGTGCCGCTTTGGTATCGGCTTTCGCGGCTTTCAGATCGGCATTGTTGACCAGCACGGCTTGCTTGGTGGCAGGCTTCGACGTCTTGGTGTCGGCCGGGGCGGCCGTCTGGGCAAATGCTGCGGTGGCAAACAATCCGGCGATCAGGGCGGCGATGGTTTTTTTCATGATGAAGGGTCCTCAGCTGTTATTGGTCGATGTGTACGTCGTTGTCGCGTATCACTTGCCTGTGAAACGCATCCGCTTCCCCGCCTGTTGACCGGCTTTACAAACGGTTACGCGGCTGACACATACTTACATAACTTGCAAGATTCGCTCCGCACAATAAATCTGCCCACACTCGTCGATTTCGTACTATCATAAGTTACATGAGACGAGACAGTAAGCTATCTTCCATCCTGCACCTCCTGCTGCACATGGCGCACAGCGCCCGGCCGCTGACCTCGGAGGAACTGGCAGGCTTCCTGGACACCAACCCCGTGCTGGTACGCCGCACCCTCGCCGGCCTGCGCGAACGCGGCTACGTCGGCTCCGGCAAGGGCCATGGCGGCGGCTGGGTCGTGACGGCCGACCTGCGCCAGGTGACCCTGCGCGACATCTACGAAGCGGTCGGGTCGCCGGCCGTGTTCGCGATGGGTAACCGGGTCGAGCATCCCGAGTGCCTGGTCGAGCAGGCCGTCAACCAGTCGCTCGCCAGTGCCTTCGAAGAAGCCGAGGCGCTGCTGATCGAACGGCTGTCGAAGGTCACGCTCGCCGAACTTTCCGAGCGCTTCAATGCGCAGTACGCCCAACACCGAGGAGGACACCATGACTGACTTTGGGACTGCCGAATTCGACGTCATCGTCGTCGGCGGCAGCTATGCCGGCCTGTCCGCGGCCCTGCAGCTGGCACGGGCACGGCGCCGCGTACTGGTCATCGACAGCGGCCGACGCCGCAACCGCCATGCCCATCATTCGCACGGTTTCCTGACCCAGGACGGCAGCGAAGCGTCTGCCATCGCGGCGGATGGCCGGGCACAGCTGCAGACCTATCCGCATGTCGCGTGGGCCAGGGACAGCGCCATCGGCGCCGCGGCCGACGGCGACGGCTTCCGCATCACGCTGTCGGATGGCGGCAGCGTGCATGGCCAGCGCCTGGTCCTGGCCACGGGCGTCGTCGACATCTTGCCGCCGGTGGACGGCCTGCAGGAACGTTGGGGCAAGAACGTTTTCCACTGCCCCTACTGCCATGGCTACGAATTGAACGAAGGCGCGATCGGCGTGCTGGCGGTTGGCGCCCTGTCGATGCACCACGCCCTCATGCTGCCGGACTGGGGCCGCGTCACCTTCCTGCTGAACGGCGCGTTCGAACCGGATGCAGCACAGCTGGCAGCCCTCGAGCGGCGCGGCGTGACCGTGGAGCGCACCCCGGTGGCACGCATCGACGGCGCAGCCGATGTGGTGTTGACCGACGGCCGGCGCCTGCCGATGGCGGGACTGTTCGTGGCAACGCGCACGCACAGCGCCAGTCCACTCGCCGCGCAACTCGGCTGCGCGTTCGAAGACGGTCCGATGGGCGCGTTCGTGACCACCGACGCCCAAAAGGCGAGCAGCGTACCCGGCGTGTTTTGTTGCGGCGACGTCGCCCGGGCTGCCGGCAACGTGGCGTTTGCAGTCGCCGACGGTGCCATGGCGGGCGTCGCCGCGCACCGCTCACTCATCGCCGAGTTGAACCACGCGGCCTAGCTGCCGGCCTGCTCCGTCCAGACCAGGTTCCACAAGTGCCCATCGATGTCCTCGAAGCCCTGGTCGTACATGAAACCGTGATCCTCGGGCGGATGCGGGGTGCGTCCGCCGGCGGCCACTGCCTTGGCGATCAGGCTGTCCACCTCCTCGCGGCTCTCGCAGCTCAGGCAGATGACGACTTCATTGGCTTCCTTTGCCTGCGCGAGCGGCTTGTCGATGAGCGACCTGAAAAAGGGCTCGGTCGTCAGCATGGCGTGGATCGTGCCGTCGACGATATTCATGAAGAGCGCGCTGTCGTTGCTGAACTGCGGATTGAAACTGAAGCCGAGTGCGGTAAAGAAGGCTTTCGATTTTTCCAGGTCCTTGACCGGAAGATTCAAGACGATCTGCTTGTTCATGACACCCTCATTGGAAACAGTTGGATTGGATAATGGTCCTGCATCCTGACGACGAACGATGATGCCGGAAATCGACACCTGTGCGAAAAAAATCGGCGCCGCGTCCACCGCGCACCCGCCGCCCCATGCGTCGCTTACATACGAAAAATGAAATAATGGCGGCATCTTTATTCATTTCCCCGGTAATCGATGACGTTTGCACCATCCCTCGACGGAGTCTCGCCATGACCACGACCATGCAGCAGATCGGCCTGGTCCTGTTCATACTGGCCCTGCTCCACACCTTTTCGACCAGCCTGTTCGAAGTCCTGGCCCACCGCCACCCGCGCCATGCCGGGCTGTTCCACCTGCTGGGCGAGGTCGAAGTCGTGTTCGGCTTCTGGGCTGCCGTGCTGATGCTGTTCATGGCCTTCGTCGACGGCAGCGCGGCCGCCGTCGATTACGCCGAGTCGCGCAGCTATGCCGAGCCGCTGTTCGTGTTCGTGGTGATGGTGGTGGCTGCATCGCGGCCGGTACTGGAGACGGCGCGCGCGCTGGTCAGGCTACTGGCGCGCGCCGCGCCGGCCCGCAACGAAGTCGCGCAGGCCTGGCTCGGCCTGGCGTTGGTGCCGCTGGCCGGCTCGCTGATCACCGAGCCGGCCGCGATGACGCTGGCGGCGCTGATGCTGGCGCCCACCGTGTTCCGTCCGGGGATGCCCGAGTGGCTGAAGTATGGGGCGCTGGGGGTGCTGTTCGTGAACGTGTCGATCGGCGGCACCCTCACCGCCTACGCCGCGCCGCCGGTGCTGATGGTGGCCGGGCCCTGGGGCTGGGACAGCGCCCATATGCTGCGGCACTTCGGCTGGCGCGCGCTGGTGGCGATGCTGGTCAACGCCAGCGTGATCACCCTGCTGCTGCGGCCGCACCTGCGCCCGCTCGATGCCTCGGTCGACGGCGAATCGCCGGTGCGGGTGCCGCCGCTGGTGGCGCTGATCCATCTCGCTTTTTTGACCGCGGTGGTGCTGCTGGCCCACCATCCGGTGCTGTTCGTCGGCCTGTTCCTGCTGTTCCTCGGCTTTACCCAGGCCTACAGCCGCTACCAGGATCCGCTGATCCTGAAGGAAGGCCTGTTGGTCGGCTTCTTCCTGGCCGGGCTGGTGGTGCTGGGCGGGATGCAGCAGTGGTGGCTGCAGCCGATCGTGGCCGGTCTCGGCGCCACCAAGCTGTTCTTCGGGGCGCTGGGCCTGACCGCGATCACCGACAACGCCGCGCTGACCTACCTCGGCTCGCTGATCGCCGGGCTGTCCGAACGCGAGCAGTACATGCTGGTGGCCGGGGCGGTGGGCGGCGGCGGCCTGACCGTGATTGCCAACGCGCCGAATCCGGCCGGCGCGGCGCTGCTGCGGCGCGGCTTCAACGAGGAGACGATCGGCGCCGTCGGCCTGCTGCTGGGGGCGCTGGCGCCCACTTGTGTGGCGGCCGTGATGTTCCTGTTGTAATGTAGGTATCGAATCCTAACTACCAAGGACAGGCATGGACAACGATCTCCTGGTCAGCAAGCTGGGCACCATCGAGCGCTGCTGCAAGCGTGCCCGCGACGAATACGAAAAGGACCCGACCACCTTTGTCGGCGACATCACGCGCCAGGATGCGGCCACGCTCAACGTGATCCGCGCCTGGGAGGCGGCGGTTGAAATGGGCGATTACGTGCTGGGCAGCCTCGACCTCGGCCATGCCCGGGACGAGCGCGAAGTGATCACGCTGCTGGCCGAACACGGCTGGATCGAGGCCGCGCTGGCCGAAGACCTCAAACGCACCGGCGAATTCTGCCGCGCCGAATGGGATTACCAGGCGGCGCCACTGCCGGCGCTGGTCACCATCATCAAGCGCGGGCTGGACGAGTTCGATGCCTACGCGCGTGCCTTGTTGACCGGTGCCGCGACGCTGGCGCAGAACGCGCCAGCCGCAACGGATGGCGCGCCGGCCGGCGATCCCTCGATCTGAACGGGCATGGCGCGCTGCTCAACTTATTTGTTCAACTGGTATGATGCGCGCTTTGATGGATTAGCTACGGATATCACAAGAACATGAGCCAACCGAACTCTCTGCCGTCCTTCTGGAGCCGGCTTTCCCTGGCCTTTGGCGCCCTTTTCAAGACCATCGGCAATGCCGAGTTTGCCGCACGCGTGCGCGACGACCAGGTCGGCCCGATCGCCGCACCGGCCCCCTCACCTGCGCCGACCCCTGCACCGGCGCCAACGCCCGCACCTGCACCAACTCCTGCGCCTGCCCCTGCCCCGGCACCGGTCACCCTGCGCGTGGCCACGCCCGACGCCGCCATGCAGCTGCTGGCCCTGCTGCAGCGTGAAGCGCGCCTGATCGACTTCGCCAACGAAAACATCGCCGCCTATGCCGACGCCGACATCGGCGCCGCCGCACGCGTGGTGCATGAAGGTTGCGCGCGCGTGCTGCGCGAGCACTTCACCATCGAACCGGTACGCAGCGAAAACGAAGGCGCGCGCGTGACGCTGCCGGAAGGCTTCGACGCCGCCAGCGTGCGCCTGACCGGCAACGTGGTCGGCAAGGCGCCGTTCACCGGCGTGCTGAATCACCGCGGCTGGCGTGCCGCCGAGGTGCGGCTGCCGCAACTGGCCGAACAGCACGACGCCCGCATCCTGGCGCCGGCGGAGGTGGAACTGTGAGCGACTCACTGAATAACATGCATAATGCCCGCTATGCC
>Ga0265797_10002293_pt1 | contig 32391 bp, 29 predicted proteins | sample P2T30metagenome_FD_192433 | JGI IMG/M metagenome (GOLD analysis project Ga0265797, IMG submission 192433) | Plant litter microbial communities from East Loma Ridge, Irvine, California - P2 T30 | ecosystem: Environmental > Terrestrial > Plant litter > Unclassified | place: USA: California... | reverse complement strand
CGTCAAACCCGAAGAAGCGAGGGCTCCAGCCCGGCTACATACGCAGTCTTGAAATGACACTGGCCTTCATTTTCCAACAGCACGCTGAGATTGAGACTTCAGTACACGAGCAACTGGCCCAGGAGAACACGGTCTTGCTAGCGAGGGGTACTAAGGACTCGAATCGTTTACACAAGAGCTGGACCAAGAGCAGATTCTGTCGAGATGTTACCAAAGCATTGTCTGGAGAGCAGATAGGAGCAAGCGAGGACAGGCCGCCAAGTTCAGACGAAGACAGTGAGGTGGACACTGAAGATGCCACGCTTCTCCAGATGACACCAAAAGCTCAGTCTCAGCATTCGGTACTAGCCCTACGTGACTATCTTGATGAGTGCTGACTTATGCAGATATCATGGCAAAGTGACACGAACTACATGCCGCAGGCTATGCGCCCACCTCCATTACCGGACCTTCATTCTCCGCGTCTGCAACAATCCACAGGATCTTCTTCCCTTACCCCCCTGCCGACAGACTGCTGGAGGTTGATCGAGATATACTGCACGTATACACAATGCTGGCTGCCCATTGCGGACAAGCTTGAGATCCTCAAGCTATCGTATTCCTATGCGGAACAAGGTTTGGCTCTGTCAAGCGATATGTCCAACTCGGGAAGTTATGCAGAGATGTGGAGTGTATTTGCAGTCGGCTCTACGCATGATGACGCGAGTCTCGCAGGAGATAGCTATCATCCATGGCCGTCCGGAAGACTTTACGACATCGCGAGGCAACTTATCCCCAATGAGCTAGGCAAATTCGAACTTGGTCACGTCAAGGCCCTTCTCAACCTAGCATTATTCAACATTCATGGGAAATTATTCGATGCTGCCTGGCATCTTGTCGGCGGTGCTTTACGACTAGCCCTCATGCTTGCAGAATCGCCAGATGCTATTACACTTCGGCTCAAGCATGTTATCTCGAGTTGTTTTGTGCTTGACAGTCTCTTGGCCTTACATCTCAAACGGCGCCCGTACCTCGACAGGGCCGATCTTTCGTGGATGGGCAAGATAGAGGAAGATGGCATGGAAGAATGGCAGCCATGGAGTGGGCATCTCAATCTTGGTCCATCACGTCTGTCAAACTCTCCGACACTCGCTTTGAGCACTTTCAACGCTCTCATGGAACTGGTTGACATTCTCCGATGTACGTCCATGGAGCGGACAGCGCCAAACTTTCTACATGAGATGATTGGCCGACTTGAGATGTGGAAGTCGGCGTTACCACCAAAACTCGATTACATTCGGAAAGATCCACCTTCTACACCACCGACCCCACCTGCATTGCTGCTCCGATTCACTTATCTCGTCACTGCGTTTACTCTCGTTCCATCTCAGGCATGGCTTCAGCAGATCTTGGACATGTTAAACATTCTACAACAGCAGCTTGGGGTCACAAGAATGCCAGCTGTCATCACCTGCTTATTACAAAGTATCAAGAGAAGCACTAATAGTCTGGCTCTGGATCAACCGACACATAGTCGAATTCACGAGTTATTTGCTGCTCTTGGCCATTCATCACAAGAGACTTCGGACAGAGCATCATCGGGTTTGCGATCGATATCGGTCACTTTAAGAGACGCGTCTTCGGAAGATTCTGGAACCGTTCAGACCTCTCCGCAGTCTCTCGTCTCACAACATAGCGGTCCGTTCACCGATCGGTACCAGCAACCGCCCAACCAGTCTACTATGGTCCATCCAGATATGAACGTGAGCCATGCAGGGCACAGTTTACAACCATTCGAACCCAATCTATTCGATTTCGGAATGGCCGGCCCAATCTTCGACACCCATGATCCTTATAATGCTTTAGTCTCGGGTGATTTGGGAAGTTTCCTCGACGACTTCGCTTCAAAGCATGGCGCCAAGAAATTACAAAACCAACCGCAGTTTATGGAGAACCTCGGATTTTCATCGGAAGTAAGCATGGCCGATCTATTGGCTGCTGATACTGGCCGGTTCATGCCTACTGCATCGAACCTAGGCGTAGATAACAGCGAAGAGTCTCCTCAATTCCCGCTCAACACGTTCTACGATGCTGGGTAAGCCCGACTGCAAGCCCTGAAGCTCAAAAATTAGGCAATGCCTAGCTCTCCAAGAAGTCCAAAATAGCAGAGTCAAGACGTATGCCTTCATCGTTCTGGGAGCCGCATTTAGGAACGATGCTCGATTGTTGGGTATCTTCTACACATAGACTGTCAAACGATAAGAAGCACAGGAAATTGAACAAGAAAACCACATCAGCTTCCACCTCATAGCCGCGCATACTCGGCTTGTCCCACATTGCTTACTTCGTCTCGCGGTCTCTCCATAGACGCCAATGTATCATACACCGCACCCGTACCAAGCTGCAAGTCATGGCACATGGCATGCCACGCGGTCGCAGCGCGCTGTGCCAGTTCCTCAACGACCCCCTTATCCTCTCTGTTCATGACTCGATTGAACAACTCCATGCTGACCCAGCCCTCAAATCCAATGTCCTTGATGATGGCACGTGTGACATCCTTTACAGGCAAGTACGCTCCACGACTCGTCTCGCCATAAAACAGCCTACAGTTTCTGCTCCAAGACATACGAGCTGGCTGTTCGGCGTTGTAGAATGGATGACCGGGAAGCAACGGTCGTGCGAGACGCTCGGCGTCGACGATCTGGATGAAGAAGATCTTCTCTTTGTGGGGTTTGATCTGGGCAACCAGTCGTTGCATCGATTCGCGAACTGCCCGATCAGCTCCTACAACCTTTCCAGATTCAGCGGTAGGGTCCGCATATATCCGGCCCAAGATGTTGAAGCTGTCCAGGCAGATGCCAAAGTTTAGTCGATCAACCCGTTGTACGATATCCCAGCATACCTCCCATTTATCAACGTGTGTTCCCCAGCTTAGGCTTTCGTATGCGAATCGGATGATTGGTGTTTGTTGCAGCCCAAGGTCTGCAATCTCTCGAAGGTCACTGACGATGAGGTCTGTATCGGAGGATGTCTGGTTGGGGGGTAGAAACGACGAAGGGACTTGGACTATGTCTGTTCGGAGGACATGCGCTAGCTGCATCCAAAGCTTCATCTCTTCGACCCGCTCAGCGTGTCGCTTCCTGTCCAAGAGACCCTCATAGTGCATGAAAGGCTGCAGACATATGATCTCCAGGCCCAGGGAAGAGCAAAGATCGTAGACTGAGGCAGCGCCAGCCAGTAGGTCGGATGGGTTGTCGGACCCGGCGTGATCGACTAGGTCCTCGTAGAAGAGCTCGATGCCTTCTAGTCCATGTTTTGCCGCCATGGAGAGTTTGTGTTCGAGGCTGTGGCCAGCGTAGCATCGGCCTAGCGACATGGAGGAGATACCTGGGCGGCACGGCATGATGCTGATAGAAGGTAGATGATAGAAGATGGAGGATAGAAGATAGAAATGGAGGCGTATGTAATATGCAGTATGGTATTGTGAAGGTGGAACTACAGTGTGAATACTGAGAGGCTAGCTATCATACTTGTGAAGCTGATAACATATCTATAAGCAGCTGGCGTACATTCAAGGCCGTTCATAACCCACCGATATCCTGATCAACGCATCCTGCACGACCGTTTCCTACCATGCACATACGCATTGAACCTTCCTCGTCCAATCACGCTCGACGAGCACTTCTCGCTCGCTCCCCCGGAATAATGTTGGAAAATGAAACATACTCCTTACGCAACCGCGATGTGCCGTGGCAAGCAGTAGGCAAGCCCAGCCTGGTGCCATCTTGGTGGTGCAGATGGGGGTTCGGCGCTAGCCGGGCGGAAAAGAGCTCACACCCGTGGCCAGGTGCATCGCGCCACTTCGGTCATCGGTTCCCGATCGAACAATGGGCCGAATCACTCTTGCATCTCCAAGCCAAGGCGCGCTATGGGAAAACACATGAGAGGTATTCTATGACAGCTTTCTAAACGTTCTAGTGAGCCACACGCTGTGATAATCCACAGTCTCGTACCAGCAGCTAGACGTTATTGCTGCATAAGGCCGTAGAAGCGCAGCGGGCAGTTTTGGACGCCGGTGGTTTTTCGCAAGTATCCATGGATATCATCGGTTGGTTGACGTCTGTACGACCACTCTGTCAATAAGAAAGATCCGACACTTCTAGTGACCCGGGTGTGCAAAACTGTCCGGCTGTGTAATTTAAGCACCTGCAGTAATGCATCATCAACGGCCAGCGCGAAAGCAGAGTCCGCACCGACCTGACAGCTAAGCTAGAGGCGCTCACTCTTCTGCGCGACCGCGTGCTCGGGGTCGAAGGCACGTGGAGAAAGCCTTCTTCCCGCCGGTAATGATTAGCGGTTTCGAGCCGACATAGCCGACACGTGTGAAGGCGTTGATTCTCATGTTGCGGAAGGCCAAACCGCCCTCTATGCTGTAGGGGCTATGACGTCATTGGGGTCGCTGGTTGGACTCGCGGTTCGCGTTCACATTGTCTTTGGCTATCTCAAAAAATACTCCAATGACCTTAGTGATAAGTCTACCTCGGCTGCACTGGAGACTTGCCAACAGACTGGCCCCTAATCCAGTGCTGCAACTCGAGTGCCCATGCAGGCAACCAGGAATCGCTATTGTAACCGTTTTCTGTCCTTGGAATGTCCTGAACAGTGCACATCACGAAGAATCTAGTCATGAGGGCGGATATTGAAGAACTCTCAGGTGATGCTTATTGATCATGATACATTCATTTGCACACGGCTACGAGTGCGTGTTACTACATAGCACTCAAGCCATCTCAGTATGCTCATCTGCCCTTGCCTTCTCGTCCCTAATCGTCAAGTTTACTTCCTCATTCTCCTTCATCCTGTCCACAAGGATACCATGCGCCTTGAAAGCGGGCTTGATGGTGAAAAGCTCGTCCATGCGCTCAAGCGGGACTCCTTTTGTTTCGGGTATCAAGAAGAAGACAAAGGGTATAGAGAGCAGCATGAGGCATGCGAAGAACATGTATACTCCGTAGCCCATGGAGGCAAACATCTGGGGTGTGAAACGAGAGATGATGAAGTTCCAGAACCAGTTGTTTGCTGCGGCGAATGCCTGACCCAAGGAACGCGTCTGCTGGCTGTACATCTCGGAGTTGATGACCCAGGGAGTGCCGTTCCATGAAGGCGTGTAGAAGGCGGTCCACAGGTAGAAGAAGAAGACTGCGCTGATACCGCCGGAGGAGAGTTCGCCCGAAGCGTTCTTGTTGTTCGTTGGGTCAGCGATCTTGATGTAGGCAGCGATGTACCACATGCACAAAGATCCACCTGGTTAAGTAGTCAGTAAATGTTTCGTATCCTGTTGGTGGATTGAAGACTTACCCAGAGCGCCGAACATGAGAAGCTTAGTGCGGCCGAGACGATCGATGAGCCAGATGAGCCAGACAAAGGTCAGAACGCACTTGACGACACCGAAGATACCAGTGGTAAGGAAGCCTTCCGTGACGCCTAGACTCTTGAAGACAGTTGGAGAGTAGTAGTTGATTGCGTTGATACCGGATCCGTTCTGCCAAAGGAACAGCATGCCACCAAGGAAGATGCGGTATTGTACCTTACGTTGTTTGAGCGCAAGGAACGGCTTCCAGAATCCAGGTCCGACCGTGATTCTGTCATGTTCGACCTGAGCATCTATGGCATCGAGCTCTTCCATAATGTATGTGTGGTCTTGGGGAAGGTTACGGATCCAACATAGATCCTTCAGTGCTTGTTCGCGCTTTCCCTTGGTCAGGCACCATCGAGGTGATTCCGGCATCCAGAAGGCGCCAAGCAACAGGCAGCCGGCAGGAATGAGTTGCACAGCGAACGGAATGATCCATTGCTTGTGGGAAGGCTCCATCGTCTCCTGAAGACCGTAGTTGATCCAGCTATGAATGTGTTAGTACGTGTTGCTCTCGAACGAAATCCAGGTTGCATGACTTACAACCCAACGAGACCTCCCATTTGCCAGCCAAGCTCGTAGATACCGACCAGCCGTCCGCGCACAGCTGGTGGTGATAATTCGGAGATGTAGATGGGAACCATGTTGCTGCATCCACCAACTCCCAGACCTGCTAGTACACGACCACCAATGATCAAACCGAGGCCTCGGTCGCCATTGGCACCCAGCATCATGCCAGCACCCAAAATGAACTGGGTATGTCAGTATTTGCTCCAGTATATCTATAAAGCATTCGGGTGACTCACAATGAGTACCCAGAGAATGAGCGACTTCCTCCTGCCAATGTAGTGACTGGAAGCATACGCTCCAAAAGCTCCGAAGAATGCACCAGCTTGGTACACCGAGACGATGTTGGCCTTCGTCAGATTCAACTCGGCGGGGTCCATCTCCGCGAAACGGAATTCCTCAACGAAGGATGGCAGGGCCAAAGTCGTGCCAATGAAGGCACTGTCGTAGCCGATCATGCATGCTGCCCATGATGCAATACATGCTGCTGTGTAGACTCTCCAGTTGTAAACCGCCTTTGGTGTTGGTCGATCTTCGACGATGGTAAGGAGACCCATGTTGGTGTAGTGATCCGATGTGCCTTAGGAAATCCAAAGTGATGGACTCAGATGGCACCGATGAAGGTTGCTAGCCAGACAGGCAGGCGTAGCTTGAGCGAGATGAGGAGTACTTCAATGGACGAAGATCGGCCTACACCTATATATCCCAACCGAGAGGAACCCGGCAACGTGCTGTTTTGCGGAGTATGTGGAGAAAACGCCACAAACCCCATGGAGATGAGCTATGAAGGTGTCAAGCAGTCGCGCATGTGCTCATTGGCCGTCCAGTTCGCAGAAAGGTTGATGCTGAGCTTGGCCCGGAAGAATCGCTAAGCACCCCCAGGAAGAATTGAACATTGTGCGATTGCGGAGAGGAACCATGCTCTCGCCGACCCCAGACCGTTCCTAGGGACCTGGATTTTCGCGCCGGTCATGCCTAGTTGGGAAGTGAAGGAATTACCCACAGGGTTGGTGATGCTGCAGGGCCCGGAAACGCATTTACACGCGAGGTTTAGTGGCCGGGGCATCTTCGCTGATTGGGAGAAGGACGCAGCTGTCAGTCGCACACCGGACCGTCGCATAGCCTGCACGCGCTTGACTCGCGTCTCCTCCACGCGCGACTTGACTTTTTCCGGTCCCCAACGCGTTGAATCTGGGGTATTGGCGCATGCGTTTGATGTAATCATGGAGCGCTCGACTTCTACCCCGAATACCCGCTTTCCGAGGATTCAATATCTGGAAGAGCATCAGGCGTCACAAGAACGGCAAACCTCCCCAAACTTCATCCTCGTCTCCTAGCACACGACATTCACATCCCACCATGTCTACCGAAACCAGCATACCAGAAGTCTCGCAAACCGAGCGTCATGGCTACCTCTTTGGTCACCCGATCGCCCACTCAATGTCGCCTTTACTACACAAGACCGTGTACGACAATCTTGGATTGAACTGGGCTCAATACCCTCTGGAGTCAAGAGACATGAGTCTGTTCTTGCAATTGATCAAGCATCCTCAGTTCTACGGTATGCGCAATACATCAAGCAACCATTCTAGTAAACATGACTAACAAAAGTGCAGGCGCCTCAGTCACAATGCCGCACAAAGTCGCCATACTAAAACACCTGGACGGCCTCACGGAAGAGGGAAGGGATGTCGGCGCAGTCAACACACTCTTCATCCAACAAGACGCTTCGGGAAACCGGTTATACATGGGCACCAATACCGACGTCATAGGGATAAGAGATGCATTTGCATACAACGTGGATCCAGCGAAGTTTGAGAACAGACCTGCGTTAGTGATCGGTGGAGGCGGCGCAGCGAGAAGCGCCGTGTATGCGCTGAGGAAGTGGATGAAGGCCAGTGCCATATATCTTGTGAGTGACCAGACAAACGCATTGCTGAAAGGTAGAAGTTGGTGCTGACAATACCACTCTAGGTCAACAGAGACCCCACAGAAGTCGCAGCCGTAATCGAAGAGTGCACAGCCCGCGGCTACGGCGACTCCCTCGTCCACGTCTCCTCCGTCTCACAAGCACAAAGCCTGGAAGGTGTCGGTGCAATCGTAGCCTGCGTACCGAACTTCACGCCCGTCACACCTGCCGAAATCGAGGCGCGGCAAATCCTCGAATGCTTCCTTGCGAAGTCTCATAAGGGTGCTTTGTTGGAGATGTGCTACCACCCCACGACATGGACGGAGATTGCGGAGGTAGGAAAACAAAACGATTGGCAGATCGTGCTAGGGACAGAGGCACTGATATATCAGGGTCTGGAACAAGACCGGTATTGGACAGGGAAGGCCGTAGCGGATCTGCCGGTGGTGCAGGTGCAGGAGGCGATCGCCAGAAAGTTGAACGAAGCAAGGCTGTAGATGTTAATGGAATTGGACATACACACATGACATGCAAGGCGCGAGTGAATATGCAAGTCGTGAGTTAACTTGGAAAAGGTAGAATTGCAAGTCGCTAAGCTCCGGGCCGCGAGTAGTCTAGGTTGCGTACTCGCCGCCATACCTCGCGGACTGTCCTTTCTTGACTCTGTCGACCTGTCTCCGTAGGTGATGGTCCCGCAGGTCTGTAACGAAACATTAGCATATGCCTCGCTCTGGTTTGCTGCAATACCGACTTACCTGATAGCCAAATATAACCGGCTTCCCAACCTCATTTCCTCTATAGGCGCGCCAGCCCAGTCCTCTGGTGGATTTGCTGTAGTCACTAAACCTCCAGCTTCTTGTAATATAGCAATGCCCGCCGCGACATCCCACTCCCAACAGCCTCCCTCCCACCAAATGTCAAACGAGCCCATAGCAACATATGCCAGATCAAGCGTCGCACTCCCCAAACTTCTGACTCCATGTACCATTCCTCCTCTTCCCTGCCTTCCCCCAATCTCGGCTGCCATGTTGACAAAACTCTCAATCTTGCGATGCATATTGCCATCCGGCGTATCCCGTCTATCTTTGCCCCATTCACAAGAAAAGACACACCCGCTAGGCGCTTTCTCCGGCATAGGTGGTATGGGATTGCGGACCAGTGGGAGACGTTGGGTTTCGTTGAAGAAGGCGCCGCGACCAGCGCAGGAAGAGAAAAATTGGTTCGTGAACGGCGCGTATATGACGCCAATGAGTGGTTTGGACTTGTAGATGAAGGCGATGCTGACGCAGAACATGGGGAAGAGGTGGATGTAGTTTACGGTTCCGTCGAGTGGGTCGACACACCATGTTGGGGAGTTATCGATCAGGTAGTCGCGGGATGAGCCTTTGCTGTAGGATTCTTCGCCGACGAATCTACTGAATGTTAACGTGTGCAGCTGGGTAAGTTTGTAGTCAAGGACATACTTATGCTGAGGGTACTTGTCAGCTATCGCTTTCTTGATGAACGCTTCAACATCTTCATCCGTCTCGGTAACCAGATCAACAGCATTCTCCTTCTGGACATGTTCATCCTGTCCCGTCGCATTCCCACCCTCTATCCGCAGTTGCGCAGCATCCATGAGCATCTTGCCCGCCCGCCTGCCTAGCTGCACAGCAAACGCATAGATCTCATCTAGCTCTTCTCTCGATATTTCCATCATGTTGATCGCGGGTATTGTGTACATGTTAGGTAGATGTTTGGCTAAGAAGAAACGCCATGGCGACCGACACGCGCCAGAACGAATCGCGTCCCAAAACCTCCGTCTGGAACCGTACCGGCTAGAAGCGGAAAGCGACCTGATAGCTGTATGTAGGGAAGTGGGACGTCATGCTCGCAACTGAGGGCAAGAAGGCCGATCGTTAGGGGTGGGGGTAAGGACTTTTCCCCTTCCCTGCGTTCCGACAGCCATCGGAACCTCGGAATGAAACATGTCAAGGTGGGCCTACCCACGCGACGCGACAGACAGACCCATGGACCATCCCGTCATTGCCATACACGCATAACATCAGCGCATCTCGACAGTCTCCACGACCGCGATCATCAAGTCTCTTGGGGTCAACAATCATCTCCCTAGCACATATCTCCCACCCAAACAGCTCAAAATGACCAAATCCATCCTCCTAATAAACGGCCCCAACCTCAACCTCCTCGGCACGCGCGAACCCACAATCTACGGCTCCACATCCCTCTCCGACGTAATCGCCTCCGCACACAAACAATGCACCGCGCAATCCATAAACTTCACACACATCCAATCGAACCACGAGGGCGTCCTTGTCGATCGCATACATGAGGCGCGCGGCAACGTCGACTTCATCGTCATAAATCCGGGCGCTTTCACACATACAAGCGTAGCGTTGCGAGATGCGTTGGCGGGTGTGGAGATACCGTTTGTCGAAATACATATCAGTAATGTGCATAGGAGGGAGGCGTTTAGACATCATAGTTATCTGAGTGATAAGGCGGAGGCTGTGATCTGTGGGTTGGGGGTGTTTGGGTATGAGGCTGCTATTGAGTTTGCGGTGAGGTATCTGCGGGAGAAGGAGGAGAAGAACGCAAAGCTGTAGATAATCGCATATGGAAGACTGATGCGGTGCAATAATGGTTGATTATTAATGTTAGGTAGTCTCGGATCGAGTGTCTCGCCTACCAGCTCAATCGTGCGTTCTAGTAAAGCCCTTCTTGATATCCTGTCGCGCCTCGAGGTACGTCTGTAAAGCTGTGATAGCTGGCAACAGAAGCATGACCACGCTCAAAGTCTGGCCAAACCCCCAGACATTCTCTTCGTCATCTTGCAGTCCGCAAAACTGATCCGGATCCTCTGGCCTTGCAAACTTCTGCGTGAGTACCAAGATAGCGGACAATATAGCGAGGAGAATCTGAACAACAAACGTGATTGCTGGGTTGAGGAAGAGGTAGTAGATGCATTGAAGGCCGAGCCGCGCTGGAGATAGCGCTCGAAGCGAGAAGCCCTTCTGCTTTTGTGTCGGGTCTGTAAATCGACGTACAAGGGCCTGTAATGATCTCTCCGATGACGACGATGACGGCGATTCCAGTCCTCTTCCTTCTGGGTCGTACAGAATGCACACCAATGCTGTTGAGAAGCCAACAAGAATGAGGAACAGAGGGACCAGGAACGAAAGCCTCTGCACACGACTTCGTACCATGGATGTGCCATCGTGGCCTTCGACGAGGATTGGCGGCATGGAAATCGCGGCAATCATTGAAGTGAGTAGGAAGACAGCGAAGAATACGACGAGTGTGAGGCGGATCTTCGCAATGAGCTTGTACTTGCGGAAGTATTTGCGGAGCGTTATCAGGGCGGCGAGGTGCGAGGAGGAGGATAGCGCACACACGTAGAGGATAAGAACGACGTGGGAACCTTGCACTCGGAAAGAGCCTTGAGCCACCTGATTGTGTTCTGTCAGCATGTGACATCACGGTGGGAAACCGAGCGTACTTTGATCCATCCGCTCAGAAGTACAGCATAGCCCGTGATAAGTTGTTGGTCACCGAACCCGATGATGAGTGGGTCAAGAAATGGACGCCAAGCGTAATGCTTCTTCCACTCGTTCTCCAAGAAGCGCTCACGAATGTACGTGAGCGGCGCTCGAGGCGTGAAGTGACCTTTCGTATCGAAGGCTTGATCGAGAAGCATAGCGAGGATGGACGCGAACGTGGTCATGAAGCTTGCAATGACAAAAGACAAGACGACCTGCAATGTTGTCAGCTTGAGCCTAGACAGGATGATCTGGAGTACTTACACCGACGCCAGCAATGTCTGGCTCTGCTCCATTGGCACAATCTCCATCCCAGGTCGCAATACTATCGAATGTGACCCATGGAGGTGCCATACACTGACCGGAAGTTTACAGCTGGACTTGCAGTGATCTAAGAGCCGCGACCGCAATGGTAAAACGTTATGCAAATTGCCCAAACAGGGCATTGCGAGACCCCTCGAAAAATGCTAGTGATAGATGTATGCGAAGATGGGAGGGCGTTAGGTAGGTGAGGAGAAAGCGTTGAAAGTGTGAGAGAGGCGCCGATGTGGTCGAGGTGAACCGGGGCCACTAGTTTGCCGGCTTCGCACGTGTCATTCCGAAGTAAGCATAGGTAGTAGGGAAGGAAGGAGCTATCGCCGAAGGTCGTGTTGAACGCAACCTGGGAGACCCTGGAACAACAAGGAATACACGTATCGAGCGCAGTTTCTGCGTAGGATGGCTAGTGTAGGCCGTTCGCTGGGTATCACATTCTGTCTATAGAACCTACTTCACTTTTGTTTGCTCTTCGCCTTTACACGAGCAGCCAACTTCTTGATGTCGTCTTCGCCGTCTGCAGCGTCCTGCTTAGATTTTTTCGTCTCTCGTTGATGATCTGGCTCGTCTTCGTCCTTGCCTTGCTTTCGCTTCTTGCGGCCCTCTTCTAGCAGCGCCTTCATAGCAGACGTCTCCTTGAACCTTGGGTTTGTGGGATCGATGGCAAACTCATGGCTCTCGTATAGCTTGGCGAAACGGGGATCGGTGGTATCGATCTGGAATTTGTCCTCTACGATGGGAGCGTTCTTCTTCGCTTTTTTGCCCTTCTTCTTAGCCTTTTCCGATTTAACAATCTCGTTCATGTCGAAGTGACGCAGCTTTGAATCATCTTCATCTGCCATAAGTAGTTCCAGGTTCGCTCGCTCAGCTGCCGCAGCCTGATCCTTTTCCTCTTGCTCCGCCTTCTTCTTGGCCTTCTCAGACTTCTTCGACTTGGGCTTGGAGGCTTTCGCAGCTTCTTCGGGATCAGAAGCAAAGAAAGGATCGTTGAACGGATCGTCATCGTCCGCAGCCACTGGCGCATCGGCCTCCTTCTCGACTGGTGCGTCGGGATCGCGTCCAGCTTTCTTGGCTTCCCACCTCTCTTTACGTTTCGCCTTCCTTTCTTTCTCCTTCCGAACGTACCTCTCCATTGTAGTCTCTTGCAGTGGGATGTCGTTTTCGAATACGTCACCGTTGCCGGCTCCGCTAGAGAGGCCACCCGTAAAGGTGATCTGCATCTCGCTATCCGGCTTTGGGAAGTCGCGATCCCGCTTCGCAGACGCCTTCTTCTTCGTTTTCGAAGATTTGCCTGGTGCTTCCAAACCGAGAGCCGCTCTGAGACTTGCGGCTTTGTCCATCTTTGCCGCTTCTTCCTCATCCTCGGACGACGACTGGTCTGAGCCCAAGTATGCTTGCAGCTCGTTCTCGTCAATCTCTTTGCGCGAAAAAGCACGTTTTTGTACCTCCTTCCGTGTCGCATCATCGGCGTCCCATGTCAGCTTGACCTTTGAGTGTGTGAGCGCATCCGTGGAGAACTCATTAGGTTTGTAACCGTCCGGCAGCTTTACGCATTCGTCATGGGGATCTTGATCGAAGGTTGTGCCGTCGGGAACGAATCGCAGGTCGAAGAAGTTGGCGCTCGTCAGATACTCACGGCCATCGAGGTTGTCGTAGATGGACTTTGCGACGTTTGCGGAAGAGCATGTGATGACGGCATAGTAGTAGCGTAACCGGTCAAGTTGGTAGGCTCGCAACTTGGTGGAGTCGAACTCTTCGCCTGTCTCATCCCCTTGTAACTCTTCCCCATTTTGTTCCTCGTCGTCCACCTCAGAAGCGTCGGAGTCGTCGTCGAGCGCGCTAATGTTGTTCTTGTCCTTGTTGGACGTTGAAGCGAAGATCTCACGAGGCGGTCCTTCGATTTCTTCTCGTTGTAGGCGCTCCATACCAAACTCGCTAGGGTATATGACGACGTTGAGAATGCGTCCATCAGCCGGGACGAAGGAGTTTGCTACGGCCATGATGTCGGTGGCCCGTATGTTGTCCCAGTCCATGTTGACGGCAGCCAGACGTGCCGAGATATCGCCCGTCGGGACTTCGTTGTCGTCACCGGCAAGCTCGGTCTGCTCCTCCAACACAGCCTCATCCTCTTCGTCGCTCGAGCTTTCGTCCGATGAAGACTCTAGTCCACCGTCTCGGATAGGGTCGAAGCCTTGTTGCTCCACCCTCTGCATCTCCTTCTTGACCGCCTTGTCTCGCTTCTTGTCGGCCGGCCGTACTAGCTCCGGCTCATCGTCGGCTTCATCTTCGTCTTCGTCATCTTTGTCGTCGCTATCGGCGTCGTATAACCGGTCAATGGCCTTTTTGCCAGCCTTCTTGTCCACCTTACGGCCATATTTGTCGACCGTGGCCTTGTTGTAGAAGTCGGGGTCGCTTTTTAATCGTGAGAATCGCGGGTCAAGCTTGGTCTTGGTGTGCTTCTTCGAGGGGAGTCTGAATTTGGGGTCGGTTTCGAAATTTGCGAATCGCGAATCGTCTATCGATAATTAGCGCAGTGCTCGGCTGTCGCGCGAATCGCAACTTGCCCTTAGGCGCGCTGGCCTTTGCGCCCTTCACTGGTATCGTCTGTCGCTTGGGGAGAGGCATGGTGAGATGCGCGTGTTGGTGTAAGCGATGGGCAGTCGCGCGGCGCGGAATTGCAGCTGTGGAACTCGAACTTTTTCTGCCGGGCGGTGGCAGATCGGCGGCGAAGAGCGTGCATTGGATACCGCCGCGGAGGTCGTCGCACGCACGGGCAGGGATTCGGCAGCCCGATCTGGGGAAGCTTTAGCTGCGTCACCCTCGAGAGGGGAAATTCATCACACGACTGTTCCGGAAGCCTCTCCGCTGTCTCTACCACTTCTCCGCCTTCTGGGGAAAGCTGACATTGTACACCCATTTCAACATTCACGTCTAGCTGAACACATCCCAGATACAACACCATGTCTCAACTCTCCAGACTTCTCACGTAAGTTGACCGCTGATTGAGAGCTGTCTAGCATCAGCTTGTACCTAGCGAGCTAGCTGATGCTGACTCTGGATTGCAGTCCTCGCAATATGACTTTGTTCACTCTGGCTTCGCTCGGCAGCGGCTACTTTATTGTCAAGTCAAAGACACTTGCTGACAGGCAGAGAGCCCGAGTCGATGGAGACTACACCGTCACGGTCGACAGGTCAGGTACGATTTGTCAATTGCATTGAAATCTTGCCCCGAAACCCACGATTAGAAAACGTACATTGCGCTGACTGTAGACTATAGGTGGCGGCGTCTAAGCACGTTAGGAATGACCATCAAAAGAAGCGATGCAGCTTCTTCCTTTGCACGAACGGCGTTCACTACATTTGCAGCGTTTCAAGCTCGGCGTCCTTCTTTACCGCCTCGAATACCAACAAAGGACATAATGCGCATAGATGCGACACTCATTTCAATGCTAGTGGATTATCAACAAAGCGAAAATAACAACAATCTCCTACCATTCTCTGTTCGACAAATTCTATACTATCGCAGTGCTTCCATGATATCCCCGCCTTTTATACGACTACTGCTATGCTTTTTCCGGGTGCGCGACTCCAACAATGGCATGCGATGCGAAGAACAGGCTTGAAATACTCCGAAATAAGATCCTATGCGCCGAACATTAGTTTCAAGTTCTCTCGTACCCGTCGGGCGACCCGCATCCGTTGGTCATTACGATTGGCCCACCTACCCGATGCTAAATATAACCCACTCAGCCTCAATCGAGAATACCCTAAACACGACAACAGAGATGAAAATAGTATGACGTTCTTCGTACCTTCGGAGCGCCAAAGATCCGCCACTGAGCATATCCACCTTCAATCTGTCAAATGTTAACCGCTCCCTTGTTGGGCCCACTGCTGGCTCAGCCTTTGCGGAAGTTGTTGTCAGCCGTCTTTCAAATCCAGCCAATGAGACCACACTCCATCAGCATCGGTCATGGGAATTCTCGAATACGGGATCAGCAGAGCCGTCCAGCCTTGTGTCACCGCTGTTGCTTATAGAAAGACTTTCCATCCGTGCGCCGAAATGGTGGAGCTGCGAATAGATATCGTCGACCCTTTCACCTGACAGAAGTCTTACTCAACCACTCCATAGTTCTCTTTGTGCAACTTCGTACACCTGCTGACGTCCATCCGCTCCCACATCTACTCGTGCGACCACATATCGATGTCCTGTTGTTACTTTCACCGCTCTTGATTCGAACGCGCAACACAATTATCAACATGGGTTATCATGATGTTGCTGGGCATGAAAGACGAAAGCCCAGGCAAAAGGACGAGATGCAAGCACCATGTCAATCAAATATGTTGGCGGCAGCAAGTCATGTCCGTCGACTATTTGAAAGCAAGAAGTTCACTTATGCTGTCATGGGTGAGCTTGCTTTACTTTGCTTAGGACATAGGTGTGAGGTACGGAATATCTTCATTGCGTACGACGACAAAGACTGCAATCGGATCAAGAAGAAACTAGAGGGGGATCGACGGTAGGTGATCGTTACCTCCCTCAAAGATGGCAGGCTGACAGCGACAGTATACAACTGCCAGAGGGCCTAAGTCCTTTGTCTCCCTCCAAGATACTAGTACAATCCGGACCTAGCTTCTTAGATACCGGATGTACAAATCCAGCGATAATAGAAGTGACTCTAGTACCATCTGGTCAGTCAAACCTGAGCCCCTTCTGGCATCCTGCTAATCGTGCGCAGGCTCATATGAGACACCGACCAGCGGGAACCTTGCGAATAACCTCGTACTATTGAGTCTCCGAGCCGATGGGGTGTTGAAAACATTTTACGCGTTGAACATGCTATATCTCGTCAGAACACTGCTGCACTTCTGTCAGATTCGCAGTCTAGCCTGGGATCCACGGGAGGGTGTTTTGTTCCTATGCCAACTCTACAGGAGCCAAGTAGAGGCGATCCGCTGCCAATTGCAACCGAAAATCGTTGAAGAGAACTTCTTGCGTACAGCTTTCCTCAAAAAGCTTCCCGTTCAAGAGCAACGCAAATGCTACCAAACATTGCTGGCGCAGGAGCATCCATCATTCAAGACTTTAGCCCCTTCGCAACCGGACGTAACCCACCCTCGATCGCATTCCGCTTCTGGAGTTACAAAACCTCAGGGAATTGCGCGCGCCTCATTACCAGACTTTTTGTGTCCACCGCAGTCACAGGATGTCAAGTCATCACACATGCGTACGGTACAGACAGCCCCAAAGCTTGTACAACCTACGCAGATATCTCCACAAACAAAATTTGCGTCAAAAGATTCAGCATCCAGATACCGCGTAGTCAGTGCTCCAAATATCAAACGCACCAGTCCTACAGACCCTCGGTTTGCAGCCAACCCACAGGCTCAGGTATCCAGTAATAAGCAGCTCAAGCTACAGATACCAACATCTTCCCAGCACCAGCGCGCGTTCTCTCATTCGGTCACAAACATCGATCCGGCCGCTGTGCATCAAGTAGGACAGCAGTGTTTGAAAGCACGACCTGTCTCTACAGGTACCCACATAGCCCAGCCTCGAGCGAAACATACGCCCATGGTCACAAACCCGCCGATACCCGGTACTAGTCCAAGACATCAGATTCCTCGCAAGGCACATCCAGAAAACTCAAACGTCCCCGTGCCAGAGCAACAGTCGAGTAGACTTCACATAGTAAATCCTGATGGCGAGGCACCAGCATGCGACAAGTCGCAGGGACAGACGCAAAAACTGCATCTTGTGGGAACCGAAGGGGTATATCAATCACCGCCTACTTCACACAGGGCATCGACAGCCATCAACAAAACTCAGACGGCATCAAATACTTCGCTTCCAGCCTTCGAAGTCAACGGAACACCACCACCCAACGACATCCTCGCGGAGCTCTCAGCAAACATCGATGCCGCGCTTCAAGTTAGCAATCACCCGTGCACCTCTCCTCCACCGGCGACAATACAACCACAGGAGATGAACAGGCCGTTGGTGCCGCGCGCACACTCTGCTCCACTCAATACGTTGCCAGCAAGTCTTTCAATCGGCAACGCATCTCACCGTCACTCCACCACGCCACAGACTTCTACCCCAGCCGGTTCCATAACGCGCACGAACGCATTAAGATACTCACAACAACAACCTTCAGCACCCAGTCTTGCGTCAATCATCAGCGACGGGCTTGCATCGCCGACTCTTACGCCAGCACCTTTATCATTCTACAAAGCATATCAGCCATCATCTGCGCCTGCATCACCACCGAATTTGGACATGTCACCGCTGGATAGCGCGTGTGCTGAATATAATTCTCAGTTCGCCAACTTCGGTCAGGTAAAGGATGTAGATGGTATGGGACATTACTTTGCCACGCATAACCACAGCAAGAGTTTCGACTCGAGCCAGTTAGCCATGGAGTATCGGGCGGCATTGCCAGAATTCGAGGATGGGTATGGAGGCAGGTAGAAAGAATATCTTCATGTTGATACATGTGAGGGGAGCGATCAACAGCGTCATTGTACCATGATAATCATCCTCAATTACGACACTGCCCAGTGATACCACAGAGGGGGGTATATGTCATATTAAACAGCATTTCCAATCACATTCCTCCGCCTCCATGCATGTGACGAGAACCGTATTTACAATGGTACATCCTCCATCATCTGCATAGCGCCCTCCCTCCCAACTGTAATAATGACATCACCCAGCGTCTTCGTCGAGAAGCCCGCTTCCGAGTATCGGAAGTAGTAGTCCCATTTCCTCTTGAAAATCTCCGCGCCTTCATTGTCCATTCCCTCCTTAGCCTTCTCCTTGATAAGCTGCGGCTTGATCTTGCTCTCCCAGTTGTCCAAGAATTCTTCACGCCATAACCGCAGCGCCTTCGCGTAGTGAGGACCGATGTTTTCTATGCTGTCGACGACGAGCGAGCCGCCTGAAGCGGTTTGTATGCTGGCGACAAGTTCGGAAACGGCGGGCAGATGGCCACCGGGGAAAATGTATCGGCGGATGAAGTCGTCGGATTTGGCGTACGCTTCGTAGCGCGCATCGGGCATCGTTATGCATTGGAAGCATGCTACACCGCCCTCCTTCTTGAGAAGCTTGTCTATGCACTTGAAGTAAGTAACCAGATATTCCTTGCCCACAGCTTCCAGCATCTCGATCGATACGGCCTTGTCAAAGGGCCCTGTTTCTGGCACCTCGAGACTTCGGTAATCGCATAGAAGCACTGTGATCTTGTCCGACATGCCAGCTTCTCGTATCCGCTCTTCTGCCAGCTCTTTTTGCTCAATCGAGAGGGTGAGAGATGTGACCCTGCAGCCTGTCCGTTGTACAGCACGCATGGCGAAGCTACCCCACCCTGTGCCGATCTCCAAAACGTGATCTGTCCCCTTGATGTGTGTGTTATCGATGAAGCGATCGAGCTTTCGCATTTGTGCGTCGTAGAGGCTTTCGCTTGCGGATTTCGGGTTCGATTTCGGTAGCCATATCGGGCACGAGTAGGTCATGTCTTGGGAGAGGAAGGCGGCGAACATTTCGTTGGAGATGTCGTAATGTGCGGAGATGTTGAGGCGCGCGTTTTTGAGGTTGTTGCTGCCTCGTACCAAGCCGGCGAGGCCAGAGGAAATGGCGGAGGTGAAAGTTGAGCCATTGGAGAGGTAATTACGGTTCAGGATGAAGAGCTATAAATGTAAGCTGGATGCGTGTAACCGAGCTCAGTCCCTGCAGCAGCTTACCTCGAAGAATTTCGTCAGGTCCGGAGTTGTGAATTCTCCCAGCATATAGCTTTCTGCGAAACCCTGGCACCTATCAGCGCGAGCTCTTTCGGATGGTTATGAGTGTTTTGGGGCGCACCATGTCTGCAAACAGTGCCAATCGCACCCAGAACTTCTCGTCGAGCACGTTGAGGAAAGCGATTGGGAGTCCTTCTTTATCAGATCCAAACGCCGCAGTAGCCTTGCTCGAGCCGCCCTCAAACAACACCAGCTTGCCATGCTTTAGGTTCTGAAATTGCGAAAGAGTGCCATTTTTGCATAGATTCACCAGTGGTCCCCAGGCTTGCGATGTGACTGGACTAAGTAGTGAAGACACAGCTCCCGTCACAGAGCTTATAATCGCCATACTTCAAGATGTGTGCGATTCGCGCAAGCCTTGAAGGTTCAATTGGAGGGTCCTCGAGGGCAAAGTAGGGGTACTGGACAATTCCTAGTCGGGAGAAGCGTGGCTTCAACGCGATTCGCGGGATGAGGGTGTCTCAAACGACTGAGCTTGGTCACACGATAGGAAGCTGCAGAGTGGGCTGGCGGTGGAGGGAAATTAGTGCGTCAATCGTCCAAAAGCAATGCGACAATGGTATCGTGAACGCGCCTGGAAGCAAAACTGAGAAGAAAGTCGAGTAACGGAAGCTGTTCGGCTAGTACATGGCGCCAGAGTGCATTTGAGAGTCCAGGTAGCTCGCCGTCATATCGCCGGAACGGCCGAAAGCCGACACGGTGCGTCCGGTTGCGCCGTTTCGAAGCCATGCGTGTTGCATTCTGTCTGAGGTGCAGTATCGGGCGAGGAAACCTTGCCAATTCGAGTGATCTATGACGCCGTCGATCCGCCTAAAAATCGCGAACGGCGTAAGATCAGTGTAATCCTTCTTACATGCTCGCGGAGTTCGAGGCCATCCGAATGGTGGCCGGTGCAATACGCCGTCGTATTCATATCCGTTCCTGGCATCTGGCTGCTAGTACGTGTGCTCAGGTAATGGTGGAATAGAACGTTGGTGGGTGAAGTACAGCCGCGGTGCAGGGTCCATAGAAATGTTCCGCCGGCATGCGTGAGAGGGGCAAGTTATGCAGGGGCACAACTCATCACGCGTCTCAGCCTTGCAATCGCAGGTCTACTTCGAGTCAAGACGGCCAGCGATAACAGGTCGTATCTTCTGGAGCTCTCCATGAGCGCTGCGGGCCTTAGAACTCTGTATCGTAGGCAGCACCTGACCGATCGGTGAATCTACAGCCACGGCGGCCGCGGGCTCCGAGCTGCACTAGAGGGGACCTGGAAGGCGTGAACTTGGCGACGGCAGACTGTGGTGATGACCGGAATTGAGTAATGGAGGGAAGACGGATGGGGAGCTCATTATATCAAGCCAAGACCGTGTGCTTGCCTGCGGTTCCGTCGTCATTGTGAGCTCGTGAGCACCCCATCAGAGGGTGGTCCGTGCTCCGCGGAGACACGCTACGCCGCGTCGACGCGTGCTCCGTAGACCACCGTTCACATGCTGCACTCCGGCATACTTCCATACAATCAAATTAGGATTCGCTGAAAACTTGAGAGATTACTTTTGAGTTCACCATACACGGAAACGTCGACGTCAAAAAGCCATCAACATGCTGTCGATTCAATCCTCCAAACCTCAAAAATGCACACCAAATCTGCTCCCCGCGCGGATAAACCACAATGGACCCATCAACGATGCGGAACGATACTGGAAGCCAGAAACAGATGACAAAGGTAACCCTCAAACCTCATATTGGCGGCATGAACACCAGATCTGACATCCATCTAGGAAAGCGACACGCATACTTCCGCGGTCGACACCTCCACGGCACGACGCTTCCTCTTCCTCAGAACTACACCGGCGCCATCCTACATGTGACCGATAAGCAATTACCGCAAACGCAGACACAACAGCAGCCTGCAGACGAGGACGACGAAGACGCTGAGGTGGAAGAGAGCATGCCCGTGGAGGTCAAGATAGCGGAACAAGTAGGAGAGTTCGACGAGGTCATAATATGGGGTCATGGTGGCGAGGTGGATGGAAGTGGAGACGCCTTGGTTAGAGGAATGAACGAATGGGTCGGGTTTGCAGAAAGCATGCATGTTGACGAGGAAGAGGAAGATGGGGATACAAAACCGGAGAAAAAGAGCGCCTAGGACAATGTCTTGGAGTTGTAAAGGTCATATCGGATTGGGAAGATAGTATGGTAGGATGGCGTTGGATAAAGATACCCACAATGCCAGAAGGTTCAGGTCGAATTTGCTCACACGTTCGCCTCAGGTCCCCGTGAGATCCGAAGCTGTTTTCCCAGCCTACGCGCCTGGACGATCCCCATAACTGGCTCCCCAATTCGCCCAACGAAGTTCTGTATCGTCTCGCGTCCAATCCGAGCCCTGTTTTGCACCGCGACCGCATCATTCACGTATCTTGTCCGCAGAGACATGCACAGCAACATCCCACATGACAAAGACATCATGCAGCGACCTGATGTCCCGCAACGTCGCCGGCGCATTCACGTCAGCCGCATTCGCAATCTCTTCACGTCGCCTGTCCAATATCCAGAAACGAAGCCGGCCCATGTGCGGCCTTGCGTATTTGTTCCACATCTTGTTGACCCCCTCGGCCAGCACATTGAGCCTTTGCTTCTCTTCGACCGGGTTGGTATTGGCGCTGGGTTGTAAGTGTACGTTGACGTAGTTGGACCAGACACGTTGGTATCCGAGCGTCATATACTGCGTGTCTGAGTCGGTGTGGCCACCCCCGGTAGCCTTCTAGGCGAGATGGAAGGTTACTAGGACTAGGAATGGGGTCGTGCCGAAGAGACGTGCGTGGAGGGCCGTGAGTGCATGGGAAAGCTCTCGCTTTTGGTATCTGCTGAGGAAGTGAACGTGGTGGATTTCGTAGTGTGGCATCGCGGAGTCTGGTTCGCGTTGATACGTAGAGGCAATCGTGGCAGCGGTCGAAAAATAGGTAAGAAGGCGGCACGCGACCTTCGTTCTAGTAAACCAAGGATGGTGAGAATTTCGGGTGTACGGCGGCTAGGCGAATGAACCTCCGCGTGTTAGGATGATGATGGGGTTAAGAACCCATAGGTAGAAGGTTGATACCTAGTGTTTTGGTAACGGCAATCCGACGTATGATCTGTCGTTCGATCTCCATACCAGGCTCGTTTCCTGCTCGTGGAAGGTATCGTTGCAGTCGCCATGGTGTTGTCCCGTCACTCTTTCCCGTAATCTTCACTCACGCCTTCCCAGCTGTTAGACCCACCCATCCTGTGCACCACCGACCTACGCGTCTTCTTCCCACCAAAAATCATCATGGAGCTTCAATATCTGACCTAGCTAGACACGCATGTCGGACTCTCTTTACCAATTCGTCAGGTCAGGGTTCTTGACGGTTCGGCTCAATGCGCCCCGCTCCCCAGCGATTAACCGCGCGGCGGACTCACATCTGGGTTCAAAACATCCCACGTGCTCGCCACAACGTTGCGCAAACCCAACGATGGGCCGACAGAACGACTGTGGGTCAGGTACAGGCCGGCACATCATTTTTCGGTACTTGACGGGCGGGAACGGTCGATCTCAGGATCTATAGCAAGGGAGGGGTGAAGTAGAGCCGAATGCATGGGGCTCTCATTTTACACATGGTAGCTGTTACGGTAGACTTCTACTCAATCATGACCCTTCACACGAATACGCAACGCAATGTAAGTTTGCATTCATATGCATCCTCAGTACAACGTGCCGCAACCTCATAATTTCGACTCCCCGTCACCTTTCATGCCAGTGTCTGAGAAGTCTACGAAGCTCTCCTCGCCGCTGAAATGCCTGTCATCATCGCTCGTTAGCCACTTGCCGTGACGTAAGGTTACGGGGTCATCGGGAGGTGCTCGTCAATTCGGGTGTGTGGGAGCTGAATGTTGAGAAGCGTCGACGCGATACCCCAACCGTGTGTTGTAGGTTCTGACCTTGGCCAGTCTTTCCTGTGATAGGGAAAGAACCTGGATGTTATAAGGACGCAGCACGAGATAAAACGACAAAGAAACAGCATTGCACTTACCAGCCTCTCTCCGCACCACCCGAGAGGAAGGATGTTTCGGAGTTTAGTTCGCAAGTCCAGTTTCCTGCGACGCCCTTCTCTTGGTCGGCCGATCTTCTTACGTACTTTGACAGGCCAGCAGTGAAGCACTGGAAATCATCTTCATCAGGGTTTTCTGGCATCTGTCCAGTGAGTACCCGACCGGCTGCTATCATAGTCGCGGCATGAGTGCACAGCAACACAGTCTTTGGCTGTTCGGGGTCGTTGTCTAGAGTTGTGACAATGTGATCAAGTGCGTTTCTGACACGCTCATGGAGCTCGACGATCATCTCGCCGTTGGAGCCTGGCATATGTACAGATGCATACTCATCGTCAAGGTTCTGGAAGTGAGGTGTCAGGAGCTCGAGGTGCGGCGGAGTAGGATGTTCGAAATGTGCGCGTCCAAAGAACTCGCTATTACGCACTCGTCAGCACAGTACCTACCTCTGTGTCACTCAGTATGCACGAACCCAATACCGCGATCGATCCGTATCCTTCCTTTTGCCTTGCCCTCCTTGAATAGCTTATCACTAAACGGCTTGAGCGTCTGCAGACACCTGTAGAAGGGGCTAGAATAGATTCTGTCCACTGGCGGTTCGATCTTGCTCAGGTACTCGGCTAACTCCTTGCTCTGCTCCACCCCTTTCGACGTAAGAGGCGGATCAGTGGGGATTCCGGTCGGGGTCGCCATGGATGCGGTGTAGATACCCGTTTGGGGGTCTACGGACCAGTTGGCGCGAAACTAGATACCCCGGAGGACACGTTAGAAGAATGCTATGCTAGGGGAAAGATCTGCATGTGCGAGTGTGAAGGGTGGCGTTTCATGTGATACACGCGAAGGCGTAGGCAAGCGACATGTTTGCGGAGGTGATGCAAGGACGGAGATGGCTCAGAAGTAGCTGCCTGAAACGGAAGAGTTCCCTCGACTACAGTGTAAAAGCATCGGAGGGCGTGAAGTGCGGTGACGGAGGTTAGCTTAATACGTACCGCGTGCCGGACGATGTAGATGACCTCTATCATGGTTCCGTTGTCTTGTCACTCCGAGAGAGTTTGTGTACCGTAGAAGTTTATTTGATCGTGCGCTGTGCTTGCCGTTGGGAGTACGAGATGGTTCTGGGATGAAGGGGGTAGGCGCTCGCAAGTTACCTCGGTAACTTTACCTTTTCGGGACGCTTTTCGAGGTCTCAACGTTGGTGATTAGAAAATTGGTACGCTGTGTCGAGTGCAAATGGAGGGACTTTACAGATGCTGTTGGTATTTGGCTGCATCTAGCGGCTACAGTCTGGGCTTTGTAGTACTACTGCACGTTTGACAGTCGCATGGAGATTCACAATACCTAGGTACTGCTTCCGTGCAACAAACCTCAAGGGCTCGTTATACCCAGGTAAACAAATATCCGTCAACTTAGACAATCACCCAGCACGTGCCGCAAACTCTCGCAAATTCAGCAAAGGTCATCGATATCGAGATTTCCGGCGTCCGACAATGAGCCACTCACGCAGCATTCCTATCATCGGTCAGGCCCCCACGCTCGAGCCGTGCCTAAGCGCTTCCAGCATTGACATGCGCTTACGCGAACTTCACATGCGCATGCACATGCGACAGAACTGCAGGACCTCGTACTTTTGCAGTCGTAGCTCAGGAACGAGCCAGCATCTAAACAACGCGCACCCTATGTCGCTACTCCTTACGGTATGCGCAAGCGCAGCGCAGGGGCACTTTGCATGTGCGCGTCGCTCGTTGGTGGTATGCTGATGCGCAAGCCACGTCAATGCAACATTGGAACGGTTGTAACGTGTTTTGGCCGGGGTGTTTGGAATAGACTCAAATCCTGCAGGAATACGAAGGACCTGGCGGACGGAACACCGCTATAGTGAACGATAGTGGTGACGGGTTGGTCCTTATCCTTGCTGTTCATCTGCGCTTCCGAGTATCTCCACAGTACAGCGGGCTTCCGTGTTCACATGCTGTTTATACCCGCGACTAGCGGGATGTTTCCTGGGGCCAGAAGCGCTGTCACGATAGCGGCAGAGAAAGTGATGATTGTGGTACATGGACTAAAGTCCTTCCCAGGTGACCAGGTTACGCCTGGGCGGGGTTACAGGTGTCTGGGTATCATGTAGCCTGCTTGTAGAGGGTGTGCGAGGTGGATGCACCATCGCAAAGCTGCATCGAAATGAAACCGGAAAGATTCTCGCACTTGTGTAGTCGAGCTGTGGCAGTCGGTCACATCCGGTCGCGATGATCCAGTTCTTCGGCCGCTATCAGCGATAGTTACGATCGATCGCATCGCCCAGTGCTTGCCTGAGCAAGCAAGCACCTGCCTTCTTGAATCGCATTCGAAACCCTAGAGGGCTTGATCCTGGCGACGATGCTGCAAGCCATCGGTGATCACCAGACGGATACAATGGTTTATTACCGCAGTGCCATCCAAGGTCTGCCTTGAAACGTCCAAGGGTAGCAACAATGTAGCGCTGGCTTGACTCTCGGAGCAAATACGTCGAGAGCCTGGGGATAATCAGCGTAAAGTTCGACTACTGGACAAAACTAGCGGCAATCCGTCTCCATCAGGTTGGATTCCAGGGTTCATTTGGTAAGAACGCGTCTGTGCGAGCAGCTGGTACGCTTCCAAGCTTCTGCCAGAAGGATAGAACTCCGGCCAGTCCCGACGTGCCGTAGAGACACCGCTTGTCGGGACCGGGACGGGATCCTTGAAACTTGTATTGAATGTTCATGCGTACTGTCCAGGAAGCATATGTGAATGAACTCCACAGCCACGGAAGAGTATTGCAGCGTACACTTAGGTTTCTAAGGGTGCTGGGACTGGATCCCACAGCTACGTAAAAAACCAGTGACGCACTGTCGTAGTCAAGATCAAAGCCCCGGACTCCACCATGAGACAGCTGGGATTCGAGATGACTTCCTCCACGATTCAGGAAGTGGTCGCGTCACTGCTGCCCAAGAATCTGACAGCCGCCGGCCCAAGCGTTGCAATCACATAGTACTGACGGCGCAACGAAGACGGGATGGCAGTGAAGTACCAGACCGAATTGAGCAAGACCGGGCCAGACGCCATCATAGCTAAGTGATTAGTACATGGCACATGCTCTCAGTTTTCTCGGCGTGCATCAGTGGGAGGGGTGCTACATGTCAGGGGTCATGTTGGTATCGTGTAAAGATCAAAAGATGCCGTAGACCGATGTAACGCAACAGTTGTTCATGGCCGGGCGGCCCCGAAGGACAAATGCGCGGACTTTCCAGCAGATGCGCATGTACTGTTGAGCGTAGGAATTTTTCTTGCGCGGCCAATCAACACCAAGCCTGCGCGAATTAATGAACGGCTCAGCGCTAAGCCCTGCAGCTGCAGGCAGACGAAGCTAAAGCGCTTCTAGAAGCTCGTGCTGGCATCCTGTAGCGTTTCCGTTACTGACAGAATCAAGGTCCATGAAGCTGGTGGTTGATGTCATTCAATACCTATGCGCCATCATGGCACTGCATGTCAGTGTTCCTTCGTTTGCTTTCACGTGTTACCATTGATTGGGTAGCCGATTCTCACGTGTGTAGTGCATTGGCTATCGCTTCGTCACATGCGCGTCCTGCTAGTCTGAAGGGCGGCTGTGACAGTGCGCATGGAAGACGCATGGATGGCTGATCTCGAGTTGCAGCATGATCGACGCCCGGATGCATGTATGTGGGGGCGTCTCTCATACCTTAACAGCTTCTTGAACCCACTACGGCCAATTGACCCACATCTAGTAAACACGAGGCTATGATGAACACAGATCCAAAGCGGAGTGGTAGCTTCGAGATGTCGCCACAAAAGCAAACATCCCGCACGGGTATCTAGGGGATTGACGTGGGATAAACAGGGCGATTTTATGCACTTCGCAAAGTGTTCGCCCATCATCCTCATAGACCCCATGCCGTTGATGCCGATGGTTTCGTTGCAGCTTACTATCGGAGACAGCCAGGTTCCGATAATAGGTATCATGGCAGCCGCTACACTGTATTTGCAGAACAAGGAAGAAGCAAATAGACAGCCGCGCAGGAGTCGCCTTATTAGGTGGGCATCTGACTGGGGCGCCACACGAAATCATGCCAACGTAGTGAGCACCATGGTGGAATAGTAGCCGATAGCAACGGGGATGGGAGTGGTCGATGGGGATTGAGAGCAGACGGATGAGTGACGTAACAGAGGAATTAAAGACTAAATTATATGGCGTATTAAGAGCGAGCGGTCTTGGGGCGCGATTGTAATACCAGTCGACTATTGGGGATTCCAAACGTCGACGAGAATATGCGCGCTATTTTTGCATGGTGCTGTGTAAAGGATATTCATCAGCGCCCGCCGCGTGTTGGCGCGTTGAAGTCTTCCCAGTCTTTCCTAGCTTCTTCTCAGTGACAAAGACACGCAACGCGATGAGGTACCTGACAATCAAGAAGATGATAATTGCGGCGACCAGAATACCCACTATGTACGCTCCGACTAGCCCAGAAGAATTCTTTTGAAGGTCAAGGAAGGGGTACACATAAAAGCCTTGGGTCGCATGCGTGAGGTAGGCCAGGCCAAGATAAAGAGCCAACAAGAGGATAATTGGAATCAGGTCGAACCAGGGTAGTCGCTCAGTTCGGGGGACAACTATCTCGAAAAGGGCGTACGCTGAGTTCAGAGCATGCTGTGACGTGTTTGACCAGAGAGCGAAGGTGGTGGGGAATTGACCCGCAAGAAGTGTCCAGTAAACAACTGTTGTACGTTAGTTCAGCGTGCTCAGACAATTAATGCTGCCAGCTCGCCAAAAGTGATGTTGCAGGGAACACGAGATGGCCTCGAGGTACTCCGGCGCGACTATGGCAAAACGTGTTATGTAAGTTGACTTACTGGTCACTATCCACGGATAGACTACAATGGTAGAGTAAAACATGCTGTGCGCCACCTGTAGCGCTTTGGGCCATCGTGCCAAAAACGAAGTTCCAGTAAACCAGTAACTGCCGGTATGCACAGCGGCAAAGGCATAGTAAAAGGCGAGACCCCAATACGTCAGAACCGTGAAGAAAGAGAAGGATTGCTGCGAAGCGTCGGACCTGCCGTGGGTACCATTCCAGCCAAAGATGAAAAAGAGCGTGGTAAATGCGTAAATGGCCAATAGCGCGCGAATAGCGAAGAGCGCGGCTGGTGGGAGAATCCACGAGGTTACAAACCGCGTGGGATCAAAAAGGCCGGCGTACGGTGCCGTTATTCGTTGACCAATAGCCATGCTGGGGTTGTTGATTGGGATCCTTGTCGAGTGCCACCAGACTGGTTGTCGTGTCCTCGGAACGTTTCCGACGCGGTGGAATTTGGGTCGTGGGTAGTGCGCGATAGATGACGCGAGATAATTCGCGATGGAGATGATGCGACGTGGTGTTGTGAGACGGCTGCAAAACTCGTTCACCCCCAATTTCCGAGGCTGAAGCTGAAAAGGGCAGTCACCGAGCTGAGGGAAACGCGCTAGTAATCGACGCTATATTGTGTTCGGACTAGCTTCGGTGGGCGAAAGAACTGACAGGATCGGCCGCGTCTTCGTAACATTACCGCTCTATCCCGGTCTACCATCACGTCTGTGGGCCCGTCCGCTTCAGACTCCCACGCTTGTAACCCCGGCAGCAGAGGCGAGGCACACTCCCACTTACACCCTTACGCTCCCTACGCAGGGTGGCCAGGATGAGGCCTGCAGCGCGCTTGGGCACAGGTGGCTTGCTCGTCCCTCTGCCACTGCCTTCTTCTTTAAGACTACGGGATGCCATCTGTTTGGAATGATACTACTCAGGATGATCACCCAACTGAAAAGCCATCTTCCCAACCCGTTCAGTATCCATCACTATTCGCCCGCTTTGCTTCGTATCAAACATCACCATGAGTGACAACAGCAGAATATCTGTACGTCTGAATCCATCACCTCCTAAGCACTCCGCTAACAGCTCATAACAGAAGGCACAGAATCTTGCTAGGATCAGGGACAACCAACGTGAGTGGGTTCCTTGCACGACGACTCATCGTCAGCTGTCTACTGTCCACCCATGAAGAGTGGCGATAGCTTGCAGCCTGCAAACCATCCAGACGTCTTTGTGTAAGCATTCGATTTACCGAGGATGTTCGCTAACGGTACTCGTTTCAGGCCGATCACGCGCCCGCCGGAAGGAGTATCTGCATGAGCTCGAGGCCAAACTACGCAGCTATGAACAGATAGGCATCGAGGCCTCTTCGGAAATCCAGTATGCTGCCAGGAAAGTACTAGAAGAGAACCGAAAACTCAGGTCGCTTCTTCATGGAAGAGGAGTCTCTGAAGCGGAGATTATCGCTGCACTTGAATCGACGTCCGATCGACACTATAAGCACACCTCTGCCGCCACCAGGCTGCACGCCATGCTTGAGTCAAGGGTCAACACCAACACGGCCTCTTCGACCAGTTCGCCTTTACCTTCATATACCAGGGCCGATTCGTTATCTCAACACGTCCCATCAGTGCCGCATGCTACTATCCCATCTGCACGGCCGACAGCACTCAGTTGCAACGATTCGCCGAGTCCGAGATCCGTGGTATCAAGTATGGGCACACCACCACCAGCTTCATACCCAGCGATGCACTATACTACTCCAATGACTCCATCAGCTGTTCAGATCAAGTCAGAGCATGTTCAATACGACTACCCTTACGAGCAGACATATAGTAGCGCTTGGGCCTACTCGAGCGACTGTAACTACACTGCAGAACCGACCTCATATTACAACAACACCTCATCTTGTGTTGACGCTGCCAACATCATCCGCACAATGCGATCTGGTGTTGGCCCGGAGCTGGAAGTCGATCTCGGATGCCATACATCAGATCGTCATTGCTATGTCGACAACGCTACAGTATTCAACATGATGGATCGATATTCTCAAAATCATGCGACTATATGAGACAAGACGGTGGTCAGTTTGCGGATACGAGTGGGAGGCGCTCCGTCATCATCTACCTGGCCTATAGCGAGCGGAGCTATCGGAGACCAGTGGCGGCGCTTGTTGTGTACGACCCTATGGTGGCCAAATCCAAGTTGGCGGCTGGATAAGTGTCTGTTGCACTCATCAATAGCCTCTTCAGTAGTATGTTGAGTCGACGCAATCTTTGAGAGAGTCTAAACAATGCATTGTGACGAGGAAAGACGTTTCGCAGACCCCTATCGAGACCCTGCCACCGATACGTGTCAGTGCTCTTCACTCTTTCGCCCAGCATTACGAACGCCATGAAAGACATCAATCGCTAGCGCGGAAGCGAAGCCGAAACCTCGACTCTTTTCTTTGTCGACAGCCGGCGCATGACCTCCCGCCTTGCTCAGTCTGTGTTCGTATGATACATTGTGGACACTCCAGTCGACGCCAGCACGCCAGCACCAAGCCTAGAGGACTTGAAGATGATCAACTGAAGTTTGTAAATAACGTGTAAAAATTACTATTGTAACCTCTATCGGCGGATATGATGATATCTTCATCATCGATTCCCTCCATATTCGTCACTGATGAAACCAGTCTCGTGTTTTTTTATTCCTTCAGATAGGCTGTGTGCACCCTGTCGTCTTCTCATGTTGGCATGGTTTTCTCTAGTCACCGTCTTGCTGGTGGAAGACGGCTAGGTGTCTCCCTTTGTTCAGACAACTAACATAGCATGGGTGATGTTGGCAAACCCGGCGTGTTCTTCTTGTCCTCTGTAGACAAAGGGTCATTCTTCAAAGAACACATAACCAGCATATATACGACGCGACATCTGTATGGGTCAAAGTTCCAATCTCATGTCCATGAGTTCTATTATTGTCTGACACTTCACATCCATCGGTATCGAGGTTCCATCAAGATGTCTCCAAAACGGAAGGAGACAGGACAGGGTGACGACCCACCCAAGGCGAAGAAGACCAGATCAGAGGATCCTCCTGACGACGATACAACCAAGACCGATGTCAACTGGTTCATACCAAAAGAAAAGGGTAAGAACGTCTACAAAGAAAAATGCGCAGCCGAGTACGCCCAAATCCTCTATGAGAAAGCGCGAGAAGAGATAAGTCCGCAACAAGCACCTTTGTTAGATCCGCAATTCCGGACGCCAGTATTCCAAAATAAAGGCAAAGATCTGAGAGCGGGAGACAAGTACAGGCCCAGCGCGTCTTTGCGCAACCTGTTCAACGACATCAAGAGTAGAAGTATTGATAAAGAGGAGGGCCATAGCATCACCCATTTCCAGCAGCAGTTTGGCGACGACACAAACATTGCAGTGGTGCTCTCAAGAGCGGAAAACAACGCTACTCTTGTTCTAGATGGAGACCAACGTTTGGAAGTGTAAGTGCAGACGCGTGGCTCGTTGTCGCCAAGCTGACTGGATTTAGGACTGTGAACGATGCAACTGCATATGTAGATTTTATCCGACGGAACTCATCAGAGGATGGCAGCCCTATCGGGTATTTCATTCGACTCCCTTTCAATACGTCAGTCACAGTAAACGGGACTACCTACACCAACAGCGACGGTCCATCGTCCCTGCCTTTCTACATTGGTCCGCTCGAAGGGTACGCGATCATTGAACTACTGTCGCAACCAGCATTTTTCTTCAGAACTGCAGCAAGCTTGAAATACACTTCGCCACATAGGGCGGTAACTCAAGAAGAGCTCGATCGTCGCGATGGAAATGGGGATGTTGCTTTGGGAAATACGAGGGTGCGATGGGGGCCTGTTGGAGCTCCACTACCGCCAGTTGGATCGGGAAACCCGGACGTCCAAGAAGAGGTAGAAGAAGAGTCGGAGGATGACTT
>Ga0265797_10002292_pt1 | contig 32397 bp, 24 predicted proteins | sample P2T30metagenome_FD_192433 | JGI IMG/M metagenome (GOLD analysis project Ga0265797, IMG submission 192433) | Plant litter microbial communities from East Loma Ridge, Irvine, California - P2 T30 | ecosystem: Environmental > Terrestrial > Plant litter > Unclassified | place: USA: California... | reverse complement strand
TGTCGATGATCACCGGCGAGCTCACGCCATTTCGGATCAGCATGTAGTCGAAGCCGGGCGAGGCGGCGCCGCGCGCTCTGCGGATATCGGGCGTGGCGTACACCGCGGCCGGCCCGCTGTAGGCGGGGGTCGACAGCGCCAACTGCGCCACGTGCTTCGAGCCGTCGCGAAACACGGTGGTCACGGACAATTCGTTGCGGTGGTTGGCGTACAGGCCGAATGCCGGGAAGGCGATGGTCGCGGTGGCGCCATTCCAGGCCGCGCGCCGTGCCAGCCAGTCGTGTTGCATGCTGACCGCAGCCGCCTGCGAGAAGGCGCCGGGACGCGGGGTGATGCGGTAGTCGATGCGTTCGACATGCTCGAAATTGCGCAGCGCGTAACTCAGTTGCGCCACGAACGGCGTCGCCCCGGCGCTGGCGGCGACGGCGCCGATGCCGGCGCGCTCGGCCTGGGTCTTGTCGCGTTCGTCGTCGTCGTGCTTGCCGCCGCAGGCCAGCAGGATGCTGCAGGCAAGCACGCACAGGAACAGCTTGAGGTTGGCTTTCATCGATCCTCCGGCGAATAGGTTGAATGGCTCGGGCCAATCGAGGTTGTAGCCTGGCGCCGCGCGCTTCGCCTGCGACCGGCGCAAGCTCGGCGAAGCGCTGTGGCAAAATTGCTTGACCTTCCTATTGTGGGAAGGCCTAAGCTGACGAAATGGAACCCAAGACCGAACAAACCACGACCGTGCTGGCAATCGCCGGCATGACCTGCGCCTCGTGCGTGAACCGGGTCGAGCGCGCGCTGGGCGCGGTGCCGGGTGTGCAGGCGGCCAGCGTCAACCTGGCCACCGAGAAGGCCAGCATCCGCGGCGCCGTCGCGCGCCAGGCCCTGATCGACGCGGTACGCGGCGCCGGCTACGACGTCGCGCCGGCGCCGGCGCCCGGCCTGGATGGCGGCGCGCTGACGCATGCCAGGGCGGCGTGGTGGCCGGTCACGCTGGCTGCGCTGCTCAGCCTGCCACTTGTGCTGCCGATGCTCGGTCAGCCGTTCGGCCTCGACCTGATGCTGCCCGGCTGGCTGCAATTGCTGCTGGCCACGCCCGTGCAGTTCTGGCTTGGCGCGCGCTTCTACCGCGCCGGCTGGAAGGCGCTGCGCGCAGGCAGCGGCAATATGGACTTGCTGGTTGCGCTTGGCACCAGCGCCGCGTATGGCTTGTCGGTCTTCTTGCTGCTCGCTGGCAACAACCATGGCCAGGGCGCGCCGCACCTGTATTTCGAATCCTCGGCGGTGGTGATCACGCTGGTGCTGCTCGGCAAGTGGCTGGAAGGGCGCGCCAAGCGCCAGACGGTGCAGGCGCTGACCGCGCTTGAAGGCTTGCGCCCGGCTGACGCGCTGGTGCGGCGCGGCGGGCTTGATGTGCGCGTGCCGATCGGCGAATTGCGGGTGGGCGACCTGATGGTGATCCTGCCGGGCGCGCGCGTGCCGGCCGACGGCGTGGTGCGTGAAGGCGCCAGTCACCTGGACGAGTCGCTGCTGACCGGCGAAAGCCTGCCGGTGGCCAAGGAAGTCGGGGCCACCGTCACCGGCGGCGCCGTCAATGCCGACGGCGTGCTGCTGGCCGCAGCGACGGCGGTGGGCGCGGCGACACTGCTGTCGCAGATCATCCGCATGGTCGAAGACGCGCAGGCGGTCAAGGCGCCGATCCAGCGCCTGGTGGACCGGGTCAGCGCCGTGTTCGTGCCGGCGGTGCTGGCCATTGCGCTGGCCACGCTGCTGGGCTGGGGCTTGACCGGCGGCGACTGGCAGGTGGCGCTGCTCAATGCAGTGGCGGTGCTGGTGATTGCCTGCCCGTGCGCGCTGGGTCTGGCGACGCCGACCGCGATCATGGTCGGCACCGGCGCGGCGGCGCGGCGCGGCATCCTGATCAAGGACGCCGAGGCGCTCGAGACCGCGCATGCGGTCGACGTGGACGTGTACGACAAGACCGGCACCCTGACCGAGGGCCGGCCGCAGCTGGTCGCGCTGGAAGCGTTCGACGCCATCGGTGAAGCGCGGGTGCTCGGGCTGGCGGCGGCGCTGCAGGCATACAGCACCCATCCGCTGGCAGGCGCGGTGCGCGAGGCCGCCGCCGCGCGCGGCCTGGCGCCGATCGTCGCCAGCGCCGCGCGCAACCTGCCGGGACGCGGGGTGCAGGCCGACATCGAGGGCGCCACGGTGGTGCTGGGCAACCGCCTCCTGATGCAAGAGCTGGGCCTGGAGGCCGGCGCGGGCGCCGCGCACGATGAGGCCGGGCGCACCGTGTCCTGGCTGGTCGAGCGGCGTGACGGCCAGCCGCGCATGCTGGGCCTGCTGGCGTTCGGCGACACGCTCAAGCCTGGCGCGGCGGCGGCGGTCGCGCGCCTGGTGCAGAACGGCATCACGCCGGTGCTGCTCAGCGGCGACAGCCGCGCTGCGGTACGGGTGGCGGCAGCGGCGCTGGGCATCGCGCGCGCGCATGCCGAGGTGCTGCCCGGCGACAAAGCGGCACTGGTTGGCGCGTTGCGCGCCGAAGGACACCGGGTGGCGATGGTCGGCGACGGCGTCAACGACGCGCCGGCGCTGGCCGCGAGCGACGTCGGCATGGCGATGGCCGGCGGCGCCGACGTCGCCATGCACAGCGCCGGCATTACGCTGATGCGCGGCGACCCGGCGCTGGTGGCGGACGCGCTCGACATCTCGCGCCGCACCTACCGCAAGATTCGCCAGAACCTGGGCTGGGCCTTCATCTACAACGTGGTCGGCCTGCCGCTGGCCGCGTTCGGCCTGCTCAATCCGGTACTGGCCGGCGCCGCGATGGCGCTCAGTTCGGTCAGCGTGGTCGCCAATGCGCTGCTGCTGCGGCGCTGGCGCGCAGCGCCATCGACAGCGCCATCGACAACGCCATCGACAGCGCCATCGCCATCGACCGCGCCAGCGCTCGACACCATTCCACCCACCGGGGCCGTACCGCCCCACCCACCAGGAGCAAACACCATGTATGAACTCACCGTTGAAGGCATGAGCTGCAACCACTGCGTCGGACGCGTCACCAAGTCGGTGCAGGCAATCGATGCCGACGCCAAAGTCGCCATCGATCTGCCGACGAGCAAGGTCAGCATCGACAGTCAGGCCGATCTCGAGCGCATCGTCGCCGCCATCGACGCGGCCGGTTATCCGGTGCTCGCCAAGCACAGCACCTAGACGCAAAAATTTACCCACAGAATGTGCAACTAAGCTATATTTTGTAGGAGAGACAACGTAAGCAGGCAGTCGCCGCAAGCACCCGCGACACTGTCGACGCCATGCGCTCGCACCAGTTGCTCCCGATCGCCGCGCCGGACCTCACCGGGGAACCGCATGCAAGAAGGTGTTTCAGCCGCCACTGCGTCTGCTCAGCAGACCGACCTGGTGCGGCATGCGCCGACCGGCGCCCAGTCGCGCGGCGTGGCCTGGGTGCTGGTCTGCCTGGCGCTGCCCCTGGCGCTGCTGGGGCCGCTGGCTTCGCTGGCGCTGCCCGACCTGCCGGGCCTGCCGCCGTTGCTGCTGGTGCTGCAATCCGCCCTGATCGCCGCCAACCTGCTCAATGCCATCCTGCTGCTCGGCCACGTGCATGCCGGCGAGTCGCGCGCGCTTGGCATTCTTGCGCTGGGCTATCTGGCCACAGCGCTGATGGCGGGCGCCCACATGCTGGCCGGCCTGTTCATCGATTACGGTCATGGCGGCGGGCACCTGCAGGCGATGCCCTGGCTGTACCTGGCCTGGCATGCGCTGTTTCCGCTGTTCGCGCTCGGCTACACGGTGCGCGATGCGCGTCCTCCTGCCTACTTCATGCGCGGTGGCGCGCTGCTGGCGCTGGTCGGCGTGGCGCTGCTGGTGCTGGCCGTCACCGCCGGCCTCGATGCGCTGCCGCCGCTGATCGACGGCGCGCGCACGCTGCCGGCATTTCGCTGGCTCGGCGCTTGCGCTGTGCTGCTCTCTGCATGGGCCTTGTGGCGGGTCGCGCGCAAGCCCCGGCGCAGCGTGCTCGATCTGTGGTTGACGGTGGCGCTGGCGGCGTGGGTGGCCGAGGTGGCGCTGTCGTGCGTGCTCAATGGAGCGCGCAACGATCTGGGTTTTCTTGCCGGCGCCGTGTATGGCCTTGCGGCGTCGCTGTGCGTGCTGGGCGTGCTGGCGGTGGACAACGTGCGCCTGCACCGCCGCCTGCATGCGACGTTCCGCGAAATGGTCGAGACGCGCGAGCGCGCGCACTTCCAGCGCATGCTGGGCGCCGTGCTGCGCCAGTTGCCGGGTGGGGTGGTGATCGTCGACCGTGCGGGGCGCTGCGTGATGGCCAACGACCAGGCCGCGCGCATGGCTGCGCGCTTCAGTCACGCGCGACAAACGGGCGCCGCAAGCAGTGGCGTGGCGGCGATGCTGGAACTGATCGGCGAACCGGTGGCGCGGCTGGTCGGGGGCGAGGGCTTTCGCGACGCGCTGCTGGAAAGCACGGTCGAGGCGACCCGGCGCGTGTACTCGGTCAGCGGCGCGCCGCTGCGCGACGGCGCGGCCGAACTGGCGGCGGCGGTGGTGGTGCTGGACGATATTACCGAACGCACCGACGCGGCGGCGGCGCTGGCGCGCGCACTCGACCAGACCCGCTACCTGATCGAGCACACGCCGCTGGCGGTGATCGAATGGGACCGCGATTTCAAGGTAACGCTGTGGAACCGGCGCGCCGAAGAGCTGTTTGGCTGGCGCGCCGAAGAGATGCTGGGCCAGCGCGTGCAGGGGTTGCCGATCATCGACGACGACGATGCGACCCAGGTCGCGCAGATGATCACGCGCCTGGTCGAATCGGGCACGCGCTATGCCAAGTCGAGTAACCGCAACCGCACGCGCGACGGCCGCTCGCTGTGCTGCGAGTGGTACAACTCGATGCTGTACGACGAGCGCGGCGAGATCCTGACGGTGTTCTCGCTGGTGCTGGACGTGACCGAACGGATGCAGGCAATGGAAGGCCTGCGCGACGCCGACCGCCGCAAGGACGTGTATATCGCGACCCTGGCGCACGAGCTGCGCAACCCGCTGGCGCCGATCGCCAACGCTGCTTCGCTGCTGTGCAGCAAAGGCTTGCCGGCCGAGCGCATCGAATGGATCGGCGCGATGGTCGCGCGCCAGAGCGCGCAGATGGCGCGCCTGCTGGACGATCTGCTCGACGTTTCGCGCATCGGGCGCGGCAAGATCGCGCTGCGCCGCGCGCCGCTCGAACTGGGACGCCTGATCCGCGACACGCTGCAGACCAGCATGCCGCTGATCGAAGGCGGCCGCCACATGCTGCAACTCGATCTGGTCGAAGCGCCGCAGTGGGTCGACGGCGACCCGCTGCGCATCACGCAGGTGCTGGCCAACCTGCTCAACAATGCGGCCAAGTACACGCCGCCCGGCGGCGCGATCGACGTCAAGCTGCATGTCGAGGCCGGCCAGGCCTGCATCACGGTGCGCGACAACGGGGTCGGCCTGGAGCCGGCCATGATCGAGCGCGTGTTCGATCCGTTCGTGCAGGTCAGCAGCGCCAGTCACATGGCGCAGGGCGGTCTCGGAATCGGGCTGTCGCTGGCCAAGGGGCTGGTCGAGCTGCATGGCGGCACGATCGAAGCGGCCAGCGACGGCGCCGGCAAGGGCGCGACGTTCACCGTGCGCCTGCCGCTGGTGCAGGCGCCGGCGCCGGCGCAGGATAGTGCGCCGGGCCAGCCTCCAGCGCCGCAGGCCGGCATCGCGCTCGGGCGCCACATCCTGGTGGCCGACGACAACGTCGACGCCGCCGAATCGCTGGCCTGGCTGCTGCGCGCGGAAGGGGCCAGCGTGGCGGTGGCGCATGACGGCGCGCAGGCGCTGCAGCTGTACCACGGGCAGCCGGCCGCGATCGCGCTGCTCGACCTGGGCATGCCCAGGCTGGACGGCCTCGAACTGGCGGCGCTGCTGGCGCAGAAGACACCGCGGCCGTACCTGGTCGCCGTCAGCGGCCGCGGGCGGCAGGAAGATCGCGCCGCTTCGCTCGCGGCCGGATTCGACCAGCACCTGACCAAGCCGGTGGCGCCGCAGCGCCTGATCGCCTTGTTGCGCGAGGTTGCCAGCCAGGGTGTGGCGGATTAGTGCTCGTGCGCGGCGCCGTGGCCGGCGCCCGGTTTGCGCACCTCCAGCGCCTCGCTTGCCGGCGCCCTGGCCGCGCCGGGGGCGCTCGGCGCCGGCAGCAGCTCGCCGCTCCACTCGCGCGCCACGCTGCCCGGCGGATGGCGGTACCAGCCAGGGTCGCGGTAGTCGCCGCGCGTCAAGCCCTCGCGCACCTTCAGCAGCGTGAACATGCCGCCCATTTCCAGGTTCCCGAACGGCCCGTCGCCGCTCATCATCGGCAGCGTGTTCTCGGGCAGCGCCATCTTCATGTCGCCCATCGAGCCGCCCTTGTCGCCCATCACCATATAGCCCGGCACCAGGCGGTTGATCTTCTCGGCCACGCCGCGATGGTCGACGCCGATCAGGGTCGGCACGTCGTGGCCCATGGCGTTCATCGTGTGGTGCGATTTATGGCAGTGAAAGGCCCAGTCGCCCGGGGCGTCGGCCACGAATTCGATCGCGCGCATCTGGCCCACGGCGACGTCGGTCGTCACTTCGGGCCAGCGCGCCGACTTGGGCACCCAGCCGCCGTCGGTGCCGGCCACCTCGAAGCGGTGGCCGTGCAGGTGGATCGGGTGGTTGGTCATGGTCAGGTTGCCGACCCGGATCCGCACCTTCTCGCCCAGGCCGGCGAGCATCGGATCCAGACCCGGGAACACGCGGCTGTTGATGGCCCACAGATTGAAGTCGAGCATGGTGTTGGTGCGCGGCGTGTAGCTGCCCGGATCGATGTCGTACGACTGCAGCAGCATCACGTAGTCGCGGTCGACCGCGTGCTGGCGCGGGTTCTTCGGGTGCGTGACCCAGAACCCCATCATTCCCATCGCCATCTGCTGCATCTCGTCGGCGTGCGGGTGGTACATGAAGGTGCCGGCGTGGCGCGCCACGAATTCGTACACGAACGTCTTGCCGGGCCCGATGCCGGGCTGGGTCAGGCCGGTGACGCCGTCCATCCCGCACGGTAGCAACTGGCCGTGCCAGTGCACGCTGGTGTGTTCGGGCAGCCGGTTGGTGACGAAGATGCGCACCCGGTCGCTCTCGACGACTTCGATGGTGGGGCCGGGGCTCTGGCCGTTGTAGCCCCACAGGTTGGCCTGCATGCCGGGCGCGAGTTCGCGCACCACCGGTTCGGCCACCAGGTGGAATTCCTTGACGCCGTCCTTCATGCGCCAGGGCAGGGTCCAGCCATTCAGGGTCACCACTGGATTGTAGGGACGGCCAGCGCCCGGCGCCAGCGGCGCGGCGGTGGCGCTCGAGGTGTGCACGTGCGCCTCGGGCAGCGAGGCGGCGCCGGCCTTGCTCACCAGCGATGCGCCGAGCATGGTGGCGCCGGCGCCGGTCAGGAATGATCTGCGGTTGGTCATGGGGTCGGCTCCTTCATGTGGTGCGGTTGCGATTGCGATTGCGGTTGCGGTTGCGGGTGAGTGTGTTGGTGATCGCGATCTGGTTCGGGCAGGTCGAACGGGCCGCCCAACGCGGCGCGCAGATCGGTATCGGCCAGCCAGAATTCGCGCAGGGCGTCGATCGCGGCGTGCACGGCGGCGGCCTGCTCGCGCGCGTCGGCCAGCAATTCGAATGGCCCCACCAGCATGCCGTTGTAGCGCAGCAGCGTTTCGTCGGCGATGCGCTTGCGTAGCGGCAGCACGTGCTCTTGATAGTGGCGCGCCACGTCATAGCTGGCGCGGTAGGCCAGGTAGCCGGCGCGCGCCTGGCTGCGCGCATCGACTGCCGTTTCGGCAACCCGCTGCACGGCGCCCATATACACCGCTTCGGCACGCGCAACGCGCGCGCCACCCCAGTCGAACAGCGGCAGTTCGAGCGCCACCTGGTAGCCCTCGCTGCGCGTTTGATTGGTCTCGCTCTTGCTGGCGTAGCCGAGATCGAGCACGTTGACCCAGCGCGTGGTGCGCGTCAAGCCCAGGTCGGAGGCAGTGCCGGCGGCGGCGGCGCGCGCGGCGCGCAGGTCGAGGCGCCGCTCCAGCGCCAGGCGTTCGATGTTGGCCGGTTCGGCCGGCGCCGGCGGCAGCTCGGGCAGGTGCGCGGGCAGCGTGAAACCGGCCTGCTGCCCCCACAATCCGAGCTGGCGGGTCAGGCTTTCGCGCGCGCTGTCCTGGGCGCGGCCGGCGCGCAGCACGGCGGCGGCGGCTTCGGCATGGAAGGCCTGTTCGCGCGCCAGGTCGAGCGCGCTGGCGTTGCCGGCCTGGCGCATGCGCGCCGTGAGTTCGCCCGAGGCCTCGGCCGCTGCCGCTACCTGGCGCGCATAGTCGAGCGCCTGGCGCGCGGCCACTGCCTCGATCCAGGCGCGCCGGGTTGCGTGCGCGTGCGTCTCGATGGCGGCGGCGATGCGCAGCGTGGTTTCTTCGTGGCGGCGCGTGGCCATGCGCTGGCGCAGCGGCATGGTCAACAGGCCGGCCAGGTCGAACGATACGCTGCGCTCGATTTCACGCTCGCCGCCGCCCGCCATGCGCGAAAAACCGAACGATGGATTGCGCAGGCGGGTGGCCTGCACCAGGTCGGCCTGGGCAATGCCGGCCTCCTGGTAAGTCGCTTGCAGGCCGGGGTGCTTGATCATGGCCAGGCGCACCGCGCGCTCGATGTCGAGCGGCGACTGCAACAGCGCGGCCACTTCGGCCGCCAGCGCACGGCGCTCGTCATCGGTATAGGCGACGCGCGCTTCGGCGCCGGCGGCAGTGCGCGCCAGGTCGGCGCTGGCCTGGAAGGTGGCGCGCGGCGCCACGCTGGCGCAGCCGGCCAGCAGCAAGGCGGCAGCTGCCGGGGTCAAGCGGCGCAGCAAAGAAGCGCTGTTCATCAGTGATGCTCCCCGTGGTGGTGCTGGTGCGCGGCCTTCGGTGCTTCCTTGTTCGCCGCTGTCGCTGCCGGTGCCGCTGCCGGTGCCGGTGCCGCTGGCGGTGCCGCGGGTTGCCCGTGTCGGCCATCGTGCGCATCGTGGCCATGCCGGGCCTCGGTGCCGCCGACGGTGCGGTTCAGCGCCTGCCAGTTGCGCTCAGGGCTGGTGGGCTCGCTCTGCGGCGCTTTGATGTCATAGGCCGGCTGATAACGGGTGGCGGGGACGTCGGCGCGGGCGTCGTCGGCCATGTTTTGCTGCGCCTGCAGCGGCAGTGCTGTCGCGGCCAGGGCAGTCGCGGCCAGGCCGGCCGCGACCCGGCGCGTATAGGTATGGATGAACATGATTCCTCGTTCGAATGAATTGCAGGGACGGCCGCGTGAGGTCACGCGGCTGCCGGGCGAATCAGGCGAGCGGGAAGCGGGGAGGTCGTTCGGGCAGGGCCAGGTCGACCGTTGCCAGGTGGCGCGCAGCGAGCGCAACCAGGACAGCGGGAGCGGGCGAAGGGGCGGCGATCAGCGCCGGGGCCGGCGCCAGCGCCGCGCCGATGCAGCAGTCGGCGCAGGCGCTGCAGCGGCCATCGCTGTCGTGCTGGTCATGCGGCGACGCGTGCTGGTTGCCGGCGTCGATCGCGGGTTGATGGCAGCGGTCTTCGACGCTTGCCGCGGCGGGCGCCGGCGCCGTCATGGCGACCGTGGCCTGCTGCATCGGCCCATGCGCGCAGGTCAGCATGGCCGCCGACGCGATTCCCTGAAACGGGAGCGCCAGCAGCATCAGCCACACGAGCAGGGAACGGAACAGGCTTTTCACGCGCCGATTCTAGCACGGCGCCGGTACAACATTTGCGCCACCATTTCATCAAATGCCGTTGCAGCAACTTGTGTTGTGCTGCTAGCATCCTGAAATGATTCAATGATGAGCCGATGACCATGCTGAAGCTTTCGCGCCTGTTCGCACCACGCCGCAGGAAGAACCAGAAAGAAATCGCCGCCAGGGCGACCGAAGTGGTCGCGCAGGTGCTGACCGATATCGGGATCGACCGCTTCCTCAATGGCAGCCTGCTGCTCGACCGCCAGTTCAGACCACGCTTCTTTGCCGTCTTGCCCCGTGCGCGCCATGATTCTCTGGCGTGCGTCGCCGTGCGCGAGCTGGCCGAAGCGCACGCACTGCGCGCCGCCGTACCCGACGCCGGTCTGGACCGGGCCACGGTGGCGTATCACGCGTGCTGCCTCAGCGACGGCTTGATGCGCGCGCTGCTCGAGCGTTCGCCCGAACTGCGGGCACTGCCGGCGCGGCGCCTGGACCAGCTCGAGGTCGCCCTCGCCGATTGAAGCGGGCGCGGCAAGGCAGCACGGCAAGACGGCAAGCGGGGCAGTCCTCGTGTGCGCACGCTGGCGCCGGGTAGCGCTATGCTTGAGATATCCACCCATGCACCGCCGAGAGGTCGCCCCATGTCCGATGCCGTCCGAACTGTGTCCGTCCGCGCCGTCATGGCGCCAGCAGCATGAGCGTACGCAATCTGCAGCGCCTGTTCGCGCCGCGTTCGGTGGCGCTGATCGGCGCCTCGCGCCGTCCTGGCAGCCTTGGCACCACGCTGCTCGACAATCTGCTGCAGGGCGGCTTCAAGGGCAAGCTGTACGCCGTCAATCCCAGGTACGATCGCCTCGGCGATCTCGACTGCCATGCCAGCGTGCCGGATCTGCCCGAGGCGCCAGACCTGGCCGTGATCTGCACCCCGCCGGCAACGGTGCCGCAGATCGTGCGCCAGTTGGGCGAACGCGGCACCCGCGCCGCGATCGTCCTCAGTTCCGGCATGGGACGCACCCGCGACGCCAGCGGGCGCAGCCTGCGCCAGGCCGCGCTCGACGCCGCCCATCCCTATCTGCTGCGCCTCCTGGGGCCGAACAGCGCCGGCCTGCTGGCCCCTGGCCTGGGCCTGAACGCGAGCGTCGCCCACAGCGGCGCGCTGCCGGGGCGGATCGCCTTCGTGTCGCAATCGGGCTCGCTCATGACCGGGGTGCTGGATTGGGCGCGCACGCGCGGCATCGGCTTCTCGCACTTTATTTCGCTGGGCGACTCGAGCGACGTCGATCTGGGCGACGTGATGGATTACCTGGCCAGCGACGGCCACACCGGCGCCATCTTGCTGTACGTCGAGAACCTGCGCTACGCGCGCAAGTTCATGTCGGCGGCGCGCGCGGCGGCGCGCAGCAAGCCGGTGCTGGTGCTCAAGGCCCAGCGCGAAGCCGATGCGGTGCGCGCGGTGGCCAGCGAAAGCGGTGCGCTGGCCAGGGCCGACGATGTGTTCGATGCGGCGATCCGGCGCGCCGGCATGTTGCGCGTGGCCACCACCGAAGAGTTGTTCGCGGCGGTCGAGACGCTCGCCTTTGCGCGCCCGCTGCACGGCGAACGGCTGGCGATCCTGAGCAACGGCGCCGGTCCCGGCGTGCTGGCGCGCGACGCGCTGTATCTGGGCGGCGGCGCGGCGGCGCAGTTATCTGGCGAATCGATCGCGCAGCTCGACGCGCTGCTGGCGCCGGGCTGGAACGGGGTCGGCACCGTCAATCTGTACGGCGGCTCGCCGCCCGAGCGCTACCGCGCGGCGCTCGACGTGGTGCTGAAAGACCCGCAGGTGGACGCGGTGCTGGTGGTGCATTCGCCGACCGCCAACGTCGACAGCCGCGAGGTGGCCAATGCGGTGGCCTCGATGGCCGGCAGCGCGTCGCGCCCCTTGCTGTCGTGCTGGCTGGGCGGCGCCTCGGTGCAGCAAGCGCGCGCGATCGTGTCAAGCGCGCGGCTGCCGACCTACCGCACCCCGGAAGACGGCGTCGGCGGTTTCTTGCAGATGGTGAACTACCGGCGCAACCAGAACCTGCTGATGGAGGTGCCGCCGTCGATGAGCGGGGCGATGGCGCCCGACCGCGCCGGCGCCCGCGCGCTGGTGCAGGAGGCGATCCGCAACAAGCGCCTGCTGCTGTCCGATCCCGAGACCAAGGCCATCCTGCGCGCGTATGGGCTGGACCTGGTGGCCACCCGTTCGGCGCCGGACGTCGACGCCGCCGTGGCGGCGGCGCGCGCAATCGGCTTCCCGGTGGCGGTCAAGATCCTCACGCCGGACGTCATGCACAAGTCCGACTTCGGCGGCGTGACGCTCGACCTCGACAGCGAGGAAGCGGTGCGCGCCGCCGCCGCGCGCATGCGCCGCCGCCTGCATGCCTTGTTCCCGCAGGCGCGCTTCGACGGCTTTTCGGTGCAGGCCATGTGCCGCAAGGCGCACGCCCACGAACTGATCGTCGGCGCCGCCACCGACCCGGTGTTCGGGCCGGTGCTGGTGTTCGGGCAGGGCGGGGTGGCGGTGGAGGTGACCGACGACCATGCGGTCGGCCTGCCGCCGCTCAATCTGGTTCTGGCGCGCGACCTGGTCGAGCGCACCCGCGTGGCGCGCCTGCTGGCCGGTTATCGCGGCCGTCCCGCCGCCAACCTGGATGCGATCTATGCGGTGCTGGTGCAGGTGTCGCGCCTGATCTCGGACATCCCCGAGATCGTCGAACTCGATATCAATCCGCTGCTGGCCGACGCCCATGGCGCCACCGTGCTCGACGCGCGCATGCGGCTGGCGCTGGCCGACCGCTCCGGCAGCACGCTCGACCGGCTGGCGATCCGCCCGTATCCGCGCGAGCTCGAGCAAAGCGTCGACTGGCAGGGCGCGCCGCTGTTGCTGCGTCCGATCCGCCCCGAAGACGGCCCGGCCCACCTGGCGTTTTTCGACGCCCTCACGCCGGACGATATCCGCTACCGCATGTTCGTGCGCATCCGCGAACTGCAGCCGTCGCAGCTGGCGCGCTTCACCCAGATCGACTACGACCGCGAAATGGCCTTCATCGCCACCCGCAAGAACGGCGAAGGGGTGGCCGAGACGCTGGCGGTGGGGCGGGTGGTGGCCGATCCCGACAACATCAGCGCCGAATTCGCCGTCACCGTGCGCTCCGATCTGAAAGGCATGGGGCTGGGCAAGATGATGATGGAAAAGCTGATCGCCTACTGCCGCGCGCGCGGCACGCGCGAGATCGTGGGCGAGGCGCTGCCGCAGAATGCACGCATCGTCGGGATGGTGAAAAAGCTCGGGTTCGAGGTCAAGGTCGGCGAGGAGGGGGTGCGCGAGATGCGCCTGCCGCTGCACTGACGTCGTCAGCCAGGCGCGACTGCGGCCGGCGTGACATTCGGAGGATTTTCGCCGGGCTTGCTCTGGTACTCTGGGCAGCTTCGTCGCGTCGCTCGCGCGTTCACTTATTCCGATTGCCGATGTCCCGTCTTGGTCTGTATTTCTGCGCTCCCTACGCCCTGTTCGTCGCCGCCTGCATCGGCTTCGCGATCTTGGGCAACGTCCACTATCAGGGACAGTTCATCGCGCTGCAGCTGCCGATCGCGCTGCAACTGGCGCTGGCCGATGCATTCGGCCTGGGGCAGGCGGCCAGCAATATCGCCTGGCCCGATGCCTGGTGGGTGTTCATCACGCCGGCCTTCCTGCTGCTGTACGCCAGCGGCGCGCTGATCGAGCGCGGCATCGTGCGGCGCCGCGCGCTGCCGCCACGCTCGCACTGACGCCAGCGCCGCCATCGGCTGACCGGCGCTCAGCGCCGGAAGCGCACGTCCTCGCTCACCACTTTGGCCTCGCCCTTGGGTTTCTTCGGCTTTTTCGGCTTCTTGACAATCTGCCCCCGGGCGTCGGTCAGCGGCACCCGGTGCTCCGGCGCGAAGCCCGGCTCTTCGATCCGCTCGAGCTGCTGGCGCGTCAATACCTCGATCGCGGCCAGCTGCTCGACTTCGTCGGCGCACACCAGCGAGACGGCCTCGCCCGACGCGCCCTTGCGCCCGGTGCGCCCGGTGCGGTGCACGTAGTCCTCGGCCACGATCGGCAAGTCGACGTTGATCACCGCCGGCAGGTCGTCGATATCGATGCCGCGCGCGGCGACGTCGGTGGCCACCAGCACCCGCACTTCGCCGGCGCGAAAGCGCTCCAGTGCGCGCAGGCGCGCCGGCTGCGGCTTGTCGCCGTGGATCGAGTCGGCGCTGATGCGTTTGGCGTCGAGCAGCGCGACCAGTTCGTCGACCCCCTTGCGGGTGCGGGCAAAGGCCAGCACCTGCGGCCAGTCGTGTTGTTTCAGCAGGTACAGGAACAGTTCGGCCTTGCGCTTCTTGTCGACCGTGACGACCCACTGCTTGATCGCCGCCACCGTGGTGTTGCGCGGCGAGGCCTCGATCCGCACCGGTTCGCGCAGCATCTGGTTGGCCAGGGCCCGGATCTGGTCCGAGAACGTGGCCGAGAACAGCAACGTCTGGCGTTTTTTCGGCAGCAGCTTGAGGATGCCGTCGATTTCGCGCGCGAAACCCAGGTCGAGCATGCGGTCGGCCTCGTCCAGCACCAATGTCTTGATTTCATTGAAGCGCACCGCGTTCTGGCGCTGCAGGTCGAGCAGGCGGCCCGGGGTGGCGACCAATACGTCGACGCCCTTGCGCAGCGCCATCATCTGCGGGTTGATGCTGACCCCGCCATACGCGACCAGGGTGCGCATCGACAGGCCTTCGGCATAGGTGCGCACGCTCTCGTGCACCTGCTCGGCCAGTTCGCGCGTCGGCACCAGGATCAGGGCGCGCGCCGCGTTCGGGCCGACCTCGCCGCTCTTGGCCAGGCGCTGCAGGATCGGCAGCGTGAAACCGGCGGTCTTGCCGGTGCCGGTCTGGGCCGCAGCCATGACGTCGTGTCCGGCCAGCACGGCGGGAATCGCCTGCAGCTGAACCGCGGTCGGGGTGTGGTAGGCGAGTGCGTCGAGGGTGCGGACGATCTGGTCGATCAGGCCGAGGGAAGCGAACGTAGGGGAAGAAGGCGACGGGGGCAGCGACATGACAGGGAAACCTTGCGGCGAAACAATGAACAGGCCGTAGTCTACCCTGCCGCGGCCGGCATGGCGAACCGGCCGCTGGCCGGACATCAGGCGCTTGCTGTCAGCTGTGCTGCGCGGCGGGCGTCGCGGCTGCGGTCGCGGCCAGGTCGGCGATCGGCTTGACTGGCTCGTTATGTTCGCGGCAGCCGCCGAGCAGCAGGCAGCTCATCGCCAGCGCGGCGGCGGCAAGACGGGGTATCGGTGTGGTGGCATGCATGATTCGGCCCTCCCTGTGAGTACACCGATTCTACGGCGCCGGCGCGGGCGGCGGCGCGCGCGTGGCGCCGCCTTTTTGTGCTGCCGTGACCCGCTTTCGTCGCCCGATCCCCGGCTTCGTCGCATAATGCATGTTGGCAAAAAGGTGCGTGGCTATGCTGGCGCCATCCCACCATCGAAGGAAGTGACATGATCGCGAGCCTGTTCCACCTGATCCGCCTGCTGCTGGCCTGGACCGCCCTGTACGTGCTGCTGTGTATTTTCCTGGCCGAGGCCGGGCTCAAGCAGATCGACGCCCCGCTTGGCGGCTACGCCGTGTTGCTTGGATGCGCGCTCGGCGCCTGGGTGCTGTCGGTGTCGTTCTCGCACATTCGCCGGGTGCGCCTGGTGGCGGACGCGGTCAGCGCCGGCGCGCTGTCGAACCGTCAGCGGCGCCGCATCGAGATCCCGTTCGAGGCCGGCGAAGCCTTCGACATGATCGACGCCGCCATCCGCGAGCTGCCCGGCGCCCAGATCGTCGACAGTGCGCGCGACAGCCTGCAGGTGCGGGCGCAAGTGCAGGGCATCGATCCGTATGGCAGCCGCAGCGCCTACGCCTGGGCGCTGGAACACCTGTCGACCTGGCGCAACCAGATCCTGGCCACCGTCACGCCGAATGGCGACGCGGCCGGCAGCGTGACCCTGATCTGCGAGCCGGAAGGCCCGGCCTGGATCGACCTGTTCCTGGTCGACCATGGCACCAACCTGGAAAACGCCGAAGCGGTGGTGCGCGCAATCAGCCGCCGCATCGGCGAGCGGCGCCGCCAGGAAGCGGCGTCGGTGCGCGAAACGGCCACCGAGAAGGAACTCACGGTGGCGCGCCTGAACCTGCTGCACGCCCAGGTCGAGCCGCACTTCCTGTACAACACCCTGGCCAGCGCCCAACTGCTCACGCGCAGCGATCCGGCGCGCGCCGACGCCATGCTCGGCAACCTGATCCACTACCTGCGCCACTCGCTGCCGCGCACCGGCGATACGCCTTCGACGCTGGGCGTGGAACTGGAACGCGCGCGCGCCTACCTCGAGATCCTGGCGATCCGCATGGGGCCGCGCCTGGATCTGCAGATCGATGTGCCGGACCAACTGCTGGCGCTGAGCTTTCCGCCGATGATGTTGCAGACCCTGGTCGAGAACGCCATCAAGCATGGGCTGGAGCCGAAACCGGGCGGCGGCACGGTGTGGATCCTGGCGCGCGTGCAGGGCAGGGCGGCGGCAGTGACGGTGGCCGACGACGGGCGCGGCTTCAGCGCCGAAGGCGGCGGCACCGGCATCGGCCTGCGCAATGTGCGCGAGCGCTTGCGCCTGGCCTATGGCGCCGCGGCCAGTTTTTCAATTGTGGCGAATTTCCCGAGCGGGGTGGCGGCCACGATCACGCTGCCACTGGCCGCAGAGACGAGCGCGCCGCCGGTACTGACAGGAGAGCAACATGCTTGACGGCGCCGTCAAGTGCGTCATCGCCGAGGACGAGATCCTGCTGCGCGATGCGCTGGTGTCGATGCTGGGCGAGGTCTGGCCGCAGCTCGAGATCGTCGCCGTGTGCGAAGACGGCGGCAGCGCGCTCGAGGCGATCGCCGCCCAGCGTCCACAACTGGCCCTGCTCGACATCCGGATGCCCGGCTTGAGCGGGCTCGAGGTCGCGTCGAGCGTGCTCGACCTTGGCCTGGACACCGAGATCGTGTTCGTCACCGCCTACGACCAGTACGCGATCGACGCCTTTGAGCGGGGCGCGGTCGACTATCTACTGAAACCTGTCCAGCGCGAGCGGCTGGCGGCCACGCTGCAGCGGGTGCGCGAGCGGCTGGCGCGCGGCGCCCCGCCCCCCGATCAGATGGCGGCATTGCTGGCGCGCCTGGCGGCGCTGGCGCCGCATGCCGCCCCCCAGGCCCAGGCAGGGGCGCCGCTGGTCTGGCTGACCGCCAGTTGCGGCGCCGAGACGCGCCTGATCCTGGTCGACGATGTCGCTTACTTTCAGTCAGACAGCAAGTACACGGTGGTGATGACGGCGGCCGGCGAGGCGCTGTTGAGGAAGCCGCTGCGCGAGCTGCTGGCGCTGCTCGACCCGGCCATGTTCAAGCAGGTGCACCGCTCGACGGTGGTGAACCTGCGCGCGGTGGCGGCGGTGACGCGCGACGATAGCGGCAAGGGCCTGATCCGGCTGCGCAACCGGCCTGAGACATTGTCGGTCAGCCAGCCGTTCATGGCGCTGTTCCGGAATATGTAATGACCATGCAACGCGAATGGGCATGCCGTAGTAAAATCCTTCCCTGCTTGACATCCGGCGCGTTTGCCGGGCGGAGCACATTGAAGGAGGCAAGCTTGCGTAGCGATATCGTGATCGTGGGTGGCGGTGCCGGCGGTTTGGAACTGGCCTGCAAACTGGGCCGCAAACTGGGCCCATCCAAGGTGACGCTGGTCGACAGCCGCCTTTACCATATCTGGAAACCGTCGCTGCACGAAGTCGCGGCCGGCACCCTGGACATCCACCAGGAAGGCCTGTCGTACGCGATGCTGGCGCACGACAATGGATTCAATTTCATCCTCGGTCCGATGACCGGGCTCGACTCGGCCAACCAGACCGTCGACATCGGCGCCGTGCATTCGGCAACCGAGAATGATGAAGTGTTGCCGCCGCGCCGGCTTGGCTACGCCAAGCTGGTGCTGTCGATCGGCAGCACCTCGAATTATTTCGGCGTGCCGGGCGCGCAAGAGCATTCGATCTCGCTCAACGCCACCGAAGATGCCGAGCGTTTCCGCCTGCGCATGCTGCGCCTGATGCTGGCCGTCGAGCAACAGCGTGAAGAAGGCAAGGAAACCGGTCTTGACGTCGTCATCATCGGCGGCGGCGCCACCGGCGTCGAGCTGGCCGCCGAGCTGCGCGAAGCCTCGGGCGCCTATGCTCGCTACGGTTTTGCGCGCATGGACGTCAAGCGCGACGTGCGCATCGCCATCCTCGAAGGCGCCCCGCGCATCCTGGCGCCCTTGCCCGAGCGGGTCTCGGCCGCGGCCCAGGCGCTGCTCGACAAGCGCGGCATCCGCGTCGTCGCCGACTGCCGCGTCACCGCGATCGAAGCCGACCGCGTGATCGACGGCAAGGGCAACGTTTATCGGGCCGACCTGTGCGTATGGGCGGCCGGGATCCGCGCGCCCGAGATGCTGGCCACCCTTGGCCTGCCGACCGCACGCGGCGGCCAGGTCGAGGTCGACGCCCATCTGCGCGTCAAGGGCGTGCCGAATGTGTTCGCACTCGGCGACTGCGCTGCCTGCATCGACGGCAACGGGCTGCCGGTGCCGCCGCGCGCCCAGGCCGCGCACCAGCAGGCCGATTACCTGGTCACGGCGTTCCTGCGGATCGACAAGGGCCGCCCGCCCCAGGATACGCCGTACGAATACCGCGACTACGGTTCGCTGGTGTCGGTGGGGCAGAACACGAGTGTCGGTAGCCTGATGGGTTCGCTGCGCGGGGCCAGCTGGTTCGTGCAGGGTTCGGTGGCGCGCCTGATGTACACCAGCCTGCACCTGAACCATCACCGCGCGGTGATGGGCACCATGCGCACCGCCTTGCTGGCGGTGGCGCGCTTCCTGATCCGGCGCAGCACGCCACTGGTCAAGCTGCACTGATGAACAGGGCTGGCCCGCGCGGCCAGCCCACGCCATTCAAGTCTACGCGACCTGTTCGCGTGGCAGCGTCATCTGCAATATCGCGCCGCCGCCCTCGAGCGGCTCGAGCGTCAGGTCACCACCCAGAAAACGGGCCCGCTCGCGCAGCAGGCGCAGGCCATGGCCGCCCGTGGTTTGCTGCAGCAGCCGCGCGCCGTCGGCCAAACCGACGCCGTCGTCGCGCACGGTCAGCATCGTCATCTCGCCATCATCATCGAGGATCACGTCGACGCGCGTGGCTTGCGCATGCGCGGCGGCATTGCGCAAGCCTTCCTCGGCGCAGCGCAGCAGCAAGGCGCCGACTTCGCGCGTATAGGGGCTGTCCTCGTCGGGCAGGCTGACCCGGGCCTTGACGCCATGCGCGGCGCTGAACGTCGGCGCCAGCTCGGCCAGCGCGGCTTTCAGGCCGAGAAACTCGAGCTTGTCGTTCCACAGCTCGAGCTGCATGGTGCGGTTGGTCTCGATGATGCCGTTCAGGAGCGTCTTCATCTGCGCGCTGCGATTCTGCATCGACGCGTTCTCGGCCGGGATGTGCTGGCTCAGCAGGGCCAGGTGCATGGTCAGCGCCGTCATCGACGAGCCGAGGCTGTCGTGCAACTGGCGCGCCAGCTGGCGCCGTTCGTCGTCCCAGCGATTCGCTTGCCAGGCCAGCATTTCAGTGAGTTCCGCAGTGCGCGCCGCGACCAGGCGCTCGAGCTCGGGATCGGGGTGCGGATTGGCCGTTTCGGTCATCGTGGGCTTCGTTAAATGTTTCCCAAATCATACAACAATTGACTTTGAGACGGCGCGCGCACTGCGCGGGAACGCAACACTGCTTTGCGCGTGTGCTGCGTGCGCTCGCGAACAGTGTGCCCAGCAGTTTGGGCGCATGCTGGTTTTGTGGCCAGCGAGCCAACATTCACAGACAAAATACGGGGGTTTTACCATGCCAAACACCAAGACCAAAGACCAGGCCACCGAACAGGACGCGATTGCCCTGCTGACCAAACAGCACAAGGAAGTGGCCGATATGTTCGATGAGTTCGAGAACATGAGCGACCGCGCCACCACCAGCAAGAAAAAGCTGGTCGAGAAGATCTGCGAACAGCTGATCATGCACACTGCGATCGAAGAGGAAATCTTCTATCCGGCGGTGCGTGAAGCATCGAAAGAAACCGAAGACATGGTCGATGAAGCCGTCGTCGAGCACGCTTCGGCCAAGGACCTGATCGCGCAGCTGCAGGAAGCCGATCCGGGCGACGATTTGTACGACGCCAAGGTCAAGGTGCTGGGCGAGCAGATCGAGCACCACGTCGAGGAAGAAGAGGAAGAAATGTTCCCGAAAGTGCGCAAGCTGAAACTCGACCTGGAACAGCTGGGCCAGGAAATGGCGGCGCGCCGCGACGAGCTGCTGGCTTCGGCCTGATGCCGTAAGGTCTTACTGATGCCGTAAGTTCTTAACCATGCAACAGCGGCGCACCGAGGTGCGCCGCTTTTGTTCAGGCGTCGGCTGGCTGGGTGCTGGCGCTGGCCGGCGCCGATGCCGGCGTCAGCGCCTCGAGCAAGCGCTCGATCTGCACCGGTTTCACCAGATGCTGGTCGAAGCCGGCTGCCAGCACCCGGCGCTGGTCTTCCGCCAGGCCGTAGCCGGTGAGGGCGATCAGGCGGATTCCGCGCGTGGCCGGATCGGCGCGCAGGCGGCGCGCCACTTCATAGCCGTCAATGCCGGGCAGGCCGATGTCGACCAGTGCCGCGTGCGGCAGGCAGGCCTGGGCCTGGGCCACACCCTGCAAGCCGTCGCTCGCCTGCAGCACCGGAAAACCGTGCACGCCGAGCATGGTGGCCATCATCTCGCGCCCGTCTTCGTTGTCTTCGATCAGCAGCACGGTCGGCTTGCCATCGAGGCTGGGGACGATCGGCTCTGGCTGGCACGGGGCCGCCGGTTCGGCATGCGGGAAGCGGATCTCGAAGCACGAACCGAGGCCGGCGCCGGCGCTGGTGCAGGCCACCGCACCGCCATGCAGTTCGACCAGGCGTCGCACCAGCGACAGGCCGATGCCAAGCCCGCCCTGCGAACGGTCGATCGAGATCGCGCCCTGGACAAATACATCGAATACGTGCGGCAGCAGTTCGGCCGGGATGCCGACCCCGGTATCGCGCACGCTGAGCACCACATCGCCCTCGATGCGCGCCAGTTCGATGCCGATGTTGCCGCCATGGGGCGTGTACTTGAGCGCGTTGTCGAGCAGGTTCGAGACGATCTGTTCGAGCCGGGTCGGGTCGCCATCGACCCAGCCCGGGGCCAGCTCGACGCTGATGCCGTAGCCGGCGGTGCGGCCGGTGGCGCGGAAGGTTTCCAGGCAGCTCGCTACCAGGTTCGATAGATCGAGCGGCTGGCGCGCCAGCAGGATCTTGCCCGACATCGCGCGCGACAAATCGAGCAAGTCATCGACGATGCGCGACAGGTGCTGGCTCTGGCGCTGGATGATGGTGCGCGCGCGCGTCACCGAGTCCTGGTTCGCGCCGGGCAGGCCGATCAGGCTCGAGGCGCTCGAAATCGCCGACAGCGGATTGCGCAGCTCATGGCCGAGCATGGCCAGAAATTCGTCCTTGGCGTGGCTTTTGCGCTCGGCCGCCTGGCGCTCTTCCATCTCGCGCACCAGGCGCCGGTTGGTCGCGGTCAGTTCGAGCGCATGCTGCGACAGGGCTTCGGCCTGGCGCTTGAGTTCTTCGTTCTTCATCGCCAGCGTCACGAACACCGAGACCTTGGCGTGCAATATCTGGGGAATCACCGGCGTGAACAGAAAGTCGGCGGCGCCGCGCTGGTAGGCCTTCAGGCGGTCGATTTCATCGGCCAGGAAGGCCGTCACGAAGATGATCGGAATGTCGGCCGAGCGCGCACGCTGGTGGATCGCCTCGGCGGTCTCGAAACCATCCATGCCGGGCATATTCACGTCAAGCAAAATCACGGCGAAGTCGTGCAGCAGCACCTGGCGCAGCGCTTCCTGTCCCGAGCGGGCCGACAGCACCGTGTAGTTGCCTTCGTCAGCGCGGCCCTCCAGCAGGCTGCTCAGGGCGAGCAGGCTGGCGGGATCGTCGTTGACGACCAGGATCTTGGGTTTATCGCTTTGGGTCACGATCGTTCCTGAAGCTTGTTCCGTCAACATAGTGCTCTTGCTTTTATTAAAGAATACCAGACTACTGTTGGTAAGCCGGAGTAAATACCTGCTGAGTTCGCGATGATAGCATGTCGGCATTAGTGCCAATAGGCAAATAAATCAATCGTGCGCAGCGGTGCCCTGTACGCTGTCGCACATACGGCCTGATGCCCTTGTGCCATAGTGAAAACGTACCGGTTCGACAGTGGACGGGGGCACGACTAGAGAGGACATAATATGAATATCGATACCATCGTAAATGAACAGTTCCACGGCAAGACATTTGGTGAGCTGGTCAATGCACCAATCTCCGCGCTGCGCGGCATCGGCGAGCAGCAGGCCAGGTCGCTGGCCGACACGCTGGGCGTGAACACGATCGGCGAACTGGCCGGCCTGCAAGTGGTCAATTACGCCATAGCCATCAAGGCCTTGGCCGGCTGCGAAGGCGCCACAAGCAAGGAAAAAGCCGAAGAAACCCTGCTCGATGACGCTGTCGAGATGACCTTCCCGGCCAGCGATCCGATTTCGGTTGACGCCGGCATCACGCGCATCGAAGTCGCGCCCGACATGGTCGATGCCGGCCGCGACCATCAGCACGCGTCGTCGATCGAAGCGAGCAGCGAGAAGGCGTCAGGCCAGAGCCCGCTGCAACAGTTCCCGGGCGGCGAAAAGCGTTAATCTGCACGGCGCCGCCTCGCGCGGCGTTGCGCCAACGGCGGGTCACGCAGCGCAGGCTGCGTGACCCGTTTGCATTGTGCGCGGGCGAACCTGGTAAGCACACGCATCCATACTTAACGATGACAGCGCCCAAAAAAAACGTCACCCCGAAGAGTGACGTTCTGATTGGGGCCATGCTCGGCGCGCGCGGTCAACGATGCGGCGTCGCCATCTCGACCGCTTGCGTACTGGCGACCGGCGTTGGCGCGGCGCCCTGCGTCGGCGCGCCCGAGGTCTTGGCCGCCGCCTGGCGATTCGCCGCGGGCGAGCAGAACCGGTTCTTGCCGGCGCGCTTGGCTTCGTACAGCGCGTAGTCGGCGATATTGATCAGCGATTCGACCGATTCGGCATCGTCCGGATAGATACTGATGCCGATCGAGGTCGACAGGCGCAGGGTCAGGTCGTTGATGAAGAATGGCTCGGACAGCGCTTCGACCAGTTTCGAGGCCGGGCCTTGGGCATCGGCCAGGCTGTGGACGTCGCCCAGCACCACCATGAATTCGTCGCCGCCGAGGCGCGCGACGGTGTCTTCCTTGCGCGAACTGGCCAGCAGGCGCTGCGATACCATTTTCAGGATGTCGTCGCCATACGCGTGGCCATAGGTGTCGTTGATCGCCTTGAAGCCATCGAGGTCGAGATACATGACCGCGGCCTTGGCGTGGGTGCGGTTGGCATGCTGCAGCGCGGTCTCGATACGGTCCTCGAGCAGGCGCCGGTTGGGCAGGCCGGTGAGGGCGTCGTGCAGGGCCAGTTCTTGCTGGGCCTTGGAATACTGGGCCAGCTCCTTGTACAGCAGGCGCACTTCGAGCATGTTGTGGATGCGCTTGTGTACCTCGAGCAGGTCGAACGGCTTGCTGATGAAATCGCGCGCACCGGCTTCGAGCGCGGCGATCTTGAAGCTGGGCTGGGCGGTCAGGGCCAGCACTGGCAGGTAGCCGCCTTTTTCGATCTCCTTGAGCCCCTTCATGACCTGGAAACCGTTCAGTCCCGGCATCTGCAGGTCGAGCAGGATGATGTCGTAGTTGTGCTCGCGGTGCAGCGGGCACACCTGTTCAGGCAGCATCGTGGAGCTGACGCAGGTATAGCCTTCCTCGCGCAATATCTCTTCCATCAATTCGATATTGTCGGGGGAATCGTCGACCACGAGGATCTTCGCGTTCAAAATGTCTTGTCTGCTCGGCATACTTGTCTCTTTATTTGCTGTAGGAGCGTTGCTGGGAGCATCGCCGTTTTGAGCGAATCCCTTTCTTCACAGAATCTGGCTGACACCTACTCCACTACTCAAATTAGTGTAGCAAAGACCATAAAATTTCTTGTAGGACAGCGCCGCGCGCATCGGTAGGAAGAGCGAGAGCCAAATCGGCACCTAGGCACGGCGTCCGGCCAGCATCGGCGCCGACGGTCCGATCACCATCGCGATGGCTTCCATCAGCTCGATTTGTTCGACCGGCTTCGATACATGCGCCGAGAATCCGGCCTCGAGCGCCGTAAGCCGGTCCTCGGTACGTGCAAAGGCGGTCAGGGCAATGGCCGGCACCAGCGCCCCGGCGTCGCGCGGCAGCGCACGCACCCAGGACAACAATTCAAGGCCATTCACGTCAGGCATGCCGAGGTCGCTGATGAGCAGGTCGGGCGGCACCGCGCGCAGCAATTCGAAGGCTTCGCGCGCGCCGCCCGCCAGGCGCACGCTGGCGTGGCAGTCGGCCAGCATGCGCGCGATCAGTTCGCGCGCGTCGCGATCATCGTCGACCACCAGCACCGTGACGCCGCTCAGGTCGCGCACCACCGCGTCCTGGGTCGGCTCGGCGTGCGCGGGTGGCGCCGAGCGGTCGGCGGCGGTGGACGAATCCGAGCGGATCATGGCGGCGCGCGCGGCCGCGCTCGAGCGTGGCGCGGCCTTGGCCAGCGGCAGTTCGATCGTGAAGCTGGCGCCCTGGCCTTCGCCGGCGCTCTCGGCGCGCACGGTGCCGCCATGTTGCTCGACCAGGTGCTTGACGATCGACAGACCCAGGCCCAGGCCGCCATGATGGCGCGTCATCGAGGCGTCGGCCTGGCGGAAGCGCTCGAATACATGGGTAATGAATTCGGGACGGATGCCGGCGCCGTTGTCGCGCACCGTGATCGCCACCTGTTCGCCGCGCTGCGCCACGTCGATCTCGACCCGGCCTTCGCGCGCGCTGAACTTGATCGCGTTGGTGAGCAGGTTCCAGACGATCTGCTGCAGCCGGCCCGGATCGCCCGCCACCAGCGGACCGCCGGCGCCGGCGGCGGCGTAGTGCCCCTCGATGCGGATGCCCTTGGCGTCGGCCGCCGGGCGCACGGTTTCGATGGCGGCATCGATGAAGTTGGCCGGATCGACGATCTGCATGTCGAGCAGCACCTTGCCCGAGGTGATGCGGCTCATGTCGAGCAGGTCTTCGATCAGTTGCGCCTGCGCGCGCGCATTGCGCTCGATCGTGGTCAGGCCGCGCTGCAGGTCGGCGCCGTCGCGGCTGCCGCGCCGCAGCACCTGCGACCAGCCCAGGATGGCCGATAGAGGCGTGCGCAGTTCGTGCGACAGGGTGGCCAGGAATTCATCCTTCATCTGGCTGGTGCGTTCGGCCTCGGCACGCGCTTCGCGTTCGTTTTCAAGCAGCACGGTGCGCTCTTCGGCGGCGCGGCTGGCGGCCTCGACCAGGCGAATATTGTCGAGTGCGATCGCCGCCTGGGCCGCGATGCCGCTGACGATGCGCTCGGTCTTGGGCGTGAACACGCCCGCTTCCGGGTGGCCGAAGAACATGGTGCCGAGCAGTTCACCCGAGCGCGCCACCACCGGCACCGACATATAGCTGCGCAGCGGCGGATGGCCACCGGGTGCATCGAAGCGCGGACCGCCGTCGGCATAGGCCGGATCGGCGCGCAGGTCTTGCAGGCGCACCAGGGTGCCGGCGCGCAGGCCGGGACCATACAGGCTGTTCGCGTCCGGCTCGCCGATGCTGCGAAAGCCGCTCGCGGGGCTGCTGTCGGTGCTGGCGCCGGTGAGGGTGCTGAGCGAGAACAGCGAGCCGCCCTGGCCCTGGCCGACATGATAGAACGCGGCGTAGCGCGCGCCCGACACGCCGGCAGCGGCGTCGGTGGCGGTCTGCATCAGCGAGCGCAGGTCGCGGGTCGAGGCCAGCACAGTGCCGGTGCTGTTGAGCAGCTCGAGGACGTGCGACTCTTCGCGCAGCGCCTGCTCGGCGCGCTTGACCTGGTCGACATCGGTATTCGTGCCGAACCAGCGCACCACGTTGCCGTCGCGGTCGTGGACCGCCTCGACCCGGGTCAGGAACCAGCGGTAGTTGCCGTCGGCGCCGCGGATCGGGAATTCCATCTCGAACGGCGCGCCGGTACGCACCGATTCGTTCCAGTGTTCGAGCACCGCCGGCAGTACTTCGGGGTCGTAGGTTTGCTTCCAGCCCCAGCCGGTCGTCTGCTCGGGCGTGCTGCCGGTGTATTCGTACCAGCGCTGGTTGAACCAGGTGATGGCGCCGTCCGGATTGGCCATCCAGGCCAGTTGCGGAATGGTGTTGGCCAGCGCGCGCAGTTCTTCTTCGCTCTGGCGCAGGTGGTCGTCGGCTTCGCGTCGGGTGGTGATGTCCTGCGCCATGCCGGTCATGCCCAGCACGGCGCCGCCCTCGGCTGCACTGGCGTGCTCGGGCCGGCCGACCAGGGCCACGCAGCGCGCCGCGCTGTGCGCGCTCGGCAGCAGGCTGCATTCGAGATCGACGTCGGTGCCGCGCGCAAACGCGCCCATGACGGCGCGCCGCACCCTGACCCGGTCGGGCCGGGTCAGGCGCGCGCGCAGTTGGGCCCAGGCCAGCGGCGTGGCGGCCGGCAGGCCGAAGATCTCGGCAGCGCGCGCGCCGAACACGATGCGGTCGCTGTGCGCATCCCAGCGCCAGTCGCCCAGGCGGCCGGCGGCCAGCGCCACCTGCAGCCGGTTGCCATTGGCGACCAGCGCCTGCTGGTCGTGCTTGCGTGCGGTGATGTCCTGGAAGTACAGGGTCAGGCCCTCGGGCGACGGGTAGACCCGCATTTCAAGCCAGCACCCCAGGCGACGGTAAAAGAATTCGCGGTTCAGGGTGATGCGCTGCTGCATCGCGCGGCGGCAATCGTCGGCCACCGAGGTGCCGTGCAGGTCTTCGAACTCATCCCACAGCTTGCGCCCGACCAGGCCGCCGCGGCTCTTGTTGAGCGGCTCGACCATCTGCAGCGCGCGGCCATTGATGTAGGTGATGCGCCAGTCGCGGTCGACGGCGCAGAAGCCATCGGTCAGGCTTTCGAGCATGTTTTCCATGCGCTCATTGGCCTGGCGCAGCGCCTCGCGGGTCGCGATCAGGTCGTCGCGACTGTCGCCGTTGCCGGCGTCGCTCTCGGCGCCATACGTGATGCCGGTCATGCGCGACTCCTGGCGCAGACGATGGTCGCAGCCAGCGCGCCAGCCGGGCGGGCCGGGCGGCGGGTGCTGCGAATCGGTTCAATTGGAGTCTTCATCGATGCATCGACCGGCGACCGGTCGCAAAGGTATGCCGGAATACGCCCGAACCCGGGCTGCGTGGCATGCATTGTAGACCAGCCGAGCAGGGCCGACCCACACACTTGCGTCATCGGACCGGCGCCCGGCTCAGGCGCCGGCGCCCGGCTGGCGCGCCACCTTGGCCAGCGCATCCTGCAGCTGATCGAGTTCGTACGGCTTTTGCAGCGACAGGTAAGGGAAGGTCAGGTGGCGCAGCAGGGTGTCGCCATAACCCGACGCGAAAATCACGCGCATGGCGGGGTCGTCGTTGATCGCGCGCTGCGCCAGGTCGACGCCGGACATGCCGGGCAGGCTGACGTCCGAGAACAGCACGTCGAACTTGCGGCTGGCCAGCAGCGCCAGCGCATCGTCGGGATGGGCCACGCCGTCGGCTTCGTGACCGAAGGCCTTGAGCATCTCGCACACCAGGTATTGCGAATCGATATTGTCTTCGACCACCAGGATGCGCAGGCTGGCCTCGCCCGCATCGTCCTGGGCCGGTGCTTCGGTCGGCGCCGCCAGCGCCAGCAGCACGCCACGCACGGCGCCGGTCTCGTCGCGCACCGGCGACAGGCGCAGGTCGAAACGCTGTTCGTGCGACTGGCCCGGGTGGCGGAAGGTCAGCGCCGTATTCGGCAGCACCACGGCTTCGCCGCGCCAGGCGCGCGCCAGCGCTTCGCCGGCGACCGCAAGCGGCGGCGGCAGCACCGGCGGCACCGAGCCGCCCGGCACCCGGCCGTAGCCGGGACCGGCCAGGGCGCCGTACGCCTCGTTAAACACCAGCACCGTTTCCGGGCCCCATACCAGCAGGGTTGGCAGCGGTGAATTGAGCAGCAGGTCGCTGGCCAGGCGCAGGGGCAGGGGCCAGCGGGCTGCGTCGCCCAGCGAGGTCGCGGACCAGTCGTAGGACGCGGTGCTCCGGGCGGAGGTGTCGAGGTCGGGCATGGGGAGCTTGTTATTAAAACTTATAGAAATGGAATTATGGCCGGCATCCTACACCAAACCGCGAATGGTTGCTTTGTCAACCGTGCGCCACGCGGCTTGGCTCGACTGTGGCGCGGGGCGCTTCGGTTCAGCCAATAAAAGAAAACAGGCAAAAAAAAGCCCGCTTCGTGAGAAGCGGGCTGAATCTATTTCCTAGGAGGAGAATAGAGGAGACAGATGCATCATGCTGCATTGCGTCAAATGCGTCCAATTTATATTTCAAATGACAGTCATTGCCATAATTAATATCCCAGCAGTTTGTCAAGAGGCGAAATGTGGTGTGCGCGCACTTGGTGCGGACGAGAAAATGTTCTACGATGGCAACTATGTCACATGTCGTCTTCATTCCATGCGCTAATCGCGCGCCCGGCGCGCGCGCCGTGCACACTTCGCGCGGCGCTATCATGCGCTCGACGTGGCGTGCGGCCTGGTCGGTCGCCAGCGCCTGTTCATGCCGCGCGGGAGCGCGCCGGCGTCATTGACCGGCCCCATGGAAGCCATGATATCAACCCGACCAGAGTGTTCGCGGCGCCGTTTCTTGTGCCGGGCAATCGCGCTGCCGCTGCTGGCCGGCGCGCTGCCGGCGCTCGTGGCGCCGCTGGCTGCGGCTGCGTCAGCGGCGACGGACGAGGCCGGCTTGGCCCTGGCCGCTGGCGCCGACGCTGCAGCGGGTGCGCTTCTCGAGCGGCGCGTGAAAGCGGCGTTCCTGTATAAATTCCTGGGCTACGCCGAATTTCCGGCAGCAGCGTTCGACAGCGATACCGCGCCGCTCGTGATCGGCATGGTCGGCGCCGACGACATGGCTGCCGAGCTCATCAGCATGGTGGCCGGGCGCCGGGTCGGCCTGCGTCCGATCACGGTGCGCGTGCTGCACGAAGCCGACCTGGCGCAGCCGGCACACCTGCTGTTCGTGGCCGGCCCGGACGACGCGCGCAGTGCGCGCCTGCTGCGCGCGTCGGCGGCGCCGCTGACGGTTACCGAATGCGACGGCGGCCTTGCGGCCGGCGGCGTCATCAATTTCACCATCGTCGACGATCGGGTGCGTTTCGACGTCTCGCTCGATGCGGCGGAAAAGAAGAACATCAAGCTCAGTTCGCGTCTGTTGACGGTCGCGAACCGGGTTCAGAAAGGAGCCACCTGATGCCCATGTCCGATACCGGCTCGGTGCGAAGCAAGATGATCCTGATGGCGGTCGCCACCACCGCGGTCGCGCTGCTGACCGCCGGCATAGCCATGTTGCTGCTCGACCTGCGCACGTTCCAGCGTTACTGGATCGACGATCTCACCACCCAGGCCGACATCGTCGCCAGCGTGACCGCGCCGGCGGTCCTGTTCAACGACACCAGCGGCGCCACGCGCAGCCTGACGCTGCTGCGGGTGCGTCCACAGATCATGGCGGCCGCCATCTACGGCGTCGGCGGCGAGCGCTTCGCCACCTATGTCCGTCCCGGGGTGGCGCCGAAGCTGCCGGCGCGTCCCGAAGCGCCCGGCTACCGCATTGAAAGCGGCGAAGTGACGCTGTACCGCGACATCGTCGAAAACGGCGAGCGGGTCGGCACCGTGTACCTGCGCTCGCGCTACGGCGTGCTCGATCGCGCGCTCAGCTATGGCGCGATCCTGGGTGGGGTGCTGCTGGCCGCGCTGGTGATCGCGGCGCTGGTGGCGTCGCGCCTGCAGGCCTCGATCACCCGCCCACTCGAGGCGGTGACGGCGGTGGCGCGCCAGGTGATGCTGCGGCGCGACTTCAGCCTGCGCGTGCCGGGCGCTGAAAAGGGCGAGATCGGGGTGCTGGTCGAAGCCTTCAACGACATGCTGGCCGAGGTCAAGCGCCGCTCGGACGCGCTGCAGACCGCCAATCGCACGCTCGAGCACGAGATGGGCGTGCGCCAGCGCGCCGAGAACGCCCTGATCACGGCCGACCGCCGCAAGGACGAATTCCTGGCCACCCTGGCGCACGAGCTGCGCAATCCGCTGGCGCCGATCCGTACCGGCCTCGACATCCTGCGCATCAGGAGCGGCGACGCCCAGGCCACCCAGCGCGCCACCGACATCATGGAACGCCAGTTGCGCCAGATGGTGCGCCTGGTCGACGACCTGCTCGACGTCTCGCGCATCAATACCGGCAAGTTCACGATCAAGATGGGCCGGGTGGAACTGAAGGCCGTGGTCAACGATGCGCTCGAGGTGGTGCGTTCGTACATCGAGCTGCACGGGCATGAACTGGTGCTCGAGCTGCCCGATCGTCCGGTGTTCCTGCATGGCGACGCCACGCGTCTGGCGCAGATCTTGTCGAACCTGCTCAATAACGCGGCCAAATACACCAACCGCGGCGGCCGCGTCATCCTGCGCGGGACGGTCGAGGACAAGACCCTGGTGCTCGAAGTGGCCGACACCGGCATCGGCATCAATCCCGAGATGCTCGACTCGGTGTTCGAGATGTTTGTGCAGGTCGACTCCACGCTCGAGCGCAGCAACGCCGGCCTGGGGGTGGGTCTGTCGCTGGCGCGCAAACTGGTCGAGCTGCACGGCGGCGCCATCACCGCCCACAGCGAAGGCCTCGGTCACGGCAGCCGTTTCGTGGTGCGCCTGCCGATCGTGGTCGAGCCCGAGCCGCCGACCAAGCCGACCCCGGCCGCGTTCATCAGCACCGAGAGCTACCGCATCCTGCTGGCCGACGACAATGTCGACTTCGTCAACAGCATCGGTGCGCTGCTCACCGCCATGGGCCACAGCGTGGTGATTACCCACAATGGTCCGGATGCGCTGGCGGCGGCGACCCGTTTCTGTCCTGACTACGCCTTCCTCGACATCGGCCTGCCGCACATGTCGGGCTACGACCTGGCGCGCGGCATCCGCAAACTGCCGACCGGCGCCATGACGGTGCTGATCGCCGTCACCGGGTGGGGCCAGGAAAAGGATAGACAGCTGGCGTTCGAGGCCGGATTCGACCATCACATGGTCAAGCCGGTGCGCTTCGAGCAGATCGAGGAAATCCTGGGCAACCGCAGCATCATCAAGAAGCTGCGTACCTGAGCCGGTTGGGCTGAGCCGGCGCGCATGAATGGACGCAGGCCGTGACCTGCGTCCATGTTGTTGAAACGCCCTTTACTTCAGGCTGGACTTGCGGCGCCGCGCCGCGAGCCATCCCAGTACGCCCAGCCCGCCCAGCAGCATGCCGTAGGTTTCCGGCTCGGGCACCGGCGCCAGCATGACGGCGCCGCCAAAGCTCGCTGCCGTGGCCGAGACCAGCGACCCGCTCACTTCCAGGTAATAGTCACCCGCGCCAAGGTTGCTGCTCTGCAGGGTCCAGGCGTCGTACCGGCCTTCCGACTCCTGCAGGCCGCTGCTGATCAGCGTTTCGTCGGCGTTGTACAGCGACAGGCCGGTGAGGTCGAGACCGACGTCGGCGCTGCGGCTGAGTGAACCGATCGCGGCGTCGAGATCGAGCCCGATGGTGCTGTCGACGGTGAAGGTGAAGCGGTCGGCGAACGTCGCTCCGGCGTTGCCCTCGGCAAAGGCGTCACCGAAATAGGCGGTGAAGTCGGTCCAGTCGATGGCCTGTGGCGCGCTGCTGATGTCCTGCGCCATGACGCCTGGAGAGCCGAGTGAGGCCGATGCCACCACGATTGCTGCGATCAAAGATTTTTTCATATTGTTCCTCGCAAAGAGTCAGCCGCATTCAGCAGCCTGGGTTTCGAGATCGGGAACTTCATGCTAGCAAACGGCCAAGCAGTTGAAAGCGGCGCGGCCTTTGATGTACAAAATGTGCAACGCATGATGCGGAACAACGGATTGGTGTCGGAGGCGGTCATGCGCGGCCGTCTCATAGGGAAAGCCGACACCAGAAAGTGCAGAGTAGAAAATATCTGTTGAGTTGCGTCGGCAGTGTAGGTTGAGGCCTACGATAATGCGTGGCGCATGATTTCGACCTGTCCGCTACGAGTCAAGCGCACTTTATTGAACGAGATAAAGGCATCGTCGGATTTGTCGTGCTGCGACTGCATTGCTGCGTTCGCCCGTCATGAATCGGGCTGATTGAACCGACATAAGAAAAATGGCTCAGAATTTCTTCTGAGCCATTCTCTTTGAAACAGTTGGTGCGGCTGGCAGGAATCGAACCCACGACCCCTTGGTTCGTAGCCAAGTACTCTATCCAGCTGAGCTACAGCCGCC
>Ga0265797_10002291_pt1 | contig 32416 bp, 37 predicted proteins | sample P2T30metagenome_FD_192433 | JGI IMG/M metagenome (GOLD analysis project Ga0265797, IMG submission 192433) | Plant litter microbial communities from East Loma Ridge, Irvine, California - P2 T30 | ecosystem: Environmental > Terrestrial > Plant litter > Unclassified | place: USA: California... | reverse complement strand
GACACGATCCGCCGCATCGCGCTCATGGCAAAGATGACCGGCACCGACATCCACCACCTTGGGGACTGCGGATTTTTTGGCATCGCTCTTCCCGAGAACATCGTCGCGTACAGCATTGCGATCCGCGGCCGACGACACACCTACCGGCGGATGAGCATGTCCCTGCTTCGCTAGGTGCTGTCTCGGGTCAGCGCCCACTCTTCCTGCATCATCGGATCGGCTGCCGCACGGCCCGGCGCCAGTGTCGGTGCCCGTGGAAGTCCGCGGACGCAGGTGTCGCAGCTGACCCGCCCGGTGAGGTGCCCGGCTGTGGAGCGCTACGCGAGACTCAGCGACCATGGTCGACCAGGTCATCAGGCACAGCAGCCTCCTCAACGGCGCCCTGAACTTCGCTGCAGAGCAGAATTCCCCCGTCGAGCTGGCTGCCGAGGGGCGCACACCGTCGCGTGGCCGCCCTTGGGATCATCGAAACCTGTAAGAACCACAGCGACCCAGGTTCAAGCACGCCAGCCGTAGCGTGAACCCGTGGACGAGATCCGATCTGACAGCTACCCGCTGCATCCAACCTTCGACCCTGACCTCGCGGCATGGCTCACCTCGCTGGAGGAACTCACCTCATCCGAGTTCACGATCCGGCAGGCAACAGCAGATTCCGGGGACGCTCGTTGGATGAGATACATGCAGGTCGCCTGCGAACTACTCACGGTCCAATCAGCGGCCAGCAACGACAAAACGATCACTGAACAGCGGGTGCTCTTCGCGATGATCGGGGAGACACCTGTCGGGTTCTGCGTGTCAATGTCCGGAACCACCGAATTGGATCCGGTATTCATCCAGCTCGTGGGGGTGGTCGGGCCAGTACGTGGACGTGGCATCGGCACTGCGCTGATGCACGCCGTGGCAGAGCAGACTAGGCGCCGCACCATTGCCTTCGCAACCCAGGATGACAATCTGGCAGCGCGACGCATGAGCGAGCGTTTTGCAGCATCGATCGGCGCTGAGCTCCAACGAGTGAACCTCGGCACGTACAAGACCGAGAACCTCGGGATCAGACGCGGTCTCGGCTACCGTTCCTGGACGATCGAGCGGTCTCACCCAACTGCGGACAGCGCGACAACGAGCATGGAATAGGCGCCCGGCCTAACAGCCCTGCCCGCGGCGCACCCGAATCTGACTTCGCCCTCAGTCTGCAAATACGTGCGCCCGACGAGATATCTGACACAGTAGAGGCAGCTCCCAATCGAAAGGTAAATTCCATGGCGCAGAAAGTCACCACTCACCTGGTCGATGACCTCACCGGCGACACCATCGAGGAAGGCAAGGGCCGCACCGTGTCCTTCTCCTTCGACGGCGGGCACTACGAGATCGATCTCACCGACTACAACGCTGACGCGCTCCGCGAAGCGTTCTCTGACTACGTCGCTGCCGCGCGAAAGATCAGCCGCCGCGCCGGTCGTACCAGTTCAGGCAGCGCACCGAAGCGTGGGAATTCGGAAGAGCTCGCGAAGATCCGCGAGTGGGCCAACGCGAACGGCCACGAGGTCTCCTCGCGCGGCCGTATCAGCCAGGCTGTCCGCGACGCGTACGACGCCGCACACTGACGCCCCCCGGGCACAGAACGGCCGGCCAACCCACGGGATGGCCGGCCGTTCTCGTCAATGGCCGATACCGCGCTCTTGTGTCAAGGTAACCAGCTCGGTACGTCGTCACTGACAAGCGACGTGCTCAACGCTCGCGATCAGTCACCGTCGAGTACCTGCGACGTCATCGGACTACCCGCCGGAGTGCACAAACACGTAATCCCGAGTCGATCTCGGGCACTCGCGATGTTTGGCCGGTCCTCGCGCTACGCTCTCATCATGGCCGATAACGAGAAGCGCTCAATCATCGAAGACATCACCTTGGGCGGCAGGACGGCCGAAGATGAGTCTGAGCAGCTGGCGCGCTACTTCGTAGAAACTGAGCAATGGCGCAAGGTTTGGCAGGACGAGGTGGATATCGTTTTCGCCCCTAAAGGCGGCGGGAAAAGCGCAATTTACAGCATGCTTGCCTCTCGAGATGGCGAGCTATTCGACAACGGGATTGTCTTGGTTCCGGGGGAAAATCCAACCGGCGCCACAGCATTTGAGTCAATTCAGGACGTGCCGCCGACCTCGGAAACCGAGTTTATCCAAATCTGGCGCCTCTACTTCCTAGTCCTAATCATCGAGGAACTCGAACGATACGACGTCAAGTCCAGTAAACTAGAGGCGGTCCGAGATGCACTCGTCTCAATCGGCCTTACTCGTGGAGCAAAGGCGAAGCGCACGATCATAGTAAGGGTGCGTGAAGCCCTTGATAAGCTACTGAGTCCCGGCGGACTCGAGGCGACAATGAGTGTCGATTCGGCTACTGGGACACCTACTGGCTTCACCGCAAAGGTCATGTTCGATGAGCCTTCGGCAGCACAGGAACAAGCCGGATTAGTATCGGTGGATCGTCTTTACGAAGACGTCAACGATGTTGTGAAGCAAGAACACCTCAACATCTGGCTGATCCTCGATCGGCTCGACGTGGCCTTCACCGCGTCGCCCGAACTCGAAGCTAACGCCCTGCGAGCGCTGTTCCGCGTCTACAAATTGATCGAGCCGTTGAAGAGCTTGCGCCTAAAAATCTTCCTCCGGAGCGATATTTGGGCTGAAATTACTGCCGGCGGCTTCAGGGAGACGAGTCATATCACCCGGAGCATGGACCTTGTGTGGAATCGAGCAAGCTTGCTAAAGCTGATCACACAGAGGGTCATCCAAAGCGAGTCCCTGATGAAGGAACTTGCCGCAACACCAGAAGCGGTGATTGCCTCCTCGTCAGCTCAACAAGACTTTTTCAACCAGGTCTTCCCCCGCCAGGTCGACGCCGGTAGCAACAAACCAGCGACCTTCGATTGGGCTATCTCGCGGACGGAAGATGGCAAGAAAATTGCCGCACCACGCGAACTGATCCATCTCTTCACCGCTGTCAGGGATCGGCAACTCGCACGACTTGACACGGGCCAGGCTGCCATCGCGCCAAACATCTACTTCGAGGCACAATCGTTTCGCGACGCTCACCCCGAGGTCTCGAGCACACGTCTTCAGACGACTATGTACCCCGAGTATCCCTGGCTGAAGGATTGGCTCGAAAAGCTTCGCGGGCAGCGGACGCTGCAGGATGTCGAGAGCCTGGAGGCAGTATGGGGAACGCCTCGCGCGGAGACTCAGGAGCGCGTGAAACGTCTGCTCGATGTCGGGTTCTTCGAACCACGCGGGACCGTCAGCGATCGGAGCTACTGGGTGCCGTTCCTGTATCGGCCAGCACTGGAGATGGTGCAGGGCACAGCAGACTCTCTGCGGAGTCGACTCGCTGAAACGGGCCCAGTAGCCGGCGAGGAACCCGAGTGAGGGATTTCACCAGCAGTCGATACCTCGGCCGATGGCACCACGCGCGCCATTACCACTTCGAAAACAGAGCGTCGCTAGCAGCTTGATTGCGTCGCATTTGGGTATACCTCAGCGCCACGCCAGCTCGGATGGTCGTTTTGCGTGGTTCTAGGGTGCCGTTTCGTCCTTTTGCCACAGGAGTGTGTAAGGGTCTAGGGGTGGTGCAACACAAGACGCAGACCGTTGCGTACGTTCGGGTGAGCTCGATCGATCAGAACCTCGACCGCCAGCTCGAGGCCATCGGCGACGTCGACCGACTGTTCGAGGAGAAGATCTCCGGCGGAGCCCGTACCGACCGAACCGCACTGCTCGACTGCATCGGATACGTCCGCGACGGCGACACCGTCCGAGTCGCATCAATGGACCGGCTCGCCCGCTCCCTCGGGGACTTGCGCGACATCGTCGACGAGATCACCGCCAAGGGCGCTTCGGTCGAGTTCGTGAAGGAACAGCAGACCTACAGCCGCGACTCCGACGACGCCATCGGTCGGCTCATGCTGAACCTCCTCGGCGCCTTCGCCGAGTTCGAACGCACCCTCATCCGCGAACGCCAACGCGAGGGCATCCGAATCGCTAAAGCCGCCGGCAAGTACAAGGGCCGTAACCGCAAGCTCACCGACGACCAGGTCGCCGAGGCACGCCGACTAGTTGGGACGGGCGTCCCGAAGGCAGCTGTTGCGCGGAGCCTCAGCATCGACCGGAGCACGCTGTACCGGGTGCTGGAGCGCCAGGCCGACGACACCTCGGGGACAATGAGACTCCCCCGGATCGACACGTGATCGATGCGAGCGCTGTGGCGCTGGTGGCCGCCGGCGTCGCTCTAGTTGTGGGCATCGGCGGTGCGTTGCTAAACCGCCGCACGGCGCTCGACGCGCAACGCGCAGCGGAACGGGCGAAAGGATTGGTCCGAGTGCTGCACATCGTGGAACTCAACGGTCAGGGCGTCCAAGAACGCATCTTCAACCTGACTGAGGCCCGCCAGGAGAACGAGGGCGGTCGCGACCCCGTGACCGGCGAACCGGATGAGCCGTACGCGCCGCACCCGCGCGCCGGGCGACAGGTGACATCCGAGGAGATATCGGAGGCGAGGGCTCTCCTGGCTGCGTATGGATCCCGCGACATTGACACCGCTTTCTGGGCATGGAATGGCGCGCTTGACCTAATTGAACAAGCGCACCTTCGGTCTGAAATGCGGTACATGGAGGATCAGATCGGAGCGGTGCCGGAGGATTTCGCAACGGAGCTGCACGCCGAGCAGGAGTCTCGCTACGCGTTGGGCAACCGGGTGGGACAGGTGCTTCGTCGGGGCCGCGACCGTCCCCGCTGGTTCTAGCTGGGGCTCGGTTAGCCTCACGTGCATGACGAAGATGAGGTTTGACCTGCAAGCGACCCTGAACCGCGACCTCCACAGCGCTTCTACGGCGGAGGATCGCGCCGAGCTGCTGTATGCCGTGACACAGTGCTTCTACGATCAACTCCCCGCGATATCCGGTGGTGTCGACGGCACAACGACAGACGATGAGCGCAACTCGATCCGCAACGTCGTTGCGGCTGCGCAGGCGCACCATACTTCCGCGACCGAAGGCCAGTTCGACAAGTAGACGGGTCGACAGTCCCTCCGACGGCGGGCGTCACACAGTCGCGTCGCCGTCGGCCTCATCGTCGACGAGACCGTTCTCCGCCACCTTGATGGCCTGTCGTAGTGCATTGTCGACCGAGGGTAGGCCTTCCCCTGCGCGCCAGGCGACGATGGCGCGGGCGAACAGACCGTAAGCGGTGGACTGGGTGCCCTCTTCCCCGGTGGCGATGCGATCCCATGCGGCACTCAACCGGGCAGTAGCGTCGTGGTCGTTCGGCAGCGCTCGGAGTTTCACCAGCTCCAACGCGATCGACACTTCGGCGGGATGTGGTCGCCCTGAAGGGCGGTCCCCGGGAACCCACGTAGCCACCTTGACCGCGCGCTCCCAAGCATCCGTGGCCGCCGTCAGATTCACGAGACTACGAAGCAGGTTCTCAATCGCGCGCTCCAGCGCGGCGGCGGAGGCTTGCCTGGCCTCGTATCGTCGTGCCCTGGATGAGGTGGTCGCGGTTCCAATGACACCGACCAGTGCGCCAACAGTGGCACCGATGGCTCCCGAAAGCACTTGTCCAGCATCAAAGGTGGATAGGGCGGCGTGACTAGCTGCAAGGACCTGCACGAGCTCAGTCATGGCCGAACAAATTCATGGTCGTGCGTCATGAAATCTCCCTACCGGCCAGGAGTCCGCGTGCCGTACTGCTGGCCGTACTTCTGGCGGATCGCTTCTTCGACGACGTTGCGAATCGTCCCTTCGCCACCGTCGACAGCTGCGTCGATCAGGTCCTGCACGTCGAGTGCGAGCCGGGTGCTGAACGGGACCGTCACCTCGCGCCGAGGGCGGCCACGGCGAGGTGCCGGCAGAGTCGCATCCGGCGACGCCGACGACGGAGTGGGAATCACAGTCGGAGTGGGCTCGGCTTGGCGGTAGTCAACCGGGTCGACACGTTCATCCGCGGCTGCTTGGGGTCGACGCCGTGTCCTGAGGTCGCCGGGACGCTCTGGCTTCTGGTCGCTCATCGGATCACCTGATCCACGATGGCGGTGTACGCGTCGAGCACTGGTGCACCCTTCCTGTAGTTGCCGTACCACTCACCCGTGAGGCGCACTTCCTGCACGATCGCTCGTTCTGGGACGAGGGGCACCAAGAGCATGCCTGTGTCGCGGAGCTCGTCGATGCTCGCCACGGCTGGTCGGGACATGATCGTCTCCCGGACTCCCCCGACGATGACGCCGGCTTCGGTCAATGTCACAGGAGCGCCGATGCGCGCTCGACTGTGTCGAAACTGCTGCACGGTCTTCCGTGCGCCGTTGAAGCCGTCTACGCCGTCGTTCGTCGCGGTAGCGGCGTAGACGACGGTGTCAGCGGCGTTGAGGGCCGCCAGGGTCAATGGGCCACCTTGGCGGTTGGGGCAATCGATGACGACGAGGTCGGCTTGCACGCCCTCGAGTGACATGCGCAGGCGGAGCTCGGCGTGATCGGCACGGTCGGCCTCTCGATTGGACACGTTACGCGCGCTCGGCAGCACGCGGAGGTTCACTGACCACGCAGTAGACACGGCGAGGTCTTCGGCCCACCCCTCCGGCTCCTCATTACCGAGGATCGCGCCGACGTGCAGCCCCTCCCCCGATGGTTCGACGTCGAGCCACTTCGTTGAAGCCGCCCGCGGATCCAGATCGACAAGCAGTGTCCTCAGGCCTCGTTCTGCAGCAATCATCGCGATGGACACTGCGGTCGTCGTCTTCGACACCCCACCGGATTCACTGTACACCATGATGGTTTGCATGCAAGAAAGTATGCCACTATGCATGCCATCCGTCAAGCAACACTGCCTGCTTGCAATCATGCAGGCTTGCATTCATGCATGACAGAATGGTGGTCATCAGTCAGGTACGCCTGCAGTCATGCGGCTAGCTCGAGGTCTCGGAGCTGCTGCAGGAATCCACGCCGGACGAACCGCATGGCGTTTTGGTGGTCAGCTCGGCCGTCGCTCGAGCACGGGTAGGCCGGGTATGCCTCGGGGCCGCCGTAGTCGTCGACGGATCGGAACATGACGACCTGCGTGGTGGGGGTGCGGTCTCGGCCGCGTCGGCCGGCTTTGCGGATGAGGTGGTTCTGCCACCAAACCCAGAGCTCGCGTTCGTCGACGTACTGCTGTTCCCGTCGCCGGAGGATCCCGTCGACGCCGAGCTGCTTGGCCACGTGGGTTCGAAAATCCTGGAGTCGACGGCGCCAGCCGGTGGGTGTGACGATGGCGAGGGTCCAGCGGCGCATGCGTGCGAGGGCTGCCCGTACGCGGCCGCGGGGGAGCCCAGCACGGTCAGCAACACCCTCGGATGCGTGCGCGTCCGTGGTCAGGCTCTCATACACGCGGCGGGCCGTGGGTCCGAGTCCTGCGCGGGTGAAAACGTCATGCCGTCCAGCATCGAGTCGGTCTTCCAGAGCATCCAGAAGGGCGACTCTCGTGTCGAAGAGCTCGGCCGGGGGGCGGGCGGTCACATCGTGAAGTGGCCCGACGTGTACGGCGGGTGTGGAAAACCGGTCTGTGATGCGCCAGACGGCTGCGTTGGGGCCGTCGGCCTGGCGTCTGCGGGTGATCCATCCGGCGGCGTGGAGGCGGCGGAGTGAGCGGTCGACGGTGCTGGAGGGGATCCCGGTGGCGATCGCCACGGACCGGAGTGCGGCGCCGACGTCGCGAGAGCCGGAGCGCAGGGACGCCCAGGCGAGGTAGGTCAGGACGGTGCTGTCGTGCAGGTCCGCCTCGGTGCGGGTCCAGCGGCCGGGGGAGGCGGTGAACGCCTGCAGCATGGCCTCGACGATGTCGACGATCCCGGTCAACTGGGTGAGGTCGCGGTGTTCGCGTTCCTCGGGCGCGTACCGGTACAGCACGGCCCGCTCCTGCGCCTTCGCCCACTGCCGCTCGAGGCGCGCAGCCGCCTCGGCCGCGGTGCGGGGCTCACGGCCGCCGGCGGGGCGGTTACGCGTGCGGTAGTGCTCCATGCCAGGGGCGGTCTTCGCGGCGTACTCGGCGTCGGCGAGGGTCCACCCGGACACCGCGGCCGCGAGCAGGCACAGGTAGCCAGTGCGCGACGGGTCACGGCCGCCGGCAACGGTGGCCATGTGCGCCTCACCCCACGCCGGCAAGGACCGGTGTACACGGTGGTGGGCGTCGACGGGGCCGGTGGGGGATGAGTCCTCGGGATCCACAGTCGGACGGAGCTCACGGAACGCCGCAGTGAGGCGGAGCAAGTCGCCAGCGGTGACGGTCGGGGTGCGGAGCACGTCGACGTCGTCGGCGCCGGCCATCACCTCCGACGCGCCACCGCGCGCGTGCGGTGTCAGCGGCGGGCGGACGGCGCCCGTGCGGTCGTTGCAGAGCAGACCGTGGTCGAGAGAGGGCAGGACCGCCTTCGCGGCCGCCGCGAGCTGCACCATCGTGGCCTTGTCCACGCCGGCGAGCGGCACCCAGACGTGGAAGCCGCCGGTCGGGCTCGAGCGGCACACCACGTGCGGCACCTGTGCGTCGCGGAGGATCCGGACCAGCACGCCGAGGTCCTCGGCCGCCTGGTCGAAGTCCTCCGGGGTCTTCGCGTCAAGGTCGAACGCGGCGAACCAGAACCGTCCGTCAAGGTCTGTGAGATCGATCGTCCACGGTGTCGACGGGGGAGTGAGCCCCGCCGTCGGGAACTTGGACGGGTAGCTGTTCGACCGGATCGCCCCGTCAGCTTCCCCGATCATGCGGTTCACATACCGACGAGGCGCGATCGCGCGCGTCAGCTCCCAGGCGGTATCCGGAATGGACACGCGGGCGGATTTACCCGTACTCAGCGCAGCAATGTGCGTTACGATGGCGTCACCTCCGGGGCTTGCCTTGGTGGTACGACGAAGGCTCCCGGCTCCAACCGGGCTTCTTCTCTCGGATGCTCACGACCTGTCCTGATTGGCGTCTGACCAGGTAGTGAGAAACATGACTTGGGGCTTCGCCCCGGACCCCCGCCTCGGCGGGGGTTTTGTCGTTATGCGGCGGGGATGGGCAGCTCCACTCGGTTAAGCCGACGAGGGTCCTCAACGAGCGGCATAGCGCCGTTGTCCGCAACAAGCGACCGCGCTAGCGCGTCGAGGTAGTAGGCGACTGAGACTCCGCTTGCTTCGGCGGCATCCTTGAACGCCTGGCGGGTCTCAGGAAGCACGCGGCCCTGCAGAAGGACCGTCGGGGCGTTCTGCGCTCGGCTGGCGCGTCGTCCAAAGTCGCTCATAGCCACACCATGGCTGGAACATGCATGCACATCGCACTCCCGGGACGGCGTGTCGCCGTTTGCGAACTTCTCGGCAGGGTTCCAGCCGAGAAGCGGCACGCTAATGGTCGTGCAGACCGAACGTTCCACCTTTGCAGAGGACCTGCCCCCGACGCGCACTCCCGCAGACGTCTCTCTGGCGCATCCCTCTCGTCGCTGGGTCTGGATGATCCTGACGGGCGCCGCTGCGGTGGGCGTCGTGAACGTCATCGCCATCGCTCTCGTGGGATGAGGGCATGGAGCAGTCGGCATGTTTGCAAATTAGCAACGCTGCTGTAGATTTGCAAGAAGCAAACTGAACCATCGGCTGTTAGCGTTTTTGAGTGGAACCAATGAGCGAATTCTCCGCACAAGCTCTGCACGGAGCGCTTGCAGCTGAGCTGCGCGCTGCGCAGGGCGTCGCGCACGTGAACGTGCGTGCGTGGGCCGAGCGGTCTGAGATCACGCACGACACCATCTACCGCGTCCTCAACGGCAAGCGACCGGTAACCGTCGTGGAGTTGGTCAACCTCTGCCGAGCGATCGGGGACGACCCGCTCGAGCTGGTGGCCCGCGCAGCAAAGCGCGCTGGGCTTGACCTTGGCGACGGCGTCGACGAGATCGTCCGTTCTGACCGCGCCCGGCTCGCGCTCGAAGCATCCGGGCTCTGGGACAACCTGGACGCGGCGTACACGAAGGCGCGGTCGGCGCTGAGCAAGACCGGACACTTGCTGTCACTTCGGGAGTGGCGTGCGTTCGTCGACGGTGCTGGATCGCACTCGTTGGTGATCGCTCTGGCTGACTTCCTCGAGGTGCCTGCGGACTACCTCCTGGGAAAGGCGCCGGAAGACGAAGCGCAGCGGATCGACGCACAGCTTGGCCTCGCCCGATCGATGCGATCGCTCGGGGTGACGAAGATCGCCGCGCGATCGCTGGACGAACTGGAACCCGAGGAGATGGCCACGGTGGAGTCCGCCATTCGTGCGCTGATCGACAAAGAAGAGGGTCCCCGATCCTAGGGAAGTGAGTGCTCTCCCAAGGGGGAGCGCTGGACGGGAGACATCATGCGAGGACGCCGCCAGGGGCAGGCCGCTCACGAGCCGATTGCGGCGATCGCCGCCGCGCTCGTCTGGAGGACGCCGCTGCCCGATGTGGCGGAGTTCGAGGACCTGTGCAACGCAGTGTCGGCGCTCTACGGCCGGCGGCTGGTCTTCGACGAGATCAAGGACGCCTCGCTCCGCGCAACCACTGGGATCCTGTTCGAGGCGGAAACGTTCACCGGGATCCTCGTACCGGCGGACGACAGCAACTACTACAGCTTCTTGAGTCGGACGCATGAGCTCTGCCATCTGATCGTGCGGAGCGCTCCGGAGGACTGGTTCCCGCCGGGCACCGCGCGGCCGCATCAGCCGGCGCCCGACTCGCGTCTGTTCCTCCGCCTCTGCCCTCGGAACAGCTCGGAGTCGAACGACGCAGAGTCGGTGCGAGAAGAGTTGATCGTCGAAGAGATGGCACGCATGTTCACCCGCAGGCTCTCGGCCTACGCCGACACGACGGAAGAGGAGCACTTCGGGTGATTCAGAGCGCATGTCTCCTGATCCTCATCGTCGCTGTCGCGTTCCGCGCCCGTAGGTCGTATCGGAAGCCCGCGTGGTGGGCGACCGTGTTCGGCATGGTGTCCCTGGCGACGTACGGCGTGATCGCAGCCCCTCCCGCAGTCCTCGACGGGCTCCTGGGCGACCGGAACCTCCTCACGCTTGTACGCGATGCTTCCGCCGTTGCGGCGATGTGGTCGTTCCACAACGCTGTGGCGGCCGAGCGCGGTTTCGAACGCCGGCGGCTGCCGTGGTGGTCGGTCGTCGCTGCCATCGTCGCGTTCACGATTCCGTTCCTGCTCATCGCGGACCCAGGGCATACCTCCCCGCGGTTCGTGCTCGATCGACTCGATCAGCCAGCCGTGTGGCTGTTCGCCTCCCTCTACACGGCGGTCATGGGGATCATCACCGCGCTCACCATTCGGATGCTGGCGGAGCGCCGCACGATGCCGACAATGTTCTGGGTGACGGGGCTATCCCTGATGCTCGTCAGCGACGTAGTCGAAGTGCTCTACCTCCTCGTCGCACACTTCGGTCCAGTCTCAGCGGCGTTCCGGGAGCACTACTACTACGTCGCCGAGGTGCCCTTCTTCTCGGGTATCTTCATCGCCGTCGCCGGGTTCATCTGGATCCTCGGCGCACGCACGTTCTGGTGGGCTGCCGCCCGCTGGACCGTCAGCGTTGACGCCCGCGGCCACGGCCCCGACTACCGAGCGAACCGCGTTGCCCTGGCGACAGCGCGCCGCTGGTCGAACCGTCAGCTTGCGTTCGACTCCGCCGCGAACATCCGCGACCGCGTCAAGGTCGGCCTGCAGGAGCTCTCCACCGGCGAACGAATCGTGTTCGCGGTCGTTGAACACACGCTGTCCAACAAGCTCGGAGAGGTCACCCCCTGATGCTCGCGCTCCTCATCGCGGCCATCGCAGTGGTCGTGCTCGCCGCCGCCTACTGCGCCGCTGTGCTCCTGCTCGCGCGCGCCGTGGTGTTCCCGCAGCGCGCCCGGCCCACCAAGATCGTCCGCGTCAGCCCCAACGGGGACGTGGAGCTCACTAGCAACCCGCTGACGCGTTTCGGCGGGATTCTCGGGCTCCTCCACGATGACGAGACAAAGCTGGCCGTGCTCACGTCCGCCGTCGACGACGAAGACGCGGACGGCACCGTGGTGCGTCACCTCGCGGAGCCTGCAGCGCTAAAGGCGGGCACGGACGGGCGAGCGGCGGGGAACGTGTTCACGCCGACGAACGTCACAACGACGCCGCCAGCAAGCGTCGAGATCCACACGGACCACGCTTCCCAGCCCGCGTGGCTGTACGCCGGCACCGGCGCCGAGTCGTCCACTTGGGTCATCCACGTGCACGGGATGCTCGCCGGCCGCGACTCCGCCCTACGGAGCGTCCAAGCAGTAGCCGGGGCCGGCTACACGTCGCTGGTGATCTCCTACCGAGGCGACCGCGAGGCTGCCGGCGAGACACGCGAGCCCTCAGCACTCGGACAAGCGGAGTGGCAGGACCTTGACGCAGCGATCGCGTACGCCCGGTCGCAGGGTGCAGCACGCATCGTCGTCGTTGGTTGGTCGCTCGGGGCGACGGTGGCCCTCGAGGAGGTAACACGGGGGCTGCAGGGCGCCTCGATCGACGCGTTGGTGCTCGTTTCGCCCGTCGTGAGCTGGGCACGCACCATCCACTACGGGATGGCCCGACAACGCGTCCCGCGCTGGCTCGCATCGTCAGCCATCGCCCTGCTGTCATCACGGCTCGGTGCGCGCGTGCTGGGCCTGCCACTGACGCTGAGCCTGACGGAGGCGGTACCGACGGTGTCCATCCCCACCTTGGTCATCCACTCGACGGGTGACCTGACCACGCCGTTCGCAGCATCTGAGGCATTCGCTGCTAGCTCGGACCGCGTCGTTCTTGAACAGTTCCCAGCAAGCCCGCACGCGATGGAATGGAACGCAGCACCGAAGCTCTTCGCCGCCCACGTGAACGACTGGATCGTTGCGAATCTGCGACGAAGTGGCGCCGAGGATGTCAAGTAACCCGGACTAGGGCCAGTTTGTTGCGCTGATCTTGCAAATCTGCAACACTCGTGGACATGAGTAGAGCACTGGAAATTCGTTCAAGCCAGGGCTCGCCCGATGCTCCGCGCGCGTGCCTGGTCTGCGGCAGCCAGAAGCTCGGCCCTCGGTTCTGCACCGAGTGCGGCACCGAGCTCGTCCCGCCGGTCATCGTCATGCATGCGGTCGGCCCGGTGTGGGCAGTAAACGGCCACGTCCTCACCGTGGTGGCGGAGGAGGACCTCCGCCGAACGATCCTGGATACCGCCGCCGGCATCGCCCAAGCGGCCACACCGGTTCGCGTGGTGATCACGGATGGGGCGCGAGTAACCAGGGTCGTTCTACGACTCGATGGCAGCTCGGTGGCTGAGGGCGACGACGCTGCGGCATGGGCGGGCCCGGGCGTGCAGCCAGTGACCCCGATACGGTCGCGACCGTCGCTGGTCGGCGTGCATGCCGGCGCCGGGGCGAGCACGTGGGCCCTCCTGCTCGACCTCCAGGAAGTGCAGCTTGCTGATGAGCCCACCGGGCCGGTCGTGCTCGTCTGCCGATCGACACCTGCCGGCATCAACGCGACCAAGGCGGCGATTCGCGCGCTCGGCACAGACGCCGTTGACGCCGTTCTGGTCGTCGCTGATGCACCCGGCAAGCCCGTCCCGGCCGCCGCACGCGAGCAGCGCGTGCTTGCCGGTGCCGTCCCGGTCGCCGCCGTGCCGTGGCTTCCCCGCCTCCGCGCGGTGGCAGAAATCTCCCCTGCACTGGCCGGGCAGCTCGCCCGACCCGTGCAGCGGATCACCAAGGCGCTCCAGGGGGCGCAGACAGCGAAGAAGGAGAAGGCCTAATGCTCACAGACGTCATCTACGCCGCGGCCGCGAAGTCGCCGAAGGTTCTCGACGCAACCAACCGTGCCGGCATGGTCGTCGCGCAGGCGTACTGCCTGCCATCGAAGGCGCAGAACGCTCTGGACACCGCTCAGCTGTGGACGCTCATCGTGGCGATCGCACTGGGGTCGGTATCGCTGGTCATGATCGGCATCGGCTGGTGGTTCTCGAGCCGTGGCCACGACGGCGGCGAGATGTTCAAGAGCCTCGGCAAGTGGATCGGCGGCGCGGTGCTCATCGGCGGGGCCAGCGGGATTGCAACAGTGTTCCTCGGCTCGGTGTCGTCGAACTGCCAGACGGTCCCGGGCGCCTAATCACACCGGTTCGAGGAGGACGTCATGGCGCGTAGGAACAACACCGAAGGGTTCGGGGCGACAGTCAAGCGTGGCTGGAACTCCAAGCCGACCACGGTCGCAGCGATTGTGATCGTCGTCGTGCTCGCGCTCGTCGTGCTCGTCTCCACACTCCTCGGCGTGTTCGCACCCGCGAACAACGACAACGCGGCCAAGCCCGCCGCGTCGACGAGTGCAGGGTCCGGCCCGAAGGGGTCGTGCGACGTCCCGACCACGGGACAGGCGCAGCAGGACGTCCCGAGCGACCTGAGCTGGCACGTCGGCCGGGGCGGGATCACGTGGCCGGTGTCCGCCGCAGTGGGACCCACGAAGAAGGTCGATGGCTTCCCGGCGTGCTTCGCGCGCACCACGACCGGCGCGGCCCTCGCGGCGACGACTGGGTACTTCGGCCAGTACGACAACGGACACGACGTCCGCGAGTTGCTGGACTTCTACGTCAAGGATTCGGCTGGCAAGGCGGCGTTCATCGACCGCACAGTGAAGGGGCAAACCACCCCCGAAGACCTGCGGGCTCAGGGCATCAGCATGGCGGGATACACGGTCGAGTCGTTCACGAAGAGCACCGCCGTCGTCGACGTGGTCCTGACACAGCCCTCCGGTGCCACTGGGTACTTCGCGGTTCCGATCACCATGACCTGGTCTGACGGCGACTGGAAGGTAAGCGTCCTCGATAACGGCGCGCTGTTCTCGGGCAACCCGCTGACACCTGCAAATGGAGATTTCACGGCCTGGGGAGGGTCAGATGGCTAGCGGTCTTGGAGACGCAATCTGCAGCGGAATCGTCGGCTGCGAAGGCGCGAAAGCGGTCGTCGGCGCAGGCGCGAAGGCGGTGGCATCGAACGGCTTCCAACAGGCTGCCGAAACGATCTTCTCGTCCTACGACGACATCATCAAGCAGTTCCTGACCAGCTGGGTCGGGTCGGACTTCCTGGTCTCGTTGGACAACAAGGCCACGGCGTGGTTCCAGGACACGAGCCTGCCGATCACGATCCTGCTGCTCACCGTGGGCCTCATCGTCGCCGGCATCCGGACGATGTACTCCCAGCGCGGTGAGGAGTTCGGGGAAGCGATGCGGAACCTGGCGCGGGTGGTCGCTGTGACCTCGTTCGGCACCGTGCTGATCCAGATCCTCGTGTGGGGTGGTGACGCTTACGCCGAGTGGATCCTCAAGGTGTCTGGCACATCGGCGACCGCCGGGTACGTCGACGCGGGGTTCGCGGCGTCGTCGCCGGGGCTGGCGCTGCTGTTCGGGCTGGTGGGCGTGCTCGCGGTCGGGATTCAGTGGGTGATCATGTTCGTCCGGCAGGCGATGTTGCTGCTGCTGAACGCGTTCTGGCCCATGTCCGCGTCCTACGCGATGCTCCGTCAGGGGCAGCAGGCCTTCGAGAAAGTCACCGCCTGGATCATCGCGTTCATCATCTACTCACCGCTCGCCGCGTCAATCTACGCGTTCGCGTGGCGGTTGAAGAGCGGCCAGGACGGCGCCGGCGGTGTCATCTACGGCCTCATGCTCATCATCCTCGCCGTCGTCGCTCTCCCTGCGATCATGCGGCTCATCACCCCCGTTGCGGCCGCACTCGGCAACGCGTCTGGTGGCGCAATGGCGATGGGCTTCACAGCAGCCGCGGTATCTGCAGGTGTCGCAGTTGGTGCAGCGGTCGCCACCGGGGGCGCCTCGGCCGGCGCAGGCGCAGGGGCCGCCGCAGGCGGCGGTGCCGGCACCGCTGGCGCAGCCGAAGGCGGCCAGGCCGCGACCGCTGCAGGAACGCCGGGCGCGACCGGGGAGTCGATGCCGACTGCGGGCGGAGGCGACGGCGACGCCGCGGGCGGTGGTACCGGCGACACCGCCGGCGGCGGTAGCGCTGACACCGCGTCGAGCACGATCGGCGGGGACTCCGCGGGCGGCGCGCAAGAGTCCGGCCCGTCGAGCTCGTCCAGCTCGAGCGGGGGAGACGGCGGCGGTCAGACCGCGGCTGGGGCCTCCGAGACGGCATCGGGCTCGGGCCAGTCCCCGGGATCTCGCGCGGGTTGGGCGGCTGCGCAGCAGGCATCGGATAACGCGCCCTCAGATAGCAGCACGGCGGAAGGAATGATCGGTGAGTGACATCGCTACGACTCGGAAGCGGGTCCGGTTCGGCAACTGGTTGCCGACCACAAAGGGCACCCTGGGCGGGCTGACGGTCGCCGGGTGGGGGATCCTCCTGACCGGCGTGATGCTGTTCGTGATCCTCATCGCGGTCGGACAGTGGCAGCTCGCGTTGACCACGATCCCGGTCGCACTGCTGATCGATGGGATCTTCGTGGTCCGCTGGGGCGACCCGGCTGCGGGCCGCACCATCGCGGCGCGCGTCCTTGACCGTCGCGTGCACGCATCCCGGCACCGCAACGGGGTGACCAGGTACAAGACGGGCCTGTTCACGGGCCTGCCCGATGACGCGTTGACGGCGCTGCCGGGGATGCTCTCCACGGTTGAGGAGATCGAGGGGGTCGACGGCACCGGCGAGGAGTTTGTGCTGCTGCACCACCGCAAGGGCACCAGGAACCCGATGCTCGCGGCGACGTTCTCCTGCGACCCCGATGGCACGGGGATGCTCCCTCAGGAGCAGATCGATCACCAGGTGTCGAGGTTCGGCGGTTGGATCGTCAGCTTGTCGCAGGACACCGCGATCGAGGGCGCCGTGATCGTGGTCGACTCCGCGCAGGAGTCCACGGACCCGCTGATCGAGAAGATCGACAGTGAAGTGTCCTCGTCCGCACCGATGGTCGCGCAGCAGCAGCTCCGGGAGGGGGCGCGAGCGCTCTCGGGCACCTACTCCGACGTGGAGGTGTTCGCGACGGTGGTCTGGTCCGTAAACGCTCTCGCGGACGACGTCGAGGACGCAGCAGCCGAGATCGGCTCCAAGCTCCCTGCGCACCGCGCGAACCTCATCGAGGCCGGAGCCGGGTCCCCAGTGCTGACCACGAGCCAGGACCTCGCCCGCGCGGTGCGGATCGCCTACAAGCCTGAGCGTGCCCGCGAGTTCGGCTCCGATGACCTCGCCGGCCGGACGTTCCGGATGCGCGTCACGGAGGCGGGCCCGGACGAGTTCACCGACGACGACCGCCGCATCTGCTACCACGACGGGGTCGCGTCGATGACGGCCATGATGGTCGCGCCGCCGCAGATGCACATCACCGAGGACTTCCTCGACCGGCTGTTCAAGCCGAACGGGAAGTTCCTCCGCAAGCGCACGGCTGTGTTCTACCGGCCGCTGACGCCTGGTGCAGCCATCAAGGCCGCGGCAAAGCTGCGGAAGGGCGCGAAGATCGCCGCGACGAGCGGTGAAGAGTCGGAGTTCTCCAAGCACCGTACGGAGCTGGCGAAGAAGACCCAGAGCGACCTGGTGTCCGGGGCATCCATGACGGCGTTCGCGATCGAGGTCACCGTCACGTTCGAACCCACCCGCCGCGGTGAGCGTGACGCAACGCAGGAGCTCAAGAACATCCTCGAGGGAACCGGTATCGCGTACCGGTTCGTCGAGACCGACACCGCGGCCGCGTTCCACTCCACGCTCCCGCTCGGGATCCTGCCGTGGGCGTACTCGACCATCGGCCAGGACATCACGGACCGGGCGAACTGATGCGCCTGCAGGACGTCGGCACCGTCGAGACCGTCGTGCCGAAGCGCGACGACCTCACCGATACCCGAAAGGGCAAGCTCGCCGACCGGCTGCACGAGCTCGAGGCCGCCACCAGCCAGGGCTTCGTCCTGGTGCACACCACCGTCCTCGAGGGCAAGCAGTACGCCACCTTCGTCGACACCCTCACCCAGGACAGGAGCCTGTGATGGCCACGAGCATGACCAAGCGCCTCCGCCACACGCCGTTCGGGTTCTACGGACCGGGCGGCGGAGCGTGGGGGCAGGTACCCCAGCCGCCGCGGTGGTTCACCACCTCGGTCCAGGCGTGTGGGATCTACCCGTTCGGCGTCGGCACCGGCCGTCCCGTCGACGGGTCCCCGCTCGGCCGCGACATGCAGACCGGGTCTGCGATCTGCACCGACCACGACGCGCTCTACCGGGCCAACATCATCTCCTCCCCGTCCGCGTTCCTGTTCGGCCTGAACGGCAACGGCAAGTCCTCCACCGCGCAGACGCTCCTCGGCGGTCAGGTCGGCCGCGGGCTCACGCCCGCGATCTTCGACCCGATCAAGGGCGAGCACGTGCCGTGGATCGAATCCCTCGGCGGGACGGTGTTCTCCATCGGTCCGCGCGCCCGCCACCAACTGAACCTCATGTCACCCGGTCCCTTGGGCCTGGCGGCGAAGCAGATCGGCGGCCGCGTCGGCGCGGAGCTGCTGGTGCTCGCTCGAGCGAAGTCGATCGACCTGGTGAAGCTGTGCGTGAAGATCAACCGCGGCCCGCAGGAGCCCGTAACGGACATCGAGGAGACCGCCATCGAGGCGATCGTCGACACCATCCTCGAGCGCACCGGTCCGAACGACCTCGCCGTCACCGCGGACCTGCTGCGCGCTTTCGAGCAGACGTCGGAGCTGATGCTCAGCCGCACCGGCCAGCCCACCCGGGAGGCGTTCCAGGAACGGTTCCGCCGGCTCGGCGAGACGCTGCGGTCGCTGATGACCGGGCAGATGGGGCAGATGCTCTCCGGGACCAGCTCGGTCGAGTTCGACCCGGGCAACCCGGGCGGGTTCTGCTTCGACACGTCCTCGATCGGGCAGGGCAACACCAAGCTGCTCTCCGCCGCGATGCTCTCCACCTGGTCGCTCGGCATGGACGCCATCGACGCGCACTGGGAACTGGCGCAGCACGAGCTCGCGAGGGAAGCGGAGGCGTACGCGAACGGGGAGCGGTACGAGGCGAAAGTCCGGTGGGGTGGCTACACGTCCCTCACGGACGAGTTCTGGTACCCGATCCGGTTCTGCGAGGGCATGGTCGACCTCGTCGACGGGCTCTCCCGCACCAACCGGTCCGTCGGCACGGCGGAGCTCAAAATCTCGCACTCCCCGAAGGACCTCCTCTCGCTCCGCAACCCGGACGACCGGGAGAAGGCGAAGGGGTTCATCGAACGCTCCGGCCTGCTGATGCTCATGGCACTCAGCCGTGAGGACCTCCGGGATCTCGCGAGGGTGCGCTCGCTCACCCCAGCGGAGATCGACCTCGTCGCCGGGTTTAACCGGGCGTCGTCGTGGAAGGGCCACCGCCGCCTCAAGGGCGCCAAGGGTGCCCCTCCCGGCGCGGGGAAGGTGCTGCTGAAGATCTCTGAGCGCGTCGGGATTCCCGTGCAGATGCTTCGCACCGAGACCCAGATGCGCCTCCACGACACCGACAACCGCTACCAGCAGTAGCCAGACGATCAGAACAGGACGACCGATCATGCCGAACAGCACCGTGCACGTCAACTACAACCTCCTCGCCGACGAGGACACCGTCACCGTCGACGACCAGAGCTTCACCGGGGAACGCGCCTACGAGGACGCGATGGCGTGGCTGCAGAGCGTCGCGCAGAACCTCACCGGCGGAGCCGTCACCGTCCGCAGCCACGACCGCTCGAGCGGACGGGACACCCTGTTCAGCGTCGACGGCACCGGTGCGATCGCACCCGTGACCGGCACCGTCGCCGGCTCCGTCGACGCGCCGTCTCCGTGGGACCCGGACGCACCGTCGACGCCGGCGCTGCAGAGCGCACCCACCGCGATGCCCGACTCGCCGGCAGCAGAGGCGCCGGCGACGCGTCGGGGGGCGCGGCAGTCATTCCTCACGCAGGAGACGATCGAGGAGCCCGCGACGACCGGGTTCCGCGGGTTCCTCACCCGCGCCGGCATCCGCGTCGCCCCGTCGGCGTCGGAGCGGCTGCACCGCGAGCAGGTGCACCTCGTCAGCCAGCACCACGTCGGACCGCGCACGATCATGCTCGCCAACGGCAAGGGCGGGGCAGGAAAGACCCTCGCCACGGTGTGCCTGTCGACGATCCTCGCCCGCTACTCGGGCGCTGCGACGGTGGCGTGGGACAACAACCAGACCCGGGGCACCCTGGGCTGGTCGACCGAGTCCGCCCGGCACGAAGCGAGCGTGCTCGACCTGCTGCCGGACATCGACCGCCTGCTCGGCACCGACGCGCAGTCCGCGGACCTCGCCTCGTACGTGCACCATCAGACCCGCGACCGGTACGACGTCCTCAAGTCCAAGCCGGACATGCTCGCCTCGGGGCAGCGGTTCGGTGCCGAAACGGTCGACCGTGTGCACAAGGTGCTGACGAAGTTCTACCGACTCGTCCTCATCGACTCCGGCAACGACGAGACCGACCCGATGTGGCTCGCCGGCCTGGACCGGACGGACCAGCTCGTCGTCCCGACGACCACGGACGACAAGTGGTGCGAGTCCGCGGCCCTGCTGCTCGAGGAGCTCGTCAACGCCGGCGGCCGGTACAAGGAGCTTGCGGAGAACGCCGTCGTCATCGTTGGCGTCGAGACCAGCGACGTGAAGCCGCAGAAGGTCGCCGAGCAGGTGCGCCGGTTCCGGGACGCGGGCCTTGGCCGTGACGTCCTGACGATCCCGTACGACGCGGGACTCAAGGCGCGGGTCATCAACTACGACGCCCTGCAGGAGCCCACCAAGCTCGCCTGGCTCGCCGCCGGCGCCGCCGTCGCGAAGGGGCTCTGAACCGGCTATGACCCGCAAGCGCCTCCTGATCGCATTCGCCGTGCTCGCCGTCCTCGCGATCGCGGCCGCGGTGATCGTGATCGCCGCGCGCCTGCCCCACCGCGGCGCCGACGCTGCGGCGCCGACGTCGACGCCGATCCCATCGGTGACGGCGGCACCGGGCCCTGCAGCGATCGCGCACACGGTCGCGGACCGGTTCTGCCAGCCGGACGCGGCGAAGAACACGTGGCAGCGGTCCCTCACCCCGTACCTGACGCCCGACGCGTGGCAGCTCTACTCCGCGGTGCGACCGGCGAACGTGCCGTGTGCCGGCGTCCACGACGACGCAGCAACGGTCGGAGACCAGCAGACGTCGACCGACCGGGCGTACCAGTTCACCGCGTCGACCGGCGGGCCCGTCACGGTGACGCTGCACCGGGACACGAAGGACGACCCGTGGCTGGCGTCCTACATCAACGCCGGGCAGGAGTGATCGTATGAACGGCAAGGGGAGCATGATCGCGCTTGTCGCGATCGCGCCCGTCGTCGGGATTGTCGTCGTGGTGGTGCTGCTGTTCACGATCATCACCGGCGCCGGCGACGACGACGCCGCGGCCGCGACCTGCGGCGCTTCCGGCACCGTGTCCGGGACCGCCGTGTCGGTGCAGTCCGGGGACCTCCCGGCGAAGGTCGGTCCGTACTCCGGCGACCAGGTCAAGAACGCGGCCGCCATCATCTCGATCGGCAAGCAGCGCGGGCTCACCCAGCATGCGCAGCAGACCGCGCTCATGGCCGCGATGACCGAGTCCACCCTCAACAACCTCTCCGGCGGCGACCGCGACTCCGCCGGCCTGTTCCAGATGCGCCCCTCCCAGGGCTGGGGCACCCAGGCGCAGGTCACCGACATCAGCTACGCGATCAACCTGTTCTACGAGCGCCTGGTGAAGGTCCCCGGCTGGGACTCCATGAGCCCGGGCGAGGCCGCCCAGTCCGTCGAGGGGTCCGCGTTCCCCGACGCGTATGCGACGAAAGCCGCGAACGCGGTCGAGATGATGAACGCCCTGTCGGGTGTGACGGTGTCGACGGTGTCGCAGACCACCGAAGGCGCCGCCTGCACCGCAGGGGCCGCGGCCGGTGCCGCAGCGGGCGGGACGAACACCGTGATGGCCGCGGGCGAGCAGCCGGCGACGGGCCCGCACGCGGCGCAGATCAACCAGGTCATTGGGTTCGCGAAGCAGCAGCTCGGGAAGGACTACGTCCTCGGCGGTGCGGGCCCGAACGTCTGGGACTGCTCCGGGCTGACGAAGGTCGCGTACGCGCAGATCGGGATCAGCATCGACGCCGGACACTCCGCGACCACCCAGTGGCGCAACGGCGTCGCGTCGGGGCGCATGCACCCGCTGTCCGAAGCACAGCCCGGGGACCTCATCTTCTGGGGCGGCAATGACGCCTCGCACGTCGGCATCAGCCTCGGCGGCGACATGATGATCGCCGCTCCGAAGCCGGGCGACGTCGTGAAGATCCAGAAGGTTTGGGGCACCCCCAACAGCCAAGTGTGGCGGCCCGTCGACGCGCTCTGAGCGTCGACGCCGGGAACACGAACACGCGAAGGAGTACACCATGCCACCACTCACGCACCGCGTCGACGCGGCCGCGGTGACGCTCGAGGACCTCGCCGCGCTCGAGGTGGGATCCACGATCACCTGGCGCGGCCAGGACGCCGAGTACGGGACGCTGTTCTCCGCGCTCGAGGGAGAGACCCCACCGGACCTCCTCGCGCTCTCTGCACCCGCGTACACCATCGATCTCCTGCAGTACCAGCCCAGTCACCTGTACCGGCGGGTAGCAGCACTCACCGAGAATCCCGGCAGCGTGGCCGCGGTCCTCGACCGGCTCGCCTCGCTCGCCCCGACGGAGCCGGTCGTACGGTTTGCCGGCGGCCTCGAGCTCGACGGTGCCGGCGTGCAGGAAGTGCCGGCGGTGGCGCTGTGGACCGGACGGACGTGCTGAGCATGAACGGCATCGGCCATGCAGTGACGGGAGTCGCGGACTACGTGCACCAGGTCACCACCGCGTACAAGAAGGCCCGGCGGGAACGTGACGAGGCGATCGTCGCGTCCGTGGACGTGCTCGGGCAGAAGGGCGCAGCGCTGGCGTCTGGCCTCTCGCGTCGTCGCGTCCGGCAGCTCCTCGAGGAGGCCAAGACGTGGGACCGGGAAGGGGACCTTCAATGAGACGCCGCACGAAGCAGAACCTCACCGCGGCGCTCGCCCTCGCCGCGGCCGCGGGCGTCGGAACGCTCCTGGCGCCGTACATGCACTCGAGCACCCCCATCGGTGAAAGCGCCCCAGCGCCGGTGACCTCCGCCACGGCGGCGCCGACGACGTTGGCCGCGGACGCGCTGCAGGATCTCCACGCGCTGCCGGTCTCCGACGCGTTCGTGGCCGGATACGACCGGGCGGCGTTCGGGCAGGCGTGGGCCGACACGGACCACAACGGGTGCGACACCCGGAACGACGTCCTCCGCCGCGATCTCACAGCCGTTGTGACCAGGCCCGGCACGCACGGGTGCGTCGTCCTCTCCGGGACGCTCCACGACCCGTACACGGGCCGCACGGTCGTCTTTCACCGTGGGGAGACGTCGAGCCTGGCCGTGCAGATCGACCACCGGTACCCGCTGGTGCTCGCATGGCGGCACGGGGCGTCCACGTGGACGGCCGAACAGAGGGAACAGTTCGCCAACGACCAGGCCACGAACCTCGTCGCCGTCGACGGGCAGGCGAACGAGGACAAGTCCGACTCCGGGCCCGGGGAGTGGATGCCACCGAACGCCGGCGACGCGTGCACCTACGCGACGTCGTTCGTGACGGTGGCCACCAAGTGGCGGCTGTCGATCGGGACGGCCGACGAGGAGTCGTTGGACCGCACTCTCACCGAGTGCATGACGCAGGGGAGCAAGTGATGAAGACCACCAGCCCGGACCCGATGCAAGCAGCGTTCCAGGACCTGCACTGGCCGGCGTGGGGCACCCCGGTGCTCATCGCCGTGGTGGTGCTCATCATCGCCGCCGCGATCGCCGCCGCGATCCGGCTGCACGCGCAGTACCCCGTCGACCGGATGCAGAAGCATCTGCGTGCCGGGAACAGCCTCGCCCCAGTCCTCTACCCGCGGCGCCGGAAGGACGCCAAGCAGCTCCACCCGTTCGCCGAGAACCTGCCCGTCGGGCAGCGAATCGGCACCATCGTGGGCGCGTCAAGCACCTGGGTCTGGCAGGGGTGGCGCGACGTCGCGGTATACATCTTCGGCACCGGTCGCGGAAAGACCAGCGCGCTCGTGGTCCGGCACATGCTCGAAGCCGTCGGGGCCGCGGTGATGACCACGAACAAGGTCGACGGGGTCAAGGAAGTCCTCGCCGGCAGGAAGCGTGCCGGCGAGCAGTGGGTGTACGACCCGACGCAGGTGTACCGGCACGAGAAGCGCCCCGACTTCGTCTACGACCCGCTGACAGCGATCGAGGACCTCGTCGACGCGCAGGAACTCGCTGCGATCTTCGAGGCCAGCACCAAGGACGCCGACAGCAAGAAAGACGCCCAGTTCGACTCGCAGGGCCTCGACTTGTTCGCGTACGCGCTGCTCGCGGCGAAGCTCGAGGGCGAGTCGCTTCGGAAGGTCTACGACTGGGTGATTCACCAGAACCACATGGAGCTCAGCGAGCTGCTTGAGCGGCACGGTCAGACTGGCCCGTCAATGGCGCTCGAGGGGCTGCAGTCGCAGCCGGACAAAACCCGCGGCAGCGTCTACGCCACCGCTCAGCGCATGGCGTCCGCTCTCGCGAACGACAAGCTGCTCGCGTGGACGTCGGCACCGGGGGTCCGGAAGTTCGACCCCGAGGCGTTCGTGCGCAGCAACGACACGGCGATCCTGATCTCCCGGAACGGTCCGGGCTCTGGTTCGGCGTTCGTGGCGGCGCTGGTGCGCGCGATCGCGAAGGCGGGCGAGCGTGCTGCGGCCGCGGACGGGGGCCGGATCAAGGTGCCCGTCGTGTTCGAGCTCGACGAGGCTGCGAACGTGGTCCGCTGGCCAGAGCTGCCGGATCTCGTCTCGTTCTACGGCTCCCTGGGGCTCATCCTCGGTATCTACTTTCAGGGCTGGGATCAGATGGTGCGTGTGTTCGGTGCGGCCGGCGCCGGCGCGCTGTGGACGACGTCGCCGATCCGTGTGTACGGCGGCGGCGAATCGACGCAGTCCGCGTTCCTCGAGCGGTTCAGCAAGGGCATCGGCAACTACGACGAGTGGACTACCAACCACTCTTCCGGCCGGAACGGCTCGAGCAGGTCCCGGTCGTCGCGGAAGGTGCCGATCCTCCCGGTGGACGTGCTCGCGCACCTGCCGGAGTGGCGGGCCGTGCTTGATCCGGCGGCGGCTAAGCCGGTGCTGATCGAGACGCGGCCGTGGTTCCGAGACAAGGTGCTCACCGCGATGGTGAACGGTCAGGAGGTGGTCAACGGCAAGATCGTGAAGCAGCCGAAGGCGACGGGTGCGCGGCCGCAGAACGGAGCGACCAGTGTCGACGCCGTTTGACGCCGAGTCGTGGCCGGCCGGATATGGGCCGCGTGACCTCGAAGCCCCGGACGCAGATGATGCACCACCGCCACCGGCGGATGCGCAGACGGGCGAGGTGGCCGCGTCCCCGGCGGATCTGAACGTCGACGAGTTCCTGGGCTGGGTGAAGCTGCAGCTCGGCCGAGTCGAGGCGTACGGGGGTGCTCAGGCGAAGGACAAGCCGGCGTGGTGCCCGGAGTGGTGGAAGCATCCCGAGGTTGTCGAACGGCTCATCGTCGCCTATCAGGCGTACGTGAAGTCCTCCGCAAGCCAGAACGAGGGCGATATGCTCGCGCTGTCTTCCTGGTGGGTGCAGCACTGGGACCACCACGCCGCGATCATCTTCAACCCCACGACCGGGCCGTTCCGGGCCTGCAACTACAAGGGGCACCTGAATTTGGTCGACCGTGACACGCTCACGATCACAGTCGACGACCCACCGACCGGCTGGGAGCCGTGATGACAGCGCCCTAACGAGGTGCAGCAGTCGTGACGCGTTGACCCAGCGCCTACTAGATCACACCGGCAGTGGGGGATAGTGAGCGCATGGCTCACCAGCAGGACCACGCGGCCCGGATCAATGAACTCGATCTCCTTCTTCGCCCTGGTGACGGCGGTGCCTTCGATCAGAAGGCGCTGGTTGGCGATGGTCGGATGGCTTATGCCGCGTGGTACTCCCACCTGTTGAGCTCACTGACGCTGATGAGCGCGGGGGAGAACCTCGTCTTTGGTCAGTCGGACGTGAGCGAGGACCGTGGGATCGTACGAATAGTCGTGGTCACCACGTCTCTTGTCCTGACAGCGGACGTGGATGTGGCTGGTGGCGACGTCGACAATCCCTTCGTGTCGGTCGTGCCTCGATCAGCGATTGAGTCCTTCAAAGTGCGCGCGGGACAGGGTGTGGACGTCGAGGGATCCAGGAGGCTCGCATGGCCGCAGTCGCTGGTCATCCTCGTGAAGTACCGAGGGCTAGATGAGCCTCTGGAACTCCGGGGTCCTGCATTGGTGCAGCACGGTCCGGCTCGCATCGGGCCGATCTGGAGGCTGCTCGGTGAGCTCCGATCGGACTTCGCCGGGCTGAATCCCGTTACCTGGTTGAACCGTTGAACCTGCGTCGTCCCGGCAGGTCTGATCACCCAAGCGAAGGCGTCTCGGACGCGGCGGTGTCACCGTCCTCATCATCGACGCCCCCGAAGTCCACGAGCAGTTTGCTGGCGCGACGTCGACTGTTCTTCGGCAGGACGATGCGGTCGTGGCCGGCCTCTTCTGGCAGCTTGCCGAAGACGTCGGTGTGCACGGTGTACGTGTTGCGGTACCGACGTGTTGAGACCTCGTCCCGAACAACCTGTTCCCGCTCGACGGTGATGAGTCCGTACTCCTCGAGCTCGTCGAGGCCACGCTTCCGGGTGGGCTCGGTCAGCGCGTACCGATCCTTCGCGACGGACTGCGAGAACCAGAGACGGACCGGCTCCTTGCCGCGTGCCGAGTCGAGCAACACGAGCAGCATCGCAAGTCCGGTCCCACTGAGCGCTGCCATCCACCCGTTCACCCACAGATCGACAGGGAGCTGCATGTAGCGCGGGACCTTCCGGCGAACGCGACTGTCGGCATCTTTGACGGCTTGCCAGATCTCACCTGGGTGGCTGTAGGGCTCACCGGTGCCGAGCTCGTTGAGCAGGAACACGCGGGAGGGTTGCCCCGCCCGCTGCACGGCACGGACGTAGTGCAGCTTCGTCAGTGTGCGAATCGCGTCGTTCACCCGCGCTGCGCCCTTCCCCTCAGGATCGGGTAAACCCAGCAACGTCGCCCACGTCCTCGCAGGGAACGTCACGTCATACGGCGCCGAAGGTGCTGACCACATCATCGACAGCAGCAGCTTGACCTTCACTTCACCACCGCGCCCCCCTCGCAGGAGCTGCGTCATCGGGGGAGGAGTCGCCGGCGTTCGGGACTCGATGAACCCGGACCGGATCTGCACGCGTGCACGACCGACCCGCTCGTTGATCCGTTCCGCGGTCGCTCGAGCGGCCGTAAGATCGACCTCGGGCGGGCCTTCCCGGAGATAACTAGGGGTCATCACATAGTCCTCAACTCAAGCAACTGCTTACACCCTACACAAGCCACGGCGCGGGCCAAAGCTAGGGCAATTTTAGTTGACTAATTGGAGTTATTGCGATACGCTAGCCATGGGTATTTTGACACGGGCGATGACCCGTGCATAGACTGGGCTCGTTGCACTTCAGAGCTACGATCGGCCCACCGGATCCGGCGGCTCTGCGGTGACGCGGCATCCAGTCGCGTCCGAGACGTGTTCCACCACCTCCAGTGGTGGTCCACGAGGCAACGTGGCCCTGGGACGCGCGTCCTGGGGCTTTTCTCGTGCTCACGGCTAGCGGGCTCATGCGGCGCTCGAGTACTGCCGATAGAGCGCTTCGTCGAGGTCTGTCGACGTCGTCACGGAGATCATGCCTGGGCCGAGGCGGGCTTCGAATCCTGTGACGACCTCGCCCTGTCCGCTCGCGGAGTTGGCGATGACGCCGTCGAAGCCGAGAAACCAGGCGGCATGGCCCACCAACTGGCACGGCGCCCAGTCGTCGTCGCTGATGTCGGCCGGTGTCAGCCCGACGGCATCGAGGTTTTCCAGTGGGCGCAAGTCCACCAGACGGGCATCAGTCACCTCGATCTCGTGCAGGGTCCTGCCCGCCGCGAGCATCTCTGGCACCGTCCACCCCTGGGACGCTGCAGCCCGTTCGAGCTCTGCCATACAGGCGCGGACGGGGCTGGCGAGGTAGAGCGCCGCGAAGAGCCCCTTCGGGTTCCACCGCCCTCCGGCCAGCCGCGCGCCAACTCCGGACAGTGGGTCTCGACGCTTCGCCGTGTGCCGGAACGTCGCACCCGACCAGGCGATTGTGCCGAGCCGATCGACGCGTTCCGCCATGTCGTCAAGCGTCGTCAAACGACAACCCCATCCGCGAGAGCCTCGATGAGATCGAGGACATCTTTGTAGCCGCCGAGGTGGATCCGAGACGCAGGGGAGTCATGGTCGAGAAGCCGATTCGGAGTGAGCATCCACGCGTTTGCACGCTCGCGGGGGATGACTTCTGCAACGGCTTCGGCGACGTACGCGAGCTCGAGGAGTCGCTGCTTGGTGAGGCGCTGCGGCGCAGCCTTGCCGGCCGACCAGCGAGCGATCGACCGAGGAGACGCATCGACGATCGAGCCGAGCTCCTCCCGAGAGAGACCGAGGGACCCGACGATGCTGTTGACCCGATCCGCGAAGACGGGAGCTTGTGTTGCACTACTCATCGCGTGTCACCCTATCTGTCGTCAGTTGTGTCACCTATTATGACTCCAGGCTGGCAGCGATGGGAGACCCAATGAGCGTCGAGTTCCACCTCGGACACCAGGACCACCACAAGGTTGAGGACTTCCTCGCGTCCGACATCAGCGGTGTCCGCGGCATCGTCCTGGACGGCAAGGCAGCGCGACACCAGCTCGTCGCCGCCGACGCCGCCCGTGAAGCAGGGCTCGACGTCTTCTACGCCCCCGGCACGGCGCAGATGGCGTATGACGATCCGGACGGCCGGCTGAACAACCTCCCCGCCTACGGCGGTCAAAAGCACGACATCGATGCCCTCGCCGCGTCCGCCGACCTCCGGCGAGAGATCGTCGATCGCGTGCTCAACGCCCACCCCGAACAGGCGACCATCATCACGCCGCCGTCCTACTTCATCGAGAACGAGCGCACCGCCCACCTCACCGTCGACCTCGCCGAGCAGACCCGGCTGAGCACCGACAAGGCCGTCCGCCCCGTCCTCTACATCAGCAGTCGACTGCCGATCGACGTGATCACCACGCTTGCGCGGGAACTGGCGGAAGCCGGCATCGACGAAGTCGACGTGCGCGTCTCGCCCACCAGTGGAGAGAACGACGGTGTCCGGAAGGTGCGGCAGGTCATCGCCGTGGCAGACATCTTCACCGGCATGGACCTCACGGTCACGCTGGGACAGTCCGGCAACCTCGGACAGGTCGCCCTCGCACTGGGCCACGTCAACCACTTCTCCGTCGGGATCGGGCAGAAGGAGTACGTCAACTTCCGCACTACCGTGGGCCGGCAGGTGAAGCCGCCGAAGAAGCAATTCGACGAGGACGGCAAGCCCAAGAGCGGCTCCTGGGAAGGCATCTACATCCCCGGCTTGGCACTGACGGTCTCCAAGAAGACCGGACAGGCGCTCCTCGAGCACAGCGACATCCGCACCCGGCTGAGCTGCCGAATCGGCGCCTGCGCGAACTCCCTCACCGGGCCGCTCAATGATTCCCGGACGCACTACCTGCACGCCCGCGCCACGGAAGTCGCCACCATGCTCGACCGCCCCAAGCCATGGCGAGCCCGGCTCGAAGCCGACCGCCTCACGCGAGCCCTCGAGCTCCGCCGACTGGTCAACGACAAGTACCGCCGCCCGAACATCCCGCAGCTGCGAACGCGCACGATCGAGAGCCTCCTGCAGGACATCGCTGACGAGCGTCAGGCGGCCGTCGCGTAGGACCTCGTCTCGGGTAAGACGCGGTGATGGACGGGTACTGCTCGACCGAGCAACTCGCACCGCTGAACCGGAAGGACCCACCGCGAGCCGTCCTACTTACGGGCACGATGCTCCGGCCCGGGTGCTCGCTTAGGGACTGCTCGCGGCCGACGACGCGCGCGGCGGGACCCTGCCAGAGCTGTTCGGGGGCCTCGAGCGATCAGGGGAGTCATCTTGCGGCAGCTGTCGCTGGTGGCGTCGTAGCAGCGTTGTCGGTCGCTGCTGGGACGATTAGAGAATGAGCGGTGCACCCAGTAGCGAGGACCGACCCGGCGACATGGTGACGGCCGAAATCGACGCCACCGACCGCAAGGTCTTCCACATCAAGCCCAAGAACGCTGACCCTGCGAAACGGCGTACGTACACCCGGTCTGAGGTGAACGAGCGCATGGATCGGATCGCCGAATCGCTGGATGCACCGGACCGGCTGGTGCAGCGGCTCATCAAAGATCCTGTCAGTCCTGCGCTCACGAGTGCTCGCGCAAAAAACGCATCGATGCTGAAGTTCGCGACGAACTTTCCGGCAAATTCGGCAGTGATGACGGCGCTGGCCGACATGACGCGTCCATACGACAAGATCGCCAAGGCGATCGGGCCGAACATCCCGATGGGGATCGACTGGGGGAGCGTCGTTCCCCCAATCTCGGTCAAGGTCCCCGGGAACCTCCTCGGCGCCAGCCTCGTCAAAGGTCTCAGCGCTTTTGATGGAATGAAGGGGGTGGCCGGGCTAGGCGGGATCAGTTCGCGCTTCGCTGAGGCGCTGGACGACCTCGAGGAGCGGTATCCGAGCAAGTTCGCGGGGATCGTCCCGGCGGTGTCATCGACGGTAGCGGAACGGCGTCATACAGATTTCGCGATGCCGGAGCTACCGCCACACCCAGCACACGAGACAAACAAGCAACTACGTGAGCTGCTGGCGATAACGCGCGTTGAACGCGATCAGCTGCAGCGGGACCGTGAAGAGGAGAAGGCCCGCGACGCGGAGCGGGAGGCGCAGCGCAGGCGCGAACGAAAGTCCGACCGCCGAATAACTGTGGTCAGCGTGGCAGTCGGCGTCGTCGGCACAATCGCGGGTGTCGTCGGAACCGTCGCCGCCGTCCTGGCCCTGGGCTGACGGGGGAGCGCGAGGGGATCCTCTCCGTCACTACTCGGGCTGGCGGAGGTCCTACAGCTGGCGAAGCCATCGACGTGGCGCTGCCGATAATGTACCTTATGTCAGCTTCTAGAACGTTGGCTGCGCACAGCGGACTCTGCGGGTAGTCAAACCGCTTCCGAAATGGGCGACGGCCCTCCCCGACGAGGAAGGGCCGTTGCTGGTTCGTCGGCTACTAACCGCCGACGCCGACGTTACGTGTTTGGTCGACGTACTCGTAGCCAGCGCTGGCCTACGACGGGCGACAGGCATCAGGGGCAGCGGCTTACCCGCGCGCTCTTCCATTCGACTCCCCCGAGGTCACCACCGAGGGCTGATGATGCGGTATCAACCACTGCCCGGAAATGGTGTCCGTTCCCGTGTCCGCGCAAGGGTTTCGGGCAGTGCTTTCGGGGAGTATGCCGACGGCGCGTCCCGACGGTGGTTTCGGGCAGCCAGAAACGGTCGTTATTGGACAGGTCGATGATGTTCGATCCAAGAGCGTTCAGCTCTCAACCGAACGATCACCGTGTTGACCGCCCACCCACTGAGGTCGAACAAGAGCCGTTCGGCCGCCGTTGCCTCATCCAAAGCAGATCGAGCAGTCAGCGGAAAATGATCCCGAACAGGTTGGTCAGCACGATCGTGAGCGGGACGGTGATGACTGTGGTGATCGCTGCGACCTTTACGTTTTTCTTTTCGTCCGCGCGCCGGGCGATTGTCTGTGCGCGCGACTCCATCCGAATGCGGTGTCCGGGGCCGAGCACAGTCTCGCGCCGACGGACGTAGATGGGCCGGCCAGTGGCTATGGCCATGCCAGCAAGGAACAACCATCCGATCGCATGGGCGGGCGCTGGCAGGGGCTGTACCGCTTCTAGCCAAATCCAGAGCGCGATGAGCGACAGGGGCAACGTAAGCGGAACGAGGCGGGCGACGAGTTTCCTCTTGACCCGCGGCCGGTTGCGAAGAAGCTTTTCAACGATCTTGTCGCGCACGACCGCGTCAGGTACGTTAACGCCGGGGTTATTATGAAAAGTGACGTACCCGTTGATCGGTGGGGTGGCCTCGGGCCGGTTGATGCGCACCATTAAACGGGCTCGATCTTCGGCGGGGAGTGCGTTGAGTTCCGCCTCGGACACCTCTCGGTCGCCATACTCGCCACCGCCGTTCAGAGTGAACGTTGGGTCAGTGCCCCCGGACCATCGCTTCAGGATCGCGCCGATCTCGATGACAGTATCCATGTCGAGAACGACGGACCGCACTCGGACCGGAGC